>Ga0181585_10002602_pt1 | contig 16036 bp, 13 predicted proteins | sample 071ome_29_FD_132469 | JGI IMG/M metagenome (GOLD analysis project Ga0181585, IMG submission 132469) | Coastal salt marsh microbial communities from the Groves Creek Marsh, Skidaway Island, Georgia - 071407BT metaG (megahit assembly) | ecosystem: Environmental > Aquatic > Marine > Intertidal... | reverse complement strand
CTCAGATCGGTTGTCGTGAAGCCTTAAACTTTGATGGTGGGGGCTCTACTCAGTTATTTGTTCGGGGTGATCTTCCGGGGGCAAAAGATGGCTTCAGGGGAGTACACGCCATGGGACGCGATGAGGTTCCAACAGTTCTCTGTCTCTTTCCAAGTACTTAGGCATGTTTATCGAATAGCTATGGAAGAAAGCTTCTCATCAACCTTGTTTCTAGGATGCTTAGGAGCAGGAACTTTGTTACAGTGTTGGACTATTGCAATTGACAGAACGTCTACCAATTTTTAATCTGCTGCACATGTCTGAAGTTATTACTCCAAAAGAATTTGTCTCTCGCGAATTTACGGCGAAAGAGGTGCAAGCTATTCTGCGGCGCCTAACGGGGGGCACAGAAAAGATTGGGCTCGCTCTTCTGAACTATTACTCTCGAACAAATCTTGTGCCGTGCACAGGCAAATCTCTCAACCGCGGAAGAAACAAATATTCTTATTCAGACCTCATTCTTCTCTGCTGGCTGTTTCGGATGAAAAACGAAGGGCTCCCTGTAAACCGTTTCCGTCGAGGTATTGACTATCTCCGAAAAAGGATTCCGAAGTTACATAAGAATCCATCAGATATGGTTCTGTTGACCGATGGCAAACAACTCTTCATCAAACACAGAGTTCAGGACAAGTCTCAAATTGCAGAGGTTTTGACAGGGAAAAAAGCCGGTCAATACGTGTGGGCGTACGCTATCGGTTCATTAATTGAAGAGGTGGAACGCATCATTCAAGAGGAGTTTAAAGACTCCAACCAGGTAGCTGCCTAATTCGAAGCCTTGTGCTATCCCAGCACCTTTCTATTGCGTCATGCCCTTATTACATCATCTTTCTGTGTTGCTATCTTTCTGTGTTGCCCTATACGGTTATGTATCTGGCATTTGTGGATCGAGAGCATGATAGCTCTTTCACTCGACACGACCTTGAATAAGTCATCATGCCCCGTTTAATCAAATGCTTACCATCAGCATGAGACTCATCTCACAGAAGGACAGGAACAGCATCAGTTCATCAAATCAGAGAGTAAAATCTTTAACGGAAGGATTATAATCAGGGTCATACTGATGCGTTTCGATGTAGTTTCTGCTACCCTTGCCCCATCGGGGAAAAGCTATTGTCCTGTTTGTTTCCTGTATGGAAGGAGTCCAGATGTCGAAAAGTGGAACGGTAAAACAACTCGCTCAGCTTCTGATAGAAAAGAATGCATGGTGGCTAATCCCCATGGTGAGTGTTTTTCTTCTCGTGGGAACACTATTGGTGATGACACAAGGCAGTGCGCTCTCGCCTTTCATCTATGCTCTATTCTAGATCGCTCTCTATTCTAGATCGCTCTGTGGGGGACCCGCGCACTGATGTGCCACCATATGGAAGGATCCCATTGTACAAAGCATGACTCTTCTCCCGTCAAGGCAGACTAGCGTTCCGTCAGGACAGAATAGGGTTGCCAGTATCGGCGACAGAGATTCTTCTCCAACTACAGAGCTGCCTGCTCTCTTTGCTTCATCAATTCAGAAGGCAATCTCCATCCGCCAGGCTTAGGAGACTCATCATCACCGAATAGTAGCGCGTTGGAGCGCTCGTAGTCGATGAGCGCATCTATAAAATTATTGGTTGCCCGAGTACAGTACTCGCGAATAAAGTGATTCAATGAACGAGATGAATGAGCGAGTGCCCGTCGGATATCTCTATCCACTGGGACCATATTATCCCCATTTTCCTCGAAAGCCTTCCTAAAGGTAGCGGCAAGAGCCTCGACTTCGGTTAAATCATTCCATTCAAGAAGTTCAATAACACGATGTGCACGAGTTCTTTTGGACTCTCGTAGGACAATAAATCGCGCAACGAAAGCAGTTCGCCTTGCACGAATTACCATCTTTTCTGGCTCACTGAATTTACTTGGTTTTTCCCTTTCTGCTGAGGTCTGATTCAGAACAATCTCAGTATCCATAGCTCCATCCTAACAACTAGCAAACCGACGGGGCGTATCTTACCTTGCTACTGAGCTCTCCCAAGAGAGCACCCTTTTTCCTCGACTAATAGTATCATCGACACCTTTGGCTCCATACTTAAACCAAAATTTGCTATACGAAAACCTCGTAGCGAATCAATCGGAGTAAAAACAGATAACTTCTATAGATTTGCGTTTGCCTTTTCTGACTAAAAAGTGTCTTTTAGTGCATAAAGACGATCATAGATTCTCGCATGACAGACGAAAAATATCCGCCATCAACCGCTCAAGCAAAGCATCCCGCAACTACTCCAAATGAGATGCGTTCCACTCTGCACACTTCATCATCACAACCAACCGAGACCACTGGTAACCTCTTGGAAGGGATACCGGAGTCTGGGGCGGATCTCACTTCTATTATCCAAACCAGTTTTAAGGATCAACAACCAATTTTGCTGATCGATGATACCGATATTTTCTACCGTTCCGCCTTAGTTTTTCCAGCAGAGATCGCCACTCCTGAGCTCGTCAACTCGTGCCTCAAGAAAACAAATGGCGCGACGATTCAGGTTGCACTCAGCCCAAAACGTGCGGAAATCTTTCAACTCGAACCGATGGGTTTTAATAGATTCGAATCCCGAGATGCCCGCACAAACACACCCCGGGAACTCGTATCCGTTGAAGCAAGAAAAAATGTTTCTACAGGAATTAGTGCTCATGATCGGGCAGAGACCATAAAAGTATTGGGAATGAATGAGCCCAATCCAAGAGGAATCGTTAAACCCGGACATATTTTTCCGATAAGGACTCGCGAGGGAGGATGTCTCGTAAGAAGCGCTTTGGCCGAGGCAGCTCTGGATATGACTCTACTCTCTGGCTTCAGAGATGCCGCATGCTTCCTCGAATTCTTCAACGAACAAGGTGAATACGCGACTCAGAAAGATTGGCACAGCGTTGTTACAAGCGATGGCATAGGCTGTGTGACGATCAGTGGGCTTATAGAACACCGGCTAAAGCATGAGCAGCTTATTCGTAGGATTAATGAAGTTAATTTGCCAACCTCCTACGAGAACGATATGAAAGCCTATCTCTACCGCTCTGAAATCCATAAAGGAGATCATATTGCATTAGTGAAGGGCGAAATTACACAAGATGTCCCTGTGCTGACTCGAGTACATCCAGAAGATACATTTATAGATGTTTTTGGAGCATCATCGGCACGAGAGAACACTCCGCTTCACGTCGCATTGCAAGCCATTAGTCAGGCAGAAGTAGGCGTACTCATTTACCTCCGTAGACCCGAACAGACGCCCCTGGCTCGCTCATTAAAGCAAGAAAATCGACATAAACGACCTGTGGGTACAAGAATGAAAGAATATGGCTTAGGTGCCCAAATCCTTCGTGACTTAGGAGTGAAAAAAATAGACCTCCTGGCAAGCAGCGAAGCGCCTGAAGCTGGATTGGCAAGTTACGGGCTAACGGTTATTCGCCAACAACCACTCGTCAGAACTCAAGCTGAAGAAATCTAACAGGAGAAAGTTCATATGTCAGATATTGTCAGTTTTGCCGATGTCGCACAGCCGATCGTCTCTTTTTCCCGTAAAATACCCAGCGATGCTCTTGTTCTTAAGCTGATTGATACCCAATGGTTTCAGCGATTACGTGACATAAGTCAAACGGCAAATACCCGGCTTGTCTATATGTTTTCTGAACACTCGCGATTTGGGCACAGCATTGGGGTCGCGTATTTGGCAAAAATACTCCTCGAATCTCTCGAGGAAAATCATTCTCATGAAATCGAGCCATACAGAAGTGCGATTCAAGTAGCTGCTCTTCTCCACGATATCGGACATATTGCACCTGGCTCTCATACTGCCTATACGACCTGGTTTCCAAGTGGCAATGATGCCCACGAAGAGATCGGATGCAACATTATTCAAGAGGACCAAGAGATAAGAGCAATTCTCGAGGATTGCGATCCAAATTTGCCCCGACTTGTCACCCAAATTCTCCGAGAGGACGCGGTTCTTCCATCATGGACATGGGAAATTATATCTGGAGGAGCTTGGAATGTTGATCGTGGAAACTGGTGTGTGGTCGACAGCGTACTGGCAGGGGTGAGCTACGGGCAATACAATATACCTGCTCTAGTTGGCTCTCTTCATATTTCTACAGATGGGAGACTCACTATTAAAGAAAATCGCCTGGATGCCCTTATGCATTTCAGTCTTTCTCGACATGCGATGTATCGACAAATCTATCAACATAGAACGTTAATGGCGGCTGATATGCTCAATGTTGCTATCGCAATGCGCCTAAGGGCGATTTCTGAATCCTCCTATTTTGCGGATCAAGTAATGCAAGAGGTCCTCTCTGCAAAGGATCCCTTAGAACTTTCTTTGCCAACAATCTTTCAGATGCGAGAGGGCTGGTGGCGCTATCACTTACTACAATGGCAGAAATCAAGCGATACGATTTTAGCAGATCTTGCTCGGAGGCTTCTCAATAGAAGGCTACTAAAAACAGTAAGAATTCTTCCTGAAGAGGATAAAGATGAACTTCTAAAAAAGGCAACTGAGGCGGTACAAAATTCTGGCTATGACCCCAAGTACTATCTCCACAACTTTCGTCTCAGCCATATGCATCGCAGTGATTCCAAACACTCTCTAAAAGTACAACAAGATGATGGCAAGCTTATGTCCCTTGGAAGTGCTGAGCCTCTATTTGAACAGCTAGTCGCTGAGACAGATGCCCCTGTCAGAGAATGGATAGCCTTGCCAGCTGAGGCAAAGAGTAAACTTGGCCGTGTACGATAAGATTACCCCTAGAAGCAACTTGCGATTATGACGATATCACGCTGAAGATTGACTTTCTAAAAACCTCTGGTTCACTAAATTCTACTTGAACCTCTGGCACCCACCATCTGCTCGCCTCATCATCAGCCATTCTTGCAAGATCCTTTGAGGTACAGACAAAAGCACTCTCTGGATAGGTGCGACGTAATTTTGTGACTACATCAAGATCAAAGGATGCATGATCTTCAAAAGCATGCTTTGCGATAATTTCAAAGCCCATCTCTTCAAGTAGAGCATAAAATCCGAAAGGCCTAGCGATTCCACTTACTGCTACAATCTTTTGCGGCGGCTGTAATTCTCTCTCTCCTCGAACAACCCTCTCTACCGTCATCCACGCCTCAATCGTGGGAACATGTGCCGGAAGAATGGCTCGCAGAGCGTCCAACTGGCACTTCGTAACTCGAGGACCTCGCGAATTGAGCACAAAAATTTGCCCCCTGCGCAAACCCTCCTGTCGAGCTTCCCTCAGCAATCCGAGAGGAAGCACGCGATCTAAAATAACATCAGAGGCCACCCCTTCAGAAGCCACGTCAATAGTGATAACGTTCAAATCTCGAGCTAGGCGCCTATGTTGGAGCCCATCATCAAGTATAATGATATCGCCGATTTGTTCGCTTTCGATAAACTGCGCACCACTAACTCTGTCTCGCGCAACAACAACTGGAACTTCAGAAGCAGCCGCATGAAGCTTTGCCTCATCACCAACTTCCGATGCGTCATGGAACTGAGAGACCTGTATTGGTCCTCGAATACTGCCCCCATATCCCCTCATTAATATAACTGGGTGTCGGTTTTGCGCAGATAACATCTGCACTGTTTTCTGAACTATTGGTGTTTTTCCACTTCCACCTACCGTAATATTTCCTATGCAGATGGTAGGAAGGCTCGTTGATGTAGTTCTCCAGATACCCTTGTCATACAAAGTATTCCGAAGACTTGTAACTCGTCGATATGCAGCGGAGAGTGCTGTTTTCATCCCTCTGCTCCATGTCTGTTTGATCCGCGCAATACATCACAGGAGGTTGCAACCTCTTCTCTATCGGCAAAACCCTTAAAACCAAGCAGGTCATCTAAGGCGTGTTCAACTCTTTTTAAGGAGCCACGCGCTTCACTCCATACTGAATATAATCGCTCGGCTCTCGCCTTCAACTCGGATGAAGATTCAATGGTTGCAGATAGAATCTCTTCAATAGCACCTCTATCATGAATAGACATAAATGCATCATGACGCGTTAGAGCCTCCACTTCAGAACGAATCTTACTCGTATGCATACCGATGCCGATAGGGACCTTATATGGAGCTGGTTCAAAAGGGTTATGGCCCCCTACCGGTACGAGCGTCCCACCAATAAAAGCAAAATCAGATAATGCATAATACTTCTCCAGCTTGCCAAACTCATCCACCAAAAGCACATCTATCGCTTTAAGATCCAAATTCTGCAAGTCACTTGAACACAGATAAGAAAGGGACAGCGCTTCAAGCTTCTCCTTAAAATATTCCAACTTCTCCAAATGTCGCGGAACCAGAATCAAAAGGGGGCTAGAAGAAGTCTTCCCCTGCAGCAGTCGTTTCTCCTTCAATCGAATCAGCTCAGGTAACCACCAGCTTTCTTCTCCAGGATGAATACTACCAAGAGTTAACCTTACTCTTTTCTCTTTTCCCTCTGTCAAAGAATCAAGCACCCCCATTAGGTCTTTCAAATCGTCTGAGCAAAGAGGCTCATGATCATACTTCGTATTTCCTGTAATCTGAATCTGGTCCTCCTTCATTCCGAGCATTAAGAGATGTTTTTTCATCGCTTCAGAAACAACTAAAGCTTGGGACAACAGAGAAAATAACTGAGGAAATATTTTCAAAAGAAGACGATAGCGAGCCAAGTTCTTCCTTTCAATTCTCCCATTCACCATGCAGATCGGGACTCCTCTACTAGCAAGCTTTGTCAGTACTAAGGGCCAAATCTCAGTCTCACCGAAAAGAAACAATGTAATGGAGACATCACCAATGGCTTTGCCTATCCATTTCTCCGAGTCAAATGGAAGAAGACGACATAGATCTGCTTTGTCTCGATGCATAGTGATACCCGCTAGCGAAAACGAGGTCACTAAAATCTTATGTTCTGGATAACGAAGACGTATCCAAGGAACAAGTCGCATCAGCCCACTTAACTCACCCGCAGAAGCTCCATGAATCCAAATATAGTCATCACTCCGGCTTAGACACCAATCTCCGAAGCGTTCCTGAAATCGCTCTGCAAAGCGAGGATGATGGCGCAAAAAAGGCGCCAGGGTGCAGACAGTGCACCGAGTAACCAAATTGTACAGTCGTATTCGAATGCTCATAGGCTGATTCACTTGGAGTACGGTGAGTCTACAATCAGGTTGACCCCGTCATACTCGTCACGGGCAAGGTATTGGATTCAGATGTTGTTTCCCGAAACTGGAGAGCATGAAGTCTTTCGTAGGCACCTTTGTTTCGTAACAACTCTTCATGCTTACCGCTTTCGACTACTTGACCGTCCTCCATTACTATAATCATGTCTGCTTCTTGTACTGTTGAAAGTCGATGTGCAATTACAAGTGAAGTCCTCTCCTTTTCAAGCGCCTCAAGAGCAGCCTGAACCTCCCTCTCTGCCTTATTATCAAGGGACGATGTGGCTTCATCCAGGATTAACAAGGGCGCATCTTTCAAAATAGCTCTAGCGATCGCGATTCTCTGCCGCTCCCCTCCAGAGAGAGTGAATCCGCCCTCTCCTACTTCTGTATGATATCCCTGCGGTAGGTCTTCGATAAAAGACGCCGCAAAAGCAGCTTGCGCGGCAGCCTCTACCTCTGCTCGTGTGGCTCCCTTCTTTCCATAGGCAATGTTATTGAAGATTGTATCATTGAAAAGGAAGGTATGTTGCCCGACCATTGCAATGCTTCCACGCAAATCTTCTAACTTTAGAGAGCGAATATCTTCTCCTCCAATCCTCACTATCCCACTGTCTGGATCTATAAATCGCGGGACAAGGTCAACAAGGGTACTCTTTCCTGCTCCAGAGAAGCCCACTAAGGCCACTCTTCCACCCTCGCTAATCGAAAAAGACACATCGCGTAAAGCAGGACGCTTTGTTGTGTCATAGGAAAACGTAACATCCTCGATATCAACACTGAAAGATGATGGAAATGGCTTGTGTTTTGCTGGAGACTTAATCTTTATTGGTGCATCAAGTAGCTCAAAGATTCTATCAGCCCCAGATAATCCCTGCTGAGCAGCATTGAATACTTTCGTGAGCTTCTTGAAAGGTTCATAGAGCAAAAATAGAGTTGCGAGAAATGCGATAAATTCACCTTGACTACGAGAACCGTTAATAACGGAATAGCCGCCGTACATCACCACTAGGACAATAGCTATGGCTCCCGTAAACTCATTAATAGGCCCAGTTAGTGAGCGAACTTTCTCTGACTTAATGAAGTCTCTGGTGAGGCGCTGATTTTCCGCTTCATATCGCTCCCTTTCGAAGTCTTCCCTCCCAAAAACCTGTACAACCTTGCTGCCGAGTATAGTTTGCTGCAATAGGCTGCTAAGATTTCCCACTCCATCCTGACCACGACGCGCAAGTTTTCTAACTCTTCGGGCAAAACGAGTTACTGGGTAAACTGCCAAGGGAAAGGCAACGAACGCTATGGCCGCTAAAATAGAATCAAGATAAAAAGCGACCAGTAACAGAACAACAACACGTATTCCATCACGAATTGCTGCAGATACCGAATCTGTCAGTAATGCACGAACGAGAACAACATCATTTGTGACTTTACTTAAAACATCTCCTCCTCGCTCATGAACAAAAAGAGATGGGGATAAAGCCAGGATCTTGTGCTCCATCTCATTCCTAATATCACGGACTACCAAGTGACCAAGCCGAGCAAGGAGAAAACTCTGCAAAAAGTCGAAGGTTGCTCTGAAAAGCGCAAATCCCAACAGCAATACGGGCAGCCATAGAAGCATATCCTCGTTCTTTTGAGCGAAAATGCCATCGAGAATATACTGCAGAATGAACGGTATCCCACCCTCAGATGCCCCAAAAAGCACCGTACATGCGAGGGCAACAAAAAAAGCGCGCCGATACGGCCGGAGATACAGTAGTATCCGACGAGAGGTTCTAGCCATAGTTCCCTTGTCCTAATCAGTGGCCCATACTCTCAATCTACCGAAAATAAGGCAAGAAAACCCCGTTAGGGCAGCGATTTTTTCCCTTCAGACTCTACGATTTGGCTCATAACTCGCGTTTGACTCAGCAAGATGCGGAACTCCCCCTTCCGACAAAGGACAAACGATGAGTTGAGATGGGGCAAGGGCAGTTTCTATGGTGGGCAACTTTCAGGTAAGGTATTGTCCGGAAAGGGGGGAGATGAGCACTGCCCCCCTAGCCATTATAGTGTAGAAAAGGACCTCTTCTCATGAAAAAAATAATACTCGGCTTACTCGCTCTTCTCCTAGTAGTCATAGTGGGAGCTCTCGGCTATCTTTCATTCCAATCAGATAACATCATCGCCAAGTTGAAGCCAGAAATAGAAGCTCAGGGAAGCGCTGCCCTTCAAAGCAAACTCTCAATCGGTGAAATGCATCTCAAGCTGTTTCCGTCGATCGCATTCTCGATTAATTCTTTAACCATTGCGGAGAATAAGGATGAGACCAAAAGGCTCTCCTTTGGCGGAGGAGCGATACACGTTTCTTTATTCAAACTGTTCACGGGTACCGTTGCGATTAAGTCAATTTTTCTAGACTCTCCCGCAATCACCATTCATCAAACTCAGTCGGGAGTGAAGATTGATGGACTATCTCAATTAGGACAGAAGTCCACCGTAGAGGCTCAAGCAATATCCAAAGCTGACAGTGCTGATACAGAGGATTCTCAGCCATCAGCTCCTTCCTCTTTGCCAGGCTGGCTACAGGTAAATCTGGATTCAGTCTCATTAGAGAATGGAAGAATCCAAGTCTATCAAGAATCTGGAGAGGTGATTACCGTACAGGACATCCAACTCGATACCGGGATTTCCTTAAAAGGTTCTAAGCTCTTGCTCTCTGAACTTGTCGCTTCTTTACAAATTATTGACCAAGGCAACTTCCGCGTTGAACTTTCAGAGGGTGAAGTTGATCTCCAATCACTATCTGGAACATTAAAAAAGACACGAACAGAAGTATCACTTGCTAGGGGAGTCCTTGATACCGAACTCACCATCCGTGATGCTCGTGTATCTCCACAAGAATTCGGTATGAGTTCGATTTCTTTCGGTGGGCAGACACCCGCACTTCATAAGTTCTCCGGAGACTTCGAAAATGTAAGATTTCTTCCATCGCAGACTAAGATAGCGATTGAAGCAGGTTCTATTAAAGCTCTGAAGGGTCAGATTACCCTTCAGGGAGCATTGTCTCTATCCTCCATGAAGGGTGAGATGACGATGGAGCTCAATGAAATTGAGAAAAACGGGGAGAAGCTTAACGGATTAATTGCGATTCGGGGTAATGGAAATCAGATAACATTAACGGCGGACCCAATAGAGATTTTTGGTGGCAAAGTTTCATCTACGATGAACAGCCAGCCTCAAAAAGATCCGATTCCATTTTCCATAGCAACTTCCCTCCTCGGGATCGATATAGAGAGATTAACCCGTTTTGCGCTACCGAAGAGTCCTATACTCGTAACAGGCAATGTCGAAAAGCTAACGGCTAATGCTTCTGGGCAAACCGGCACAGACATGGCTAAACACCTCAGTGCGGATCTCAGCCTCTTGTTACGAGAAGGCTCTTTCACGGGAGGGAATATTGCGGCTCTGGTACTACAATCACTTGAAAAGGTGCCATTCGTTAAGAGCACAATGAGCGATGCTGTCCCCGGCGAACACTCAGGGGCCATGTCAGATTCCACTACTCCAATTCGACAGCTTAATACCACGGCGAAAATTAAGAATGAGCGAATCGAAGTGAATTCTCTTTTAATGGAATCAGCTCTTTTTTCTCTTGAAGGGAGGGGAACAATAAATTTTGACCAATCTCTTAATCTCAAAGCGACATTTCGTTTCATTGCGCCATTTTCTCTAGCTGTTGTTGCAAAAGTACCAGAGCTCAACAAGTTACTTGATAAAGAGAATCGGCTTGTGATTCCGCTCCAGATAATAGGAACAGCTACTACTCCCGTTATACTGCCAAACATAGAGGAAATACTGAAGCTGGGTGCAGGGAAAGCTCTTCAGGAGAAAGCTACAGGCTTTATTGGAAAGGCCTTAGGGAAAGGAAGCTCATCAAAGGGTGGAAAAAGTCTTTTTGGATTCTAATGGAGGAGGATAAAAAAAAATGGTTGAATATATAAATGATTCTGAGGGAGCACCTAGTGCTATCGGTCCATACTCACAAGCGACTCGTGTCGGTGATATGATCTTTTTGTCTGGTCAAGTTCCGCTCGACGCAGAAACGGGCAAACTTGTTGAAGGAGGGATAGAGGCTCAAGCAAATCAAGTGATGAAAAACCTCTCTCTTGTTCTGAAGAACGTAGGTGGAGACTTCTCAAATGTTTGCAAGACAACCATTCTTCTACAGGACCTCTCGCATTTTGGCGTTGTAAATGAAATCTATGGGGCATGGATGAAGGACTCGCGTCCAGCTAGAGCGACCTTTGAAGTGGCAGGCCTTCCCTTGGGATCACTGATTGAAATAGAGATGATTGCTAATATCCCGAAACGCCCTTAATGCAGCCTACCCTCGATATGAATCCAGGGTCATCTTACACGGTGGTTGCCTTACAATAGGCTCTTATACACTATCTGAATTGTTTTGAGCTTCGTTCACCGATGTGTCGCTAATGGCGGCACATCGCCAGATCCTGCGTGCGCGTAACAAATTGTATTATACCGCTCCAAAATCAAGACTTACTTGAAAACCTCCCTGCTTGACATGGCACCGCACGGTATGTACGCCCTCTTTTGATAAGGTTGGGGGCAGCATATCGCCAGGAAAGAAAAGCTGGGGTACAGCCATGCCGATAGAATATCCATACTCACTCATCCGTATCTTTACGCGACCACAGACCATATTAGCAATTTCAGCTATCATACTCTTTGAAACCTCATCGAGCTGATCGTAATCTTCCCCAAACATCGCTGATACCACAGCAAGTGCCGCGGCCGTCTCAAAACCTAAAATCAGAGTGCCATCCACCCCAGCGCCCGTCAGACTCATCGCCCCAATGATATCACCATAAAAGCAGTGCTCGGCTTGTTTCGAATGCTCATCCACAGAGACAGGAATTAGTCCGATAGACTCCAAAACATAGCGCACGGAATCCACGACCGCTTCCAACTCTTTTGTATCGTTATTAGACATATAGCAAACTCTGAGGTTCTCTAAATTTCTTCACTCACACAGTAAGGGTAGAGTTCGGGAGAACGGGGCAATTTCTTAATAATTATCGCAATATACTGTGATTTTAGGGGGTTAAACAATATATTTTCCGAGACGATTCATGGGCATTTTGCCTATAGACCCTCAAAAATTACAGTCATGAGAACAACTACCGCTCAGAGCCCAAACGGTTTAGAGTTCTCTTGGCCTGGATGAGCAAGCTTTTTATGAACCGTATTTAACTGGACAAATTACTTATCATGCTGTTAGCACTTTTATCTCCATCAAAGACTCTACGACTCGATACCACGTACTCACATTCCAGTTCATCAACACCCGAGCTTTTGGGAGAATCTCGAAAAGTTCACAGGGTCTTGAAAGAATTAACTCCAAAGAAGCTTGAGGGCCTTATGAGCATTAGTCCCAAGCTTGCCAAACTCAATCATGAACGATTCCAGACATTCTCCGGTTCCTCCAATCCGAAAAATGGAAGCTGCGCTCTGCTCACATATAGCGGGGATGTTTATGAAGGATTTGAGCTGGAAGATTATACGGTGGGAGATTTCAGAAACGCCCAGAAATCTATTCGAATTATCTCTGGCTTATATGGACTATTAAAACCTCTGGATAACATTCAACCATACCGACTCGAAATGAAAACTCGGGTTTCAGTTAACGGCCACAAAGATCTTTATCAATTTTGGGGAACAAAGATCACCGATCTTCTCAACAAGCATATCAAGGAGGAAAAGATAAAGTGCGTAGTCAATCTCGCCTCACAAGAATATGCTAAGGCTATTTGTTTTGAATCGATTCAAGCACCACTGATCACAATAGATTTTAAAGACAAGAAGAATGGAAAGTTGAAGACTGTCGGGCTCTTCGCAAAAAAGGCTCGCGGGCGCATGGCAAACTACATCATTCGCAACAAGATAAGATCTCCTCAAGAACTCAAGGATTACCGACTCGACAGCTATACTTTCTCAAAGCGCCTCTCAGATGAGAGTAATTATGTATTTATTCGGTAGGGTTTTTTTGTTAAACGAAACAGGGGGGTCGGTTACACGAACCTTCATAGGCAGATGAGCATAAAAAAAATTGTTATTTTGGGTCTCTTCGTTACAGTCACTCTCTTCGTGCGGGAACTCTTGCCAGATGAGATGATGTCCCTTGATTATTTCAAGGCACAACATCAGTCGCTTCTCGAATATACTACGATGAGGCCGTACCTCTCAGCGATTGGATTTCTTATTGCTTACGTTCTCGTTGCGGCCTTGAATCTTCCCGTAGCAACTTTCATGTCACTACTCGGTGGTGCCCTGTTCGGTCTTGGACAAGGAACGCTGCTTGTATCCTTTGGTAGCACTGTTGGAGCTACTATCTCTTTCATTCTTTGTCGTTTTTTCTTTCGAGAATCAATCGAGACAAAATTTCCAGAAGCAGTAAAGAAGATTGATAGAGGAATAGAAAGGGAAGGATCGTATTATCTCTTTGCGCTCAGAATGGTTCCTATCTTTCCATTTTTCCTCATTAATACGGTTATGGGCTTAACAAGACTTAGTATCCCCGTCTTCTTTATCGTAAGCCAAATCGGAATGCTACCAGGCACCCTTGCTTACGTATATGCAGGGACTCAGTTGGGAGAGCTTACAAGCAGCCAGAGTATTTTATCTCCTCGCCTACTTGCTGCTTTTGTCTTCATCGGGCTCCTTCCTATTTTTTCTCGATTACTACTCGATTACCTAAGAGCAAGAAAGCTATACAAGAAGTATCAAAGACCGGATAAGTTTGATTACAACGTAATTGCCATAGGAGGAGGCGCCGCTGGCTTAGTGACTTCCTACATTGCCGCTGCCGTCAAGGCAAAAGCGCTACTTATTGAAAAGCATCGAATGGGTGGAGACTGTCTGAATACAGGTTGCGTTCCCAGTAAAGCCCTCATCAAAACAGCAAAGGTGCTTCACAGCATCAGGACCCACGAAAAATATGGGCTTTCGAGTGCTTCATGCAAATTTTCCTTCTCAGATGTCATGGAAAGAGTCGATGATATAATTCGGAAGATAGAGCCGCATGATTCTGTTGAACGATATACCGAGCTTGGAGTTGACTGTGTGAATGGCACTGCTCGGGTCATTGATCCATTTCGGGTTCAAGTAGATGACAAGATATACACCACACGAAATATTGTAATAGCTACGGGAGCAAAACCAATCGTACCGAATGTCCCAGGCTTAGCTGAAGTTTCGTACTATACATCTGACACCATCTGGCAAATTCGGGAACAACCAAAGAGACTTCTTGTAATTGGAGGAGGTCCGGTGGGATGTGAGCTTGGGCAAGCATTTCAACGCCTCGGGACTCAGGTAACGATTGTGCAGAGGAACTCAAGGCTTTTGGTAAAAGAGAACACTGAAGTGAGTAAGTATATTGCGGATCAGCTCACCAAGGAAGGCGTTCAGCTCTTACTTTCGCATGAGCTGAGCGGTTTTGATAATATTGAGGGTGAGTTCATGGCAATATGCCGAGGAGCACAAGGAGAGACACATCTTGCATTTGATGCAATCCTGTTCGCTCTTGGGAGAGAGGCGAATACCCGTGGCTTTGGGTTAGAAGAGTTAAGCATAGGTTTGCGAGAAGATGGGACTCTAGAAACAGACGAGTTTTTACGCACAAAATATCAAAATATTTTCGCTTGTGGTGATGTTACTGGGCCCTTCCAACTCACGCATGCTTCGGCGCATCAAGCCTGGTATGCTTCAGTGAATGCCCTATTCCAGCCCTTCAAGAAATATACAGCTGACTATCGAGTGATTCCCCGGGTAACATTTACCGATCCTGAGGTCGCTCATGTTGGACTAACAGCAAAAGAGGCTGAACAACACTCAATTCAAGTCTCATCGTATACGTATGGTTTAGATGATTTAGATAGAGCCATTACCGAAAGCGAAGCGCAGGGTTTCGTTACAGTATTAACGAAAATTAATACCGACGAGATAGTAGGAGCAACTATCGTTGGAGCGAATGCAGGTGAATATTTGTCGGAATTCACGTTGGCCATGAAATACAAAATTGGCCTTAATAAGATTTTGGGAACAGTCCATCCCTATCCGACCTTTTCGGAAGCGAATAAGTATACCGCAGGAATATGGAAAAAAGCAGAAAAGCCGGAAAAGCTCCTCGGATGGGTTCAGCGGTTTCATGCATGGCGTAGAGGATAAGAACTCATGAAAAAGCAATTCTTGAAACAACTACAAGAAGAACAGATCTCTACATCAAGAGAGAAGATTACCACTGTTCAGGTTAATAACGGTCGTCTCTGTAACCTCGCCTGTCTTCATTGCCATGTTGAAGCTGGACCGAAGCGAACTGAACTGATGGACGGGAGAGTAAGTAATAGAATCTTCGAGTTAATCGATGCTTCTACGGGCATAGAAACGCTGGATATCACGGGTGGTGCACCGGAAATGAATCCTCACTTTCGGTGGATGGTTTCTGAAGCAGCCAAGCGTGGTCTTCACACCATTGATAGATGTAATCTGACCATCTTCTTTGAAGAAGGTTATGAAGATCTCCCTGAGTTCTTAGCCCAGCACAAGGTGCACATAATCGCCTCACTCCCCTGTTACACATCAGACAACGTGGATAAGCAGCGCGGACGCGGAACATTCGACCGCAGCATTGAGGGGTTAATAAAACTTAACGAGCTGGGCTATGGGAAACCTAACACTTCTCTTCAGCTTGATCTGGTTTACAATCCACTGGGAGCGAGCCTGCCGGGAGCTCAGGCAGAACTTGAGTGTGCCTACAAAAAACAACTCTT
>Ga0181585_10002600_pt1 | contig 16039 bp, 6 predicted proteins | sample 071ome_29_FD_132469 | JGI IMG/M metagenome (GOLD analysis project Ga0181585, IMG submission 132469) | Coastal salt marsh microbial communities from the Groves Creek Marsh, Skidaway Island, Georgia - 071407BT metaG (megahit assembly) | ecosystem: Environmental > Aquatic > Marine > Intertidal zone... | reverse complement strand
CAGTGCTTTTTTCTTGACTAAACCCTAATGAAGATTCTCCTCTAGGAATAATACTAACTTTTATTGGAGGGGATGAATGTTTAAGTATAAATCCAATTATGGCGTGTCCTGCTTCATGATGTGATACACGTTCTAATTCTAGTTTATTCATAGTTCTTTCTCTTTTTTCTCTACCAATCATAATTTCGTCGATTGCTTCTTGTAAATTTTTTTCATTAATAGAAATAATATTAATATTATTCTGCAGTGCATTAATTTTAGCTTGATTACATGCATTAGCAATATCCGCCCCTGTTAATCCAGCAGTTCTTTCAGATAATATATCCAAAGTTATTTTTTTTTCAAAATCAATGTTTGTTAGGTATAGTTCGAATAATTGCTTTCTTTCTTTAAAGTTTGGTGGATCAAAATATATTTTTTTATCAAAACGACCTGATCTTGTTAAAGCTGGATCTAGATTTTGTATCATATTTGTTGCAGCAAAAATAATTGTATTTGTTGTATTTGTAAACCCATCCATTTCAACTAATAATTGATTTAATGTATTATCTCTTTCTGAATTATTATCTAATCCTCTTTTTTTACCTATTGCATCAATTTCATCAATAAAAATAATACATTTTTCATATTCCTTTGCTTTTTTAAAAACATTTCTTATTCTTGATGCACCAATTCCAACAAATACCTCAACAAAATCTGAACCGGAACAGTTAATAACAGGTATGTTCAAAGAATTAGCTAGAGTTTTTACAAGTAAAGTTTTACCAGTTCCCGGTGGACCAGCTAATAATATACCTTTTGGTACTTTAACATTCCACTCAATATATTTATCTTTATTGTTAATAAAGTCCATATAATATCTAATTTCTTCTTTAACACTTTCAAGACCAATAATTTTATGTAATGTTGGATCTATTTTTTTATTATTTGGTTCAATTACAGATAGTTCTTTTTTATTAGTTAATTGATTTACTCCATCATTTTTTACAAGAGAAACAAAATATAACAATATCGATATTAAAGATATTAATTCAAAAAAACTTATGTTATCTCCTTTTTGAGATTTATTTAAAGTTTCATTAAATGTTAAATTCATTAATAATATTTATTTAACATTATAAATATTATTTTAAATAAAAATTAGATATTAATTAAAGAATTAATTTCTTCTCATGACCTACAATTGATCTAACATCAACATATGGAACAATGTTTAATTTTTTAAGATTGAGGAAAAATGTCACATCCTCTGCAGTATAATCTGTAATTTCTTTTACATTATTTTGTGGTTCATCATCATCATCATCGCCAACTGATATAGACTTATTTAAAGTAATTTTTGTACCATAAAACCAAGGATAAGATAATTTTTCAAAAACACCTTTCTTAACAAGAGTCCAACCTAAACCGGTATAAGAAACAGGCATTAAAGGAATTTTACATTTAGAATAATCTTTATAAGGATTACCATTATCATCTTTTTTCTCTTCAACATCTCCAATAGCATTTTCGCTAACCCACTTAGATAGTGCATTATTATCTAAGAATTTAAATGAACCTTTATTTAAAAATGTTGTTTCATCCCATTCTCTAACTACTGTGTAATTACGTGCATTAGACATTAGGTATAGTCCAGATACAACATCTTCATCATGTGAAAGAAGTGAAATAAATGAATTTACTGAAAATACCTGGTCGCTATCGATCCACATAATAAAATCATAATCTATTTTACCATCAAATGGAGTTTGATCTTTACCACGAAGAACATCTGCACCAAGACACATATTCCTTACAAAATGAACGTTTGATGAAGTTTGAGATGAAATAATTGGACGAATTTTATGGGTAACACAATAAATTAAAAGTTCCGTCCATGATTTTAAAAAATTATTAGAAAATGTTGTTCCTGGAAGACAAAAAATAATTGTAAGATTGCGATTTAAAGGATTATTGAACTCATTTTCAGAAGGTTTTTGCGTTTCACTTTTACTTTCCATATATGATTATTAAATCCTTTATTTTTTAAATATTTATTTATATAATATTTTTATTCTGGTTTGTAAAATATATAGTTTATTTTATTATTATAAAAAACAGGTGTAAGATTAAACTGAGAATAAATAATAAATCCTACATTTCTTGCATAATTTAAAATTGTATTTACATCTTCAAAGTATAAAGTATATTCTTGTTTTCTTATTTTTTTATTATCTTTAAAAGTCTGAATTAATAGAATATTATCATTATGATCTTCTATTTTACATTTATATGTAAAATTAGTAAAGACATTTTTATTTTTATTTGTTAACTTAGTAATTTTATTTTTACTTAATCCTAATATAAAATAACCACCTGGAATTAACCATTCATAAACATTATTAATAATATGTTTTTTATTTTTAATATAATAAATAGCATCATTTATACACGTTATATGCGTAAATGTATGAGCGGGATATATCAAAGTATTTTCAAAATCTCCAGAATTAATATTTAAATTAGGATATTTTTTTTTAGATATATCAACCATACTTTTTGATTTATCAATACCGACTGCGTTATAGTTTTTTTGATTAAATAAATTTACAATATCTCCAGTGCGTGATCCAATATCTAATAGTAAACTTTTTTGAGTAGGATTTGTAGTATTAATAATTTCACCAATTTGATATTCATCTTTAACGTTATCAGTAATAATATCGTCATAAATTGTAGAATAAAAATTATCGAAAATTTTGTCTTCCTTTATGAATGAAAATTTTTCATTTTGATTTATAAAACTTTCTTTATATGAATATGTATTAACTCCAACAAATAATATAAGAATAATTAAAATTAATAATAGTAATTTGCACCACGACGATGATTTATATAATGTTTTAATAAATGTTTGAGCCATATTTATATGTAATAAAGCAATATTTTTTATATTAAAAATTAGTATGAATCCAAATGAAATAAGCGATAAAAGAAATTTTAAAGAATTTAGGGGGATAACATTCTCTAAGTTTAAAAAAAGCGACGCTAAAAAAGAATTACTAAATAGTTTAATAAATGGAAGAATAGAGCCGGCATGTTATTGGAGTGCTGAATATATATGCGCCGGACATTATTTAGATTTATGGGAGATAATTATTCTTTTTTTTAGCAAATATATCCATTTAGGAAACCCTAAATTACCATTGTACGTCCAAATGAGATTTAATGATTTTAAAAATATAGTTGTTAATGGATATATTGGGAATGAAATTAAAATGCGAAATAATCCAAAAATAAGAATTTTATTTGCTGAAATAATAAGTATTTTAGCTTTGTCGGATAAAAAACATAATCTGTCACCAGTTAAAGTTAATAAAAATGCTTTTAATATGCAAGAAATTACAGATAAATTAAAAGCAGATAACGTACAATATGCTAATAAAATATTTTTACATGATGATCCAAAAGAATTATTTATTGCATTAAATGAATTTGGGTATAATTTATCATCATCAAAAAATAATACAATACAATGTTGTTATTGGTTAGAATGGATTATTGAATTTGAAAGTGTATGTAAAAGAGAAAAGAAAATATTATATTGCGCCTCACGTCAAATAGCAGATGTAGAAGAAAAATTAAAAAAAGATATTATTTGGATGGTTTGGGAATTAATTTTGTTAGAAGCATCCAATAGAGGAAGAAATATAAAAAAATTAGTAAATGCATTATTAGATATATTTTCAATACGCTATAAATCAGGATGCAAAAAAAGAAGAAGATTTATAATTTACAATGCAATATCATTAATTACAGATACTGTTAATTTTAAAAAATCAATAATAAATGATGAAGCTAAAATAGAATTAGTAAAAGGCAAAATAGATATAATTTATAAACAAATTAAAAAAAATGAAATTAGACCAGCGACTGACTATTTATTTAATAATTCATTTACTGGTGGAGAAAAAAATTTAGAAAATACCATTAAAAAATTAGATAAAATGAATAATATGTTATATATTCCTCGTGATAAATAGAACAATGTTTTTTATATTATATTTTAATACAGAGTATCTATATATATAAAATATAATGGATAATAATTGTAATTTTTTTAATAGAAATAAATGTTGTACTGTAAAAGGAGATAAAGGAGAAAAGGGTGAAATAGGTTTTACAGGAATGCAGGGTAATAAAGGTGAAAAAGGTATTAAGGGGCAAAAAGGTGAAGAAGCTACAATTCCAGATGATATAAATATTACATCATTAAGGGTAAATGAAGTAAGAATTACTGATAAACTAAAATTAAATAAATTATCCGGACCATATGAATTAGGTGTAACAAGATCTAATAAAATAAGTGTTAATAGTAATTTAATACCTAGCGGTAGTTCATTAACAACAACAACCGAATCTAATTATAAAAATTACAATTTAGGTGAAGAAACTAATCCATGGTTTGATGCACATATTTTTAACATTAAAACTAATAATATTATAACTCGTGATATTTCTATTAATATTTTAGGTGCAAATGAAGATGATGAAAATAATATATTTATAAACGGTAATTTAGTACCTAATAATGATGGTAGTTTGGGTTCTAGAGATACTACATGGGATAACTTATATATAAAAGACATATCTGCAAGTAAAATTTTTGTAGATGACATTCAAAATTCAAATATTTATACAGATGAAATTAAAACACAAATAATATATACTCAAGATATTTCAGCATCTAGAGTAAATACTGATAAACTAATCGTATCAGATGTAGATGTTGATAAATTAAATGTATTATTTGATATATCTGCTAATGAAATTATAAGTAAATCTGTATCTACGAATGATATAAGCGGTATTAAATTAAATATTTCTGAAATAAAAAATGACATTTCCAATAATATTATTATTAATTCTACATTAATTCCTGATAATAGTAATAATTTTATTGGTACATCAGATAAATTTTGGGAGAAAGCTTATTTTAAAGAAGGTCATATAAACAAAATAGTTACAGATTCATCAAGTAATAATATATTTTTTGATGGTAATATTATACCAAGTGGAGAGAAAAATAATACAACAAATATTGTAAATAATAGTATTGGTAATAATGAAAATATTGTTAATGAAGCATTTATAAATAATATTTCTGTTAATAAGATTGAAGGATTATCAGACAGTTCTAATAATAAAGAGGTTATAATTGATGGAGATTTAATACCAGGACCATCATATGATATTACAGGAAAAAGTAATTATTCATTAGGTTCAGAAACACGTAAATGGAAAGATTTATATTTATCTGATGAAGCGCTTCATCTTGGCGATGCAAAAGTAACAATTAATGAAAATATACAAGGCAATGTTAAAACGGTAGAATTAAGATTCGTTCCAAATAATGGAGCTGCATCATCATCAATTTCAGTTGCAAGAGGTAAATTTAATATTATAACACAAATTATAGATGGTGTTGAAAAAGAAGTTCTTGTACCAATAGATGATACATTTTCTCGTGGTAGTATACTTGAATTAGAAGATATTAACATATCTAAGAATGATTTGAAAGATGGAGACATAATAAGGTATGATGAAGAAACAGAAGGTTTTATTATTGGAGAGACGTCAATTGCAAATAATGCAGGACAATCTTTTTTACAAATACTAACAGAACAACCACAAAAGTTTAATAATGTTTCTAGTAATTTTACATCTGGAACAATAACAATGAATTGGAATTATGAAGATATAATTGTAAAATACGACGATAATACTAATAGGTTATTTGCAAGTGGTAATACATTAAAAGAAAAAATGTTGCCTTATATAGATAAAATTCATGTTGATATTTCAGGTATAATTCACGGAATATCTGGTAATATACTCAGCAATACATGGATTCCATATGAAATAGGTGATTATATTAACAATGGTGATAGAATAATTAATAATGATGAAAGTTATAATACTTCTGAATATAAAGAATTAGTTGTAAACAAAACCCAGCTATCAAATATAGCGAATCCGACAATAATACAACGTATTCTTAGTGAACCTGAGTCATTAATTAGTTTTCGTATTTATGGAAAAAATAATTCAAAAGATACAAACGAATTACAAAATGAAAGAGCTCTATATTTTAATAATTTAAAATTTCTATTAGCAAATCCACCAAAAAGGCCAATATATATAAGTGATGAGGTAATTTTATCTGGAACAGACAAAGGCAATATTAAATTAAAATATAAAACAGAACAATTAGAAGAAGGTAACGCTGCATCTGAGGCTAAATTAGCAAATGCACTAGTAATTTATAATGAAATTGAAAGATTGACAAGTGTAAGTGCAAATATCCCACTTATACAAACAGAAATAAGCAATTCCTACTCATTTAATCCCTTTATTGATAAAATAAATACGAATGGTGAGTCCCCTCCTATTGAAATGTTAATTTCTAATACAAGAGAAGGTACAAGATATAAATACACAGTACAATTTAAAAATAATCTTGTTAACACCTTTTCTACACCATCAATAGAATATGAAAGTACATTAATTACACCAATACCAGAGTCAATTATTTCACAAGAATTATTTTTTTCAATTGGTAGCGAATACAAGAAAAATGTTATTATATCAGGAACTTCAACTAATGTAATTTATGTTAATTACAGCCCTTCAGATACTAGTGTTGCATTTATAGTAGAAACCTCGAATAACCCAAATACTAATTTTTCAAATAATACAAGTATAGAACTTTCTAGTGATTATAGATTTGGTAAAAATTTAGATATATCAGGACAGGATATAATAAATATTAATGTGAATGTCGATTCAACAAATATACAAAATGTTAAGTTTAATGGATTTGTGTATCCTATATTAAATACTATAGATACTACTAGAGTATATCGAACAATATCAACATCAACTAATGCAATAGATATGTTTGATACAGATAATAAGAAAGGATTTAGATTAAAAGGTAATATAATTACTAATAATATTCTTGTAAATCAAATTAGAAGCATAATAGGTAATCCACGAGTTGAACCATATGTGTTAAAATATGAATATATTAGAAAAGGTAAATTATATGAAAACAATCAAGATGTAGTAGTAACTAATAATTCGTTTAATATTTATGTGGATAATTTACAGTTCAATCCATCAATACTAACAAGAAACGAACCAAATATTACTGTAACTCAGCTTAAATATTGCATGGGTATACCATCAGTATATAAATTTGATGTAAATTTTAATTCAACATTATCAAATAGCTCAAGAGTTTATAGATATATTAATTCACAATATAACTATGTAAGGGGTGATAGAAAAATTGCTGATATAAAGATAAATACACTTGATAATGTTACTATTAAAAGTGAAAAAACACAAAAGAAAAATATTTTATTGAATATATCAGATATAAGTAGTAATGGGACATATGGATTAAATAATACCGATTTCCAATCTAGTGTTTCTAATTATTTCAAAGATATAGAATATTCAAATAGTAATTTTAATAATAATAACAGATTATCTATTGCAGAAACCGTTTTTTCTTTAAAAGTATCAGATAGTGGATTATCAATCTCTCCAAATCAAGAAATAATTTTGAATCATTTTTGTGATAGAAATAGTTTTAATTCAAATTTCAATTTAATACTAACAATTTCTATTTACGAATTAGTTGTTGATAGTACCGTATTTAGCAGCAATATTAGTAATATAACTATAAATAATTACAATAATCATAATAATCTTGTAAGAGATTCTACGTTACTATTTATAGATGGTAAATTTCAAACATATGCGAAAAGAAATTATCCAAATATTTCTTTATTTACATACCAAAATCAAAATCTATCAAATACTGTATATACACAAAATATGGGGTTAACAGCGTATGCGATTGATGGTACGATTAATGGTGCTGGTAAAAAATATAAATGGATAGGATTTAATTTATCAACAACTATCGGTAGTGATGGTACAACATTTGTAGATATTTATACAAATTTAAGAGGATTATTTAATGCAGATACATTTGATAAATTAAAAGTTGAATCTGATAAAGATGTAATTGGTTTTATTAAAGTAGGTCATGATGTTGGAAATTTATCTCGTGATTTTAATAAATTATCTCCATGGTACAGTACAAACGGACAACCGCCACCCGCAATAAGTTTATCTGATATGTTTTTAAATGCAAATAAGGGTACATTATATACTGATAGTGCATCATCTAAGTGGGGGCCTGTTGTAAATTCATCAAATACATTAGATATATTTATATTTATAGGATTAAATAATTCAATCGAATTATAAATTTATTAATATTTCATAATTTTATATAAATATATTAGATGACTAGTATTAATAGTAATACAAAAAATTTAGATTTATATGAAAAGGTTAATTTTTTATTTAAAAATTATTTAGGATTCCCAAATACAGATAAAACAAAACCATTTTTTGAAGAAGTAGGTGTAGCAGCAAATAATTATTTTTACGGAACTAATATTTTTCTAGATAATATACCAGTCTCTCCAGATTTTAATAATGGAACACATAATTTACAAAGTTCATTAAATATAAGTTCAAGTAAATATATTTCAGGAACAACACAAGTACATACTGATACAACTGGTATTATAAGAAGGTTTACAAAAATAAAATTAGAAAAAATAGAAGGTACAAATAGAGGATATTTTTGTCGTGATAATAGTGGTAATAATTTATTAGCAGATGCAATACAGTTTAATAAAGTTACTGATATAAATGGTAATAGACCTTATTTGTATGAATTATATGATTCAAATTTAACTCAATTATTTCCTAGTGCTGAAACTGGAAATTGGATTTTTGATGTTAAAAATGGAGTAATAAATTTTCCTGATGAAATTACAGGATATACTGTTAATAAAGATAATCCACCATATTTAACTTTTTTTAAATATATAGGAAGAAAAGGTGTTAGCGAACTAAATTCAAGCGATATAAACGGATTAAATGATTTACAACAAAATATAAATTTAAAAATTACAGATTTATCTGAAAATGTCTATAAAAAAGATTTTATAGATTCTAGTTTTAATTATCTTAAAACATATACAGATAATCTTGTAAGTGGTTTAGATGTAAAGGAATCTGTAAAATTAGCAACTATTGTTAATTTAGATGCTGATTATAGTAATGGTACAAATGGTATTGGTGCCACATTAACTTCAAGAGTAAATGAACTATTAATTATTGATGATATATCAAGAAATAATATTAATGATCGTATCTTAGTGAAAAATCAAGATAACAAGGTTGAAAATGGAATTTATGTTATTAAAGAAATAGGAAGCAATGCAAATCAATATAAATTACAAAGAGCTGTACCAGATGATGAGGGTAGAGAATTAACAGGTGGTTCATTCGTATTTGTTGAAGAAGGTACTAAAAATAAAAATAATGGTTATGTATTTACAAATAATGGTACCCCTATAATAGGAATTGATGATATAGAGATAGCACAATTTTCGGGTGCAGGACAGTTAATTATGGGCGATGGACTTGATAAAGATGGTAATATAATTAGAATAAATTCTAGTATTTATAACAGATTTGATAATTTAGATACAAGTTTTAACGTATTAGAGAGTAATTTTGATAATAGAATTACAAATTTACAGAGTAATGTAGACACAAGTTTTAACGTATTAGAGAGTAATTTTGATAATAGAATTACAAATTTAAAGAGTAATGTAGACACAAGTTTTAACGCATTAGAGAGTAATTTTGATAGTAGAATTACTAATTTACAGACTAACGTAGACACAAGTTTTAACGTATTAGAGAGTTATTTTGATAATAGAATTACAAATTTACAGAGTAATGTAGACACAAGTTTTAATAATATTTATACAAAAAGTGCGACTGATAATTTATTTTTAAAAGGAATTACTGTGAAACAAATTTCTGAAACAGATATTAGTAAAAATAGTACACATGGAAATATTAATACAATTCTATTTGATTATGACACAGGATTTAATGTTAATGATGCATCAGCTGGAGAAGTTAAAATTAGTTTAGGAAGTCACTGGAAAGATATACAGATTAATGGAGATTTATCAATAACACCTGTAGGTGAAGAAGCATTAAATTTGATTACAGGAAATGGAATAAGTATTATAGGTAATAGCAATCTAGATAATAATGAAGCTAAAAGTTTAACATTTTCACTAGATGCGAAATTTACAGATTTGAGTGGTGTTCCCTCTGATTTTAAGGATAATAGAGGAAAATATCTAACAGTTAATTCTAGTGAAACCGCATTAGAATTTGTTGATATTAGTTTAAATGATGTATATAGTAAAAGTTTTATTGATTCGAGTTTTAATTATTTAAAAAATAATTTAGTTAATGTACTTGATACATTGCCTAGTAATAATAATTACGATGATCGATTAGTTATACGAACAGTTGATAATACTATTCATAGATATGATGCATCAAGTAATAATTGGATATCTGTTGGCGGTACATCAACATCAACAAATTATTCTGATTATTCACAAATATTAAATTTTGATGTCTTAACATATCATGAAGGAAATACGCCTGTTTTAGTTAATTACTATGATAATAATACACCAATAACAAATTGGAGTAAAATAGTCGATGCAACATATGAATATTTATCAAAAACAGAACAGATTGTAATCTCTTATAATGCATTTATAAGTTTTAATTCAAGTTTTATAAATAGTAATGTTTCAGGATTTGGAGGTAAGATAGGAATAATGGAGTGGGTAATATGTATTGATGATGATATCATCAATAATTCTAGAAGTTATGTACAGGTAGATTTGATTGAAGGATATGTTAATCTAAAAACGATTATTAATTTTACAAATAATGATGCTGATGTAAATATTAACACAAATACAATAAAAATTACAAATAATAAATCTATTAAAATTTATGCTAGATCAATATTTAACAATTCAGATAATTTGGTTAAATTACATCAAACATCATCTGGTTTAGCTAGACCAGATAATTTAGAAGTAGCTTCAATTGGAGAGAATTGCAATGGTATATCTTGTAAAAATATAGTTGATTATAAGACACAATTTTTAGATGTTTCACAAGAGATAATTACATATTCTTCAAAAAATTCAATAACAGATATTAGTGATAATTGGACTTCTGTATCATTTTATAATAATTATAAACCTCCAGATAAAACAAAAAATATAATTTTAAGATATAGCCCATTTATAACATTCAGTGATGATACTTTTTTAGGTATAAAGGGAAGAAATGCAATAATTGAATGGGTTTTTAAAGTAGGGAATACTATTCTTCCAAACTCAAGACAATTTATTCATTTAGATTTAATTGAAAAATATTTTACAATAGAAACAAATATTAAAATAGATAGTAATGAAAATTTATCAAGAAATATATTAAACTGGATAGGAGAGAAGACCGTGAAAATATTTGCACGTTCAATATATAATAGTAACAATGATGTAAGATTACATATTAGTCAATTAAGTTCAACAGTAAAGAAACCAAATATAGAAATTATTTCTATAGCTGGTTGTGATTGTAACGGCCAATTAACAACAAGTAATTCCGGATCATCTAGTAATGCAAATGCAAATACAAATACTTCTGATGATAGAATTAAACATAATGAAAAAAATATTTTAAATGGAATTGATATTATTGAAAAATTAGAACCAAAATATTATATTAAAACAGAAGATTTATATGATGAAGAACATAATTTTATTTTAAATAATAATGGAGAACCAATTGATTCTCATGGTAATAAATTAAGTATTAATTATACAGTAGAAGCGGGACTTATAGCACAAGATTTATATAAAATACCTGAATTAAAACATACAGTAGACGGTTATGAAAATGATTTCAATGGTGATATAATATTACCACAAAATAAACCATTAAAAGTAAAATATAACGATATATTCGTCTACACAATTCAAGCATTAAAAGAAGTTATTGAAAAAAATAAAGTATTAGAAAATAGGATAGCTTATTTAGAAGATAAAATTAATAGTTAATTAAGAAAATTTTAAATTTTATACCTATATATATAATTTAAAATGGATGATGTTTATCAAACAGTATATTTTAAAAATGATAAATTAGGTGTTTATACATATGATCCTGAAGAAGCATTAGATGTAAGTGGAAATGCTATAATTAGAGATTCTTTATCTGTTAGTGGATTTTCAATATTTGCAGATATATCAGCAAATGATGTAAGTTTTAATAATTTAAAACTATTAAATAGTCTTCAGGTAAATGGGACATCAAATTTTGATGATATTTCTTCTAATAATGTTTATTTTAATAACATTAAGTCTAATTTAGTACCAAATGGTATAATAGATGCATCAAACATCGTTCAACTTAGTATTGGTAGTGAAGATAAAGCATGGAAAAATTTATTTGTAAATGATATTTCAGTAAATAAAATTACAGCACTACATGGTGTAGATTCTAGTAAAAATATTTTTGTTGAAGGTAATTTAGTACCAGACACTTTATTATTTAGAGATTTATCAGATAATAACAATTCATTATTTTCATTAGGTGCGCCAGATAACAGATGGAAATCACTATATGTATCAGGTAATACAGTTTATATCAACGGTTCTGCATTAGGAGTAAAAAAAACCGAACAGGTACAAAATGATGGAACAAAAAAAACATTAATTGAATTAGTTTTTATACCAGATGAAGAAAATAATGAAACAAATAATAATGAAGATGATAAAAAAACAATATCAATCGCCAAAGGTGAGTTTATTGAGAAAAAAGAAACGGTTGTTGATCCACAAACAGGAGAAGTTACTGAAGTTACCGTTACAGAACCAGTTGAAGAAAGCTTTACTGCAGCAACTTTATTAAATCTAGCAGATGTTGATATTTCAAAAAATTTGTTAAATGATGGTGATAAAATAATATACGATACTGAAAAAGAAAAATTTGTTATTGGAGTTAAAGATACAGTAAATAATTCAAACCAAACATTTAATGAAATATTAACACAACAACCACAAAAATTTACATTTGATAGTAGTGCAAATACAACAGGTTCAATAACATTACGTTGGAATTATGATGATATTTTACTGAAAGATGTATGTAATAATACTTTAAGATTAGGATATTTACCATATGATAATGTAAATAAAAAAGATGGAATGATACCTTACATTGATAAAATTCATGTTGATATTTCTGGTACAACATGGGGTGATATTCAAAGTAATGATAATAATAAATGGATTAATTTCAATATTGATGACTATATTAATAATGGTGATAGAACAATTGCAATTACAGATGATTACAATAGTAATAATACTTATAAAGAATTAACAATTACAAAGAAAAGAAATCCTACAACAAGTATAGAAAGAATTTTAAGTGAAGCTGGTGAAAAAATAAGTTTTCGTATTTATGGAAAAAATAATTCATATGATAATGAAGAACTTAGAAATAATAGAGCTCTATATTTTAATAATTTAGAATTTAAAACAGCAAATACACCTGAAACACCTGCACCAGCAATAAATAATTTTGATATTGTTTCATCAAATATTGTTTTAAATTATTTGGCTGGATTAGCTGAGGCAGAAGATAGTACATCATTAGCAAAAATAATACAAGCAGAAATAAATTATTCTGAAATAGAAAGAGATAATATTAGCGAGCATAATTTAGCGTCACCTGTGAATTTAACATTTAATAAAACACTAACATTTTCATCATTAAATATTTCAAGCAATTCTTTATTTACTCTAGCATTTAACAATGCAGATTCAAATGCAAATCCTGAATTGAGAAAAGGAACAAAATATAAATATCGTATTCGTATTAAAAATAATTTAAATGAAAATTATAATAATTTTACTAATTTTACTAATGGATCAGCATTTACAACAAAACCAAATTCACAAGGGTTAGGTACTCAATTAACATTTTCAGATAATTCAAATGATAAAACGAGCATAGCTTCAGATACTTTAAATGGAAATCAATATACATATATTAATTTAGCTGTTGGTAATGATAATGATAATGTTTTTAATCCTTTAGTAAATTCAGGTACATCTAGAGATTTTGAAATATCAAGTGATAATTTTTACGGTAAAAGTTTGGATAATCAGACAGATTTAGCCAACATACGTGTATTTATTAATGGGAGTTCACAGGCAACACAAATATCAACTTTCAATGGATATGATATTTCACAAGGAAATCAGACATTTAATAACATTACCAATATATCTAACGCTATTGATTCGCAAGATAATACATTTAATTTTATAAATATTTCAACAGATGATTTATATCAAAATTCAAATGATAGAGGATTTAGACTAAAAGGTAATGTTATAATGAACCCAATACAAAGAAAAGATATTAGTAGTTGCTTTTTCGGACCTAGTGAAAATCCAAAATCAATCAAATATGAATATACAAGAAGTTCAAATATAGGAGGGAGTAGTAACTTAAATGACGGACCATTCAATATATACATAGATGATTTTAATGGTGTACCTTTATTAACAAAAAGAGAATTACCTGAAATAAATGTTACAAATGTAGCATATAATATGGGTTTACCATCAATTCATACCTTTACATTAACATTCAATACGTCATCAGATAATAATGTTTCATCAAGAGTTTATTCGAATATGAACTCCCAATACAAATTTGTGAGAGGCGATTTTAAAATTGCAGATATACAAATATCTGGAAGCAGTCCAAATATTAATAAAAATGGAATACAAAATATATTAATATTAGCATCTAGTATAGATAGCTTAGGAGTATATAATTTAAGTAATACAAATTTCACGCCTGTATCAAATTATTATACAAATATACAGTATACTTCAAGTAAACTTATTACAGGAAATACATTAACTATAAGTGAAAAAACATATTCGCTTAATACAGATTCAACAGGTAAAAGCGAAGGTACAATAACTTTATTAATGAATCATTTTTGTGATAAAAATAGTTTTAACTCAAGTTTTCAAAGAAATTTATCAATACCTATTTATGAAATTGAAGATATAACAACCTTTGCTAACATGGAAAATTTTGCATTATCACTATATACAAATCATGAAACTAAAGTAAAAGACTCAACATTATTATTTTTAAATAATCAGTTTAGAACAAATTATAATAATCAATATCCTAATATAGGACCCAATATAAATACATTTTCATTTCAAAATTTTTCATTAAATGCAAATTCAGGTTATACAACTGCGATAGGTGCAACAGCGTATGATATAACTGGTTCAAGCACTGGTAATAATAAAAAATATAAGTGGATAGGATTTAGATTTACAGATAATGATATTACTACTACAAGCAATGGAACTTCATATATAAATATTTATAGTAAACTTCAAAATTATTTCAATAGCAATACTTTAATTGAAATCAGTAATGGTAATACTGATACTATATGTTTAGTTAAAGTTGGAAATAGGATAGGGCATTTATATAAAGGGTTTAATCCACTTTCGACATGGTTTACAAAAACATTAACAAATAAAAGTCTTGCACAAATTTTAGATATAAACGATGATTATGGCTCATTATTTAAAGTATCTAATACAGATTGGGGACCAGTTCTAAATCCTGATGATACATCAATTGTAAATAGTTCTTCTGATACAAGCAATGATCCATCTAGTGGAATTTTTATTATAATTGGATTAAATAATTCTGTTAACTTGTAAATATATTTTTATTTTATAATTTTATATAAATATATTAGATGAGTAGTAACACTATCGATTTAGATGATTACGAAAAAATAAATTTCTTATTTAAAAACTATTTAGGATTTCCTAATACAGATAAAACAAAACCATTTTATCTTGAAACAGAGGTTAAAGCAAATAATTATTTATTTGGTAATGAAATATTTTTAGATAATATTCCTGAAAATCCTATTTTTAATCAAACTATTTCT
>Ga0181585_10002598_pt1 | contig 16046 bp, 13 predicted proteins | sample 071ome_29_FD_132469 | JGI IMG/M metagenome (GOLD analysis project Ga0181585, IMG submission 132469) | Coastal salt marsh microbial communities from the Groves Creek Marsh, Skidaway Island, Georgia - 071407BT metaG (megahit assembly) | ecosystem: Environmental > Aquatic > Marine > Intertidal... | reverse complement strand
GAACCTCGCTCGTCTCGAAATGATCGTGGCGTTCCAGGAATGGCTACGCGCCTTCCCGAACTATTCACTCGACGCGTCGAAGAAGGTCACCTGGGCGAACGGTCAAGTTCGCGGCCCGCGCATCCTGCCCGTTCTGACCAGATCCTGAGTCTTCACGAGAAAAACCCGCGCAAGGCTGCAGCCATCTGATCGCGCACCGGCCTTCCAGACGGAAGCACGTCGACCATGCCGACCGACGTATGGGTGTGTCCACGGGCCTGGATGTGCTGCACCGGCACACCGGCCGCCTTCAGTGCTGCGGCGTAAGCATCACCCTCGTCACGCAGCGGGTCGTACTGACCGGTGACGATGACAGCCGGTGGCAAATTCGCCAGCGATTCGGCGAGGAGCGGGGAGGCCTTCGGATGCGACCGATCCGACGGATCGGCGTAGTGATCCCAGAACCAGTCCATCAACGACTTCGTGAGTACATAGCCCTCGGCGTTCTCGCGCATCGATGGGTACTCCTTCGATCCGTCGACGGCCGGCGTGAGGAGCAACTGTCCCTTGAGTGACGGCCCACCGTTGTCCCGTGCTAGTTGCGCGGCCACCGCGGCCACGTTGCCGCCGGCGCTCCATCCGGCCACAGCGAGACGCGTCGGATCACCACCAAGCGACGCCGCATTCGCTGCCACCCACTGAAGTGCGGCAAAGGAGTCGTCGGCCGCGGCCGGGAAACGATGCTCGGGCGCGTGCCGATAGTTCACCGACACGATCACAACGTTCGACTTCACACACAGTTCGCGGCACAGAGGATCGTCGGAAGTGTGACTGCCGATGACCCAACCTCCACCGTGGTAGTAGACGACCACTGGGTGCGGTCCTGTTGTGGGCGGACGGTAGAGCCGGTACTCGATGGGGCCGTCGGCGCCGGGAAGCATCCCGTCGATGATCTCCCCCACCTCAGGTCCGGGAGGCCGAACAGCTGACGACATCTCCATGAACATGCGCGCGTCCGGCGGCGACATCGATTCGATGGGCGGCAGGTTCAGCATGGCCATGGCGTCGAGAAGCATTTCGACGTCGGGCTGGATCTCACGCACCAAACCGTCGTTCGTCGACGACTTGCCCGAGCCCGCCAGTTCGAAACCGAGATAATCGCGTTCGCGTACCTCATCGCAGATCCTGCGGTAGCGGCCTACTCCACCGATGTACGGGAAGAGCACTCGCGGTTTGCCTGGAACGTTGGCTCCCATGTACCACGAGTTGGTGTCCTGGAAAAGTGTGATGTCGGCACAATCGGCGCAATGCTGACGCCACCCTTCTTCGGCCATCGCCGTGGGTTCGATGGTGTCGAGGCCCTTCGCACGCATGTCGATCAACGTGTCGCGGATCCATTCCACGTGCTGCTCGATCGACACCATCATGTTCGACAGCACCGATGGGCTGCCCGGTCCGGTGATCATGTACAAGTTGGGGAATCCCACCGACGTGAGACCGAGATACGTGAGCGGTCCGTTCTCCCATTTCTGCTTGAGGGTGAGCCCATCCCTGCCAGTGATGTCGACGGCGACAATCGCTCCGGTCATGGCGTCGAATCCGGTTGCGTAGACGATCGAGTCGAATTCTTTGGACTCGTCACCGAAGTCGATACCGGTCTCGGTGATCGACCGAATGGGCTTGGTGTTCAGATCGACCAGTCGCACGTGAGGCAGATTGAACGTCTGGTAGTAGTTCGTGTCCATGCACGGCCGCTTCGTTCCGTACGGATAGCCGCGTGGGCTGAGGAGTTCAGCAGTCTCGGGATCCTTCACGACCGAGCGAACCTTCGATCGCACGAACTCGGCCACCACTTCGTTCGCGTCGCGACTGGTTCCGGCGTCCATGAACGTGGCTCCGACCGACAACAACTCACCGCGCTGCCACGACTGCTCGAGCAGAGCATTGGCCTCGTCACGCGGGGTGGCGAGCGCCGAGACGGTCGACGGAGGAATCGGCACACCCGAGTACGACAGTCGCGCTTCGTCTTCGTAGGTCGCGCGGTCGGCCTTCAATCGAGCCACTCGATCGGCTGGTTGCGGACCGTTCAACGCCGGTACCGAGAAGTTGGGAGTGCGCTGGAAGATCACGAGTTCCTTCGCCTGTTCGGCGATGTGGGGGATCGACTGAATGGCCGACGAACCGGTGCCGATCACCGCCACTCGCTGGCCAGTGAAGTCGACACCTTCGTGAGGCCAGCGGCCGGTCACGTACACCGGGCCCTGGTATCGATCGGTGCCGGCGATATCGGGATCCTTGGGAACGGACAGGCACCCCGTGGCCATGACGTAGTGACGACACGTGATCGTCTCCCCCGTCGAGGTGCGCACGTGCCACCGTTTGGCAACCTCGTCCCATTCCGCACTCTCGACCTTCACTTCGAAGTCGATACCCGAGTACAGATCGTGCTTCTTCGCCACGAACTGCGCATACTCGAGGATCTCGGGCTGGGCGGCGTGCTTTTCCGACCAGGTCCACTGCTCGTGCAACTCCGGGTCCCAGGTGTACTGGTAGTCGGTCGTGGCGATGTCGCAACGCGCGCCTGGGTATCGATTCCAGTACCAGGTTCCGCCTACGTCCTTGCCGCTCTCGAGAACTCGCGACGTGAAACCGTTCTCACGCAACTCGTGAAGCAGATACATGCCGGCGAATCCGGCCCCCACCACCACGACGTCGACATCGCTCTTCGCCATACCCCTCGCACCCCCTGTCGTCGGTCCCCGACCGGCGACCGCACGAGTTTCGCAGATCGACCCCGTCGGCTCAATGTCGACCGGTGGGCTGGGGTGGGATCAGACGGCTCCGGTCCGGTTGTCGACGTGGGTTTCGATCAGTTCCACGACGTAGCCGTCGAGGTCGATCACGAAGGCGACGGTCACGGGCCAACGCTCGAGTCGGGTCGGCTCCATCTGCGACGTGGCGCCGGCGGCAATGCACCGGTCGTAGATCTCCTGACAGTTGTCGACGTTCATGTAGATCTTCCACAGGGCGAACCCATGGTCGATCGACTGGCGACCCTCGTAGCGCTCGGCGAGCTGGAGTCGTCCTCCTCCCTTGTCGGCGGCGAGGACGATCTCGTGCACATCGGGTATCTCGGTGCGACTCTGCACTTTGAGTCCGACCGCCTCGGTGTAGAAACGCTCCGATTTTTGGATGTCGTCGACGTAGATGCAGTACTGCCCGACTGTGGTGGCCATGTCTCTCCTCGAAGTCAGAACGGATAGAGCGGGAAGTCGTGACCGGTCAGCCAGTGACGGCCGACCGACTTGGCCTCGGCCCAACGGGCGATCAGGTCGTCTTCGGTACGTTCGTCGGTGAGCTGCCCGAGATCGGTCGGCCGGTGACCGATGCGCTCGGCGATCGGACGCAGAGCCTCGAGGTCGAAACCGAACACGTCGGCTGCCGACTCGCCGAGCATGCGACGCGTCTCGTGCACCGGAATGTCGTGGAAGGTGGCCTTCAACGCCTCGAACGTGGCCGGCCACGTCCCTTCCGGATGCGGAAAGTCGGTTCCCCACAACATGTTGTCGATACCGATCTCGTAACGCATTCCGAGTTCGCGGCGCTTCACGTTGGCGAGACCGGTGAAGCAGTTGCGGTCGACGATCTCGCTCGGGAGCATGTCGACCTTGCCGGCGAAAGCTCCTTTGCCGAGTTTCTCGGCACCTTTTTGACCCATCCAAAGTCGATCCCACGACCAGAGCAACTGTGGCAGCCACCAGCAACCGCCCTCGGTCGCGCAGAACTTCAGACCTGGGAAACGCGTGAAGACACCTGACCAGAGCATGAACCACATCGGGCGCGCCGGAAACCACGTCACCTCGGTGACGTAGATGCCGAGGTGATCGCCGTACAGATCGCGCTCGGCCGAACCCGAATGCGTCACGATCGGCATCTGGTATTCCTCGCAACGCGCCCACACCGGGTCGTAGCGACGATCGTGATACGGAGCTTGATTGCACCAGCGGGCGGGAATCATCACCGCGCCGAGTCCGTTCTCCTTGGCCCAATCGATCTCGGCCAGCACATCGTCGAGATCACCCGTGATCGGGACGAGAGCCACGCCACAACGTCGCCCGGGGCTCGTGGCGACCAATTCGCTCAACCAACGGTTGTGCGCCTTCGAACCGGCGAGACCGAGTTCTGGGTCGAGATCGCCGGACAATCCGAGACCGGCGCCGAAGGGAACCGCCGTCCTGCTCTCGACGGCGTCGGCGTCGGGGTAGACGACCTCGGCCGCGACACCATCGGCATCGAGCGTGAGATCACGACGATCGGCGTCCCAACCACCGGCGAGCTCCTCACCGTGCTCGTCGAACCAGTTCTTCGCGAACTTCGAGTCGCGAACTCCCAATTTGGTCGAGGCTTCGATCAGAGCCTGTTGCTGCTCGAGGAACTCGTCGAGCTGCGACCAATACTTCTTCTCGAGGTACGTGCGGTATTGCTCGGTGGGAAGTCCGGCATGACTGTCGGCGGCGACGATCACGTACGGATCGTTCACCGAACCGTGATCGACCGATGCGGTTCTGTCTTCGGTGACGGTCATGGTGTTCCTCCTAAGCCGCGTTCTGCGGCGCGAATGCCGGACATTTGTACGCCTCGAGCGGAATCTCGGCTCGATCGACGAGGTGATGCACGTCGGCGACCTTCGGGCCGAACTTCGCGGCCACTGGTGCCAGGGCGTCGAGATCGAAGCCATACAGACGGGCGGCGTTGCCGCCCACCATCATCGCCGTCTCGTCGACCGGAACCGGACCGAAGGCCAGTCGCAGCGCCAGCTCGGAATACGGGGTGCTCGCTTCCTTGTGCGGATAGTCGCTTCCCCACATGATGCGGTCGATGCCGACTTCGTGGCGGAGAAGAACTTCGTTCGGACGAATGAAACTGGCACCGATGTTGCACTGACGAGCCCAGTACTCGCTCGGCTTGGCCGACAATCCGGTCACGATGGCTCGACCCCATTCGGCCTCCTGCGATCCGGTGGCGGTGGCCATGCGATCGAAGAAGAAGTCGAGACGCTTCAATTCTTCGGGGACCCACGCCGTGCCCTGCTCGGTGAAGACCAACTGAAGATCGGGATGGCGATCGAGAGCGCCACCGACGACGAGGTGAGTGAGAGCCCGATGGGCGAACCACGACACCTCGAGCATGAAGATCACGGCGTCGAGATCTTCGGGGCCCATCGGCGGTGATGCCGATCCGGTGTGGTGGTTGAGGGGCATGCCGAGTTCTTCACACACCTGCCAGAGCGGCTCGTAGTACGGCTCGTACAACTGCGGTGCTTCGCCGCCGGGTGGTGTTCCAGGGAGCAGCACACCACCCCGCAGACCGTTGTCGCGCGCCCATCTCACTTCGGCGACGGTCGCGTCCATGTCGAGCATGTTGATCTGTGCGACACCGGCTCGCCGGCCGGGTGTCTCGTTGCAGAAATCGGCGAGCCAACGGTTGTGGGCTCGCAATCCAGCCCAACGCCGTTCGGCATCGGCTCGGGTCATGGCCGGCGGCTGAGTGGTGAGAGAGGACTTGGGATAGAAGGGCGGAACGGTGTTCGGAAAAATCACCTCGGCGACGATTCCGTCCTGCAGGAGGTCGCCGTCGCGCCGGGCCGAGTTCCAGTTGCGCGGGCCGAGATCACCCTCCAAGTCGGGATACGGGTTCTCGAAGGTGGCGGCCCAGGCGTCGAAGTCGTCGAGCCATTTCGATTCGAGATAGGGGCGATAGTCGGGGATGTCTCCCCCGGCATGACCGTCCGACGACACGACGATGTAGCGATCGTCTCCGGCGGCATCGGTGACCACAGCTGGTCTTGTCACGACGAGAACCCCCTCTGTTCGATCACGACACGACGAACGTATCAGTCGCGACCTGCCGGGAAAAGGCCCACTGCTAGGTTCGCCTCGGAGCGACGACATTCGCTCGATGGGGGGATTCGTGAAGCATTTACAGAATCGCGTCGCCGTGGTGACCGGAGGGGCCGGCGGAATCGGACGGGCCATGGTCGAGAGATTTCTCGACGAGGGTATGAAAGTCGTCGTCGCCGACATCGACGAGAACCTGCTGACATCGGCCGTCGACGAACTGACGACACGAGGTGGCGAGGTGATCGGGGTGCCGACCGATGTGTCACGTCTCGAATCGGTCGAGAACCTGCGCGACCGGACTCTCGAAAGCTTCGGCGGGGTGCACGTCGTGTGCAACAACGCCGGCGTCGCGTCGGGCGCCTACGGACGCATCTGGGAACACGAAGTGAACGACTGGCGATTCGCCTTCAGTGTGCATGTGTACGGCGTGATCAACGGGATCAAGGCCTTCGTGCCCACCTTGCTCGAGCGAGGCGACGAGGGCCATGTCGTCAACACTTCCTCGCACAACGGCGGATTCGCGCCAATCGCGTCGAGCGCTACTTACGCCACCTGTAAGAGTGCTGTGGTGACGATCTCCGAGTGCCTCTGGGGGCAACTCCGGGAAGTCGGCAGTGACATCGGTGTCTCGGTTCTCTTTCCGAGTGGGAAGACCAAGGGATTGCTCGACACCGGAATCTGGAAGACACGCGAGCGACCAGCCGAGTACGCGACCGACAAGCCGGTCGACACCGAATCGAAGATGCAGGATTGGATCAAGTCGATGGAAGCTGCCGGAACGCCCGTCACCTTCACGCCGCTGACCGAAGTGGCCGACACTGTGATCGACGGACTCTTGAACGACCGATTCTGGATGGTTGAAGAAGGACGCTTCGAAGACATGGTCCGGATGCGCGCCGATGTGATGTTGAATCGTGCCGCGCCGTCGTACCCGCGATCATGAGTCGACACCCCTGACGATCTGCGCTCGGCGGTAGCGTCGGGATCGTGACGTCGAGCCCCTCCGACACTTCGGTCTCCGCACGCGGCCTCATCAAGACGTACGGAGAGGTCACCGCTCTGGCCGGGCTCGATCTCGACGTACCGGGCGGAACGGTACTCGGACTCCTCGGCCCGAACGGTGCCGGCAAGACGACGGCCGTGTCGATCCTCACCACACTCGTGCGTCCCGATTCGGGTTCCGCGCACGTTGCCGGCGTGGACGTCATGGCCGATCCACGTGGTGTTCGTTCACGCATCGGGCTCTCGGGTCAGTACGCGGCTGTCGACGAACACCTGACGGCCACCGAGAATCTCGAAATGATCGGATGCCTCTACGGCATGCCCCGTCGCGAGGCGCGTCGACGCGGCCTCGACTTGCTCGAGCAGTTCCGACTCATGGAAGCATCCGATCGACCACTGAAGACGTTCTCGGGCGGCATGCGTCGCCGCATCGACCTGGCCGGCGCCTTGGTAGCCGATCCCCCGGTGCTATTCCTCGACGAGCCCACCACCGGGCTCGACCCGCGAAGTCGCGGCGAACTCTGGGACGCGATCCGCGAGCGGGTGAAGGGCGGAACGACGGTCCTTCTCACCACCCAGTACCTCGAGGAGGCCGACCAACTGGCCGACGAGATCGTGGTGATCGACCATGGTCGATCCATCGCCAAAGGAACGGCCGAACAACTGAAACGACGCGTCGGCGGTGAGCATCTCGACGTTCATGTGAGCGGCGACGGCGCCGTCGCCACGACGGAGTCGATTCTGACCGCCGTCGCCACCGGTCCGCTTCGCATCCACCACGACGACGGTGAGCTCTCCGCTCCCGTTTCCAACGGAGTGGAAGCACTGTCCACGGTTCTGCGAGAACTCGAATCACGACAGGTGACGATCGTCGACATCGGACTCCGTCGACCGACTCTCGACGACGTGTTCATGGAACTCACCGGTCATGAGGCCGAAGCGGAGGTCTCCTCGTGAACCTGCTCCGAGATTCGGCCACCATCGCCCGACGCAACGTGATCCGCATCCGTCGCGTCCCCGACGTCATGGCCTTCGTGGTCGTACAGCCGATCATGTTCGTGTTGTTGTTCGCCTACGTGTTCGGCGGTTCCATCGACATTCCGGGTGGCAACTACCGCGAGTTCCTGATGGCCGGCATCTTCTCCCAGACCGTGGTGTTCGGTGCCACCTTCACCGGCGCCGGTCTCGCCGAAGACATGCAAAAGGGACTCATCAACCGCTTCCGTTCACTGCCCATGTCGCGTTCGGCAGTGGTGGCCGGCCGCACCGTGAGTGACGTCGTCTACAACGCTCTGTCGATCATCGTGATGTCGTTGGCCGGCCTCGCCGTGGGTTGGCGTATCCGCGGATCGTTTCTCGACGCCGTAGTCGCTTTCGCATTGCTGCTCTTCTTCGCCTATTCGTTCTCGTGGGTGATGGCCTGCATCGGACTTCTCGTGCCGACACCCGAGGTGGTCAACAACGCGACGTTCGTGGTGTTGTTCCCGCTCACCTTCATTGCCAACACATTCGTGCCATCCGACAACCTGCCCGGCGTCTTGAAGCCCATCGCGGAATGGAATCCGGTGTCGACGCTCACCCAGGCCGTTCGCGAAGGTTTCGGCAATCTGCCGGTGGGCACTCCTGAGCCCACGGCATGGCCGTTGCAGAACGCCACGCTGTACACACTCGTTTGGGCAGCGATCTTGATCGTGGTGTTCGCGCCGATCGCTACTCGCTTGTATCAGCGAGCTGGCGCCCGCTGACGACTACTCGATGCGCAAGCCCGAGATGGCGCGGGCGATCACCAACTGCTGGATCTCGCTCGTTCCCTCGAAGATGGTGTGGATCTTGGCGTCGCGATGCATGCGCTCGACGTGGTACTCGCGGGTGTAGCCGTAGCCACCAAGAATCTGGATGGCCTCTTCGGTGACGCGCACGGCGGTCTCAGACGCGTAGTACTTGCTCATCGAGCCTTCACCGTTCTTGAAACCACCGTTACGAGCGAGCCACGCGGCGCGCCAGATGAGCAGACGAGCAGCGTCGATCTGGGTGACCATGTTGGCCAACTTGAACGCGATGGCCTGGTTCATGATGATCGGCTTGCCGAACGCCACGCGCTCCTTGGCGTAGTCGAGGGCGATCTCGTACGCACCTCGCGCGATACCGAGTGCCTGCGCACCCACAGCCGGGCGGGTGGCCTCGAAGGTCTTCATGGCCGGCTGAGCTTCACCGGTACGGCCGGCTTCCCGGGCACGGGCCAGCTTGGCGTCGAGCTTCTCCTTGCCACCGAGCAGACAGCGGCCAGGAACACGCACGTCGTCGAGGACGACCTCCGCGGTGTGCGACGCCTTGATGCCGTGCTTTTTGTACTTTTGTCCCTGCGACAGACCCTTGGTTCCCGGCGGGACGACGAACGACGCCTGACCGCGACCCTTCAATTCGGGGTCGACCGCGGCAACCACCACATGGACGTCGGCGATTCCACCGTTGGTGATCCAGGCCTTGGTGCCGTTCAGCACCCATTCGTCGTTGGCCTCGTCGTACACCGCACGCGTGCGCAACGACGACACGTCGGATCCGGCATCGGGTTCACTCACGCAGAACGCGCCGAGCTTCACATCGTCGGCGGTTCCATAACACTGCGGCACCCATTCGATGACTTGCTCGGGTGTTCCGTTGCCGCTGATCCCGGCGGCGGCCAGACCCGATCCCATGATCGCCATACCGAGTCCGGCGTCACCCCAGAAGATCTCTTCGATGGCGACTGGGAGCGTGAGTCCAGAATTGTCACTCATGGCGTTCATCATGAAGTCGACGCCGTAGAGACCGATCTTGGCGGCCTCTTGCACGATCGGCCACGGGAACTCCTCGCGATCGTCCCACTCTTCGGCCGCCGGACGCATCACGTCCTTGGCGAATTCGTGGATCCAATCCTTCAACTGAATCTGGTCGTCGTTGAGAGCGAGGTTGAAATCGGCCATGACCAGAGGTTACCCATGGGTAACCGGGCGAGCCACTTCTGCCTGTCTCGGCCGAGCACTGGCAGACTCGATCCGTGGCATCCCCCCAGTCGGTGAGCACCATCAGCCTCCGCGGCATCGTGGCGTCCGTCCTCGTCGGACTCGGTGTCCTCCATCTCCTGGTGGCCGTCGGACGAGCCCACGACTGGGCTCTCGAGGGAGCAATTCTCGCGGTGGCCGGACTGACCCATCTCCTGGCCGCCGTCGGTTTCGTCGTCTCGACGCGGCCACGTCTCTACGCCGGAATTCTGGTCTGGCTCGCCGTCGCCGCTGCCTCCCTCGTGTACACGAGAACGGTCGGCTATCCCTTCGGCCCGTTCTCGGGGTACGCCCCTACGTTGTCGTCGTACGAGTTCACGATTCTCGGACTCTCACTGGTCGCGGGCGCTCTCGTCGGCGGTGTGCTCTTGGTCGACGTCGACGTCATCGGTCGCGCCGGCTGGCGGTTCGACACCATCGCGCCGGCCGTCGTGGTCGTGGCGGCGATGCCGGGTCTGGCCGCTACCAGTTGGGTCGACAATGCCTCGAGTCTGACCGGTTCCGGACACGTTCACGTCTCCTCCACTCTCGCGATCGGCGGCGACGAACTCACATGGGACGAGCGAGCCGAACTCGGCAACGACGTGGCACGCGCACGAGAGATCGCGCTGGCGTACCCCACACTCGAATCAGCTCTCGATGCCGGGTGGATCCTGTCGGGCGAGTATGCGCGAGGCGCCGGCCAATTGGTGGTCGATGGATCGCGTGACTTTCGTACCCTCGAGTTCGACGTGAACATCCCCCACGGACTGATCTACGCATCGTCCGACTCCGATGCCCCAGTCGTCGGCGTCCAGTACTCACAGTGGGTGTCGACAGATGTCGGTCCGTCAGGATTCGTCGGACAAGAGTCGCTCTGGCATCTTCACGGAGGTACCTGTGTGGTCGACGGCCCAATGGGTCGATACGCGGTTCCGCTCGACGAACCCACGACGGGCTCGGGTTGCCAAAACGTGAACGGCACACGCGATGACACTGTGTCCTACATGATCCGCGCCTGGGTGGTTCCGGGATGGGAGAACCCGTACGGGATCTTCGCCCACGATCACCCGGCTCTCAGCTGAGGAGAGCGCTCAGGAGGCGCGTCGGTTGCGCCCACCGCGCGAGGTCTTTCTCTTGTGTTCGAGAAAGTCGACGAGCAGGTAGTCACCCAGGTTGTCGCTGCTGGTCAGGAACGCTCGACCACCGTTGAGCGACGACATCTGTTCGACGAAGCGTCGTAGATACACGTCGGCATCGAGCATGAAGGTATTGATGCGAATGTTCTCCTTGGAACAACGCACCGCCTCCCGCAACGTCGCTTCCACGGTCAACTGCTGCGCTTCGTAGCCGTCGAAGTACGTGAACCATGCGTCACCGTACGGCGTGATGTGCGCCGTCGGCTCGCCATCGGTGATCATGATGATCTGTTTGTTGCCGTGCTGACGCGCCAACATCTTGCGGGCGAGTCCGAGCGCGTGGTGCATGTTGGTGCCCTGCATACCCGGGATGGTGGCCTCGACCAATTCGTCGGCTTTGATCTCCCAGGCAACATGTCCGAACATCAAGATGCCGAGATAGTCACGGGGATACTGCGACGAGATGAGCGATTGCAGTGCCACGGCCACCTTCTTTGCCGGACCCCACCGATCGTCTCGATACATCGAGTACGACGCATCGAGCATGAGGACTGTGGCCGAGCGCGTGAGGTGCTCGGTCCGCTCGATCTCGAAGTCGTCCGGGGACAACCGCACCGGGGTCCCCTTGCCACTTCGATTCAGCGCGTTGCGAATGGTCCGCTGCAGATCGAGATTGAACGGATCGCCGTATTCGTAGGGCTTGGTGTCGTACGTGCGTTCATGACCTTGGCCGATCGGACTGATCTGGTGCTGGCCCAACTTGTCCTTGGCGAGTCGCGAGAACATGTCGCGCAAAGCCTTGGAGCCGATCTGACGCATACCCTTCGGCGTGACCTCGAGCTTGCCCTCTTTCTGGCGAATCAGACCCTCACGCTCGAGTTCCTGGACCAGCTTCGACAGCTTGTCCATGGCGTTGGCGACGTCGTCACCCATGAGATCGCGAACTCGATCCATGTCGGCTTCGGCCAGTTGCTGTGGTGTCGAGGGGTTGCGTAACAAGTCTTCGAGCTGATCGAGATCGCCGAGATCGCGCATGGTCTGCATCGCCTGCTCGAACCCCATCGGATCCTGTCCCTGCATCTCGTAGCCCTGCTCCCACTGAAGCGACGGGAACATCGACTGCATGTTGGCGCTCAACTGACCCATCTGCTGTTGCAGATCCATGTCCTGCATCAACTGCTGGGACAACTCCTCGAGCTGGGCCCTTTGTTCGGGTGACATCGAGTTGTACATGGCCTGGGCGGCCGCCATGCGCTGGGCGATCTGTTCGAGGAGTTCTTCGATCGTCTGCGGATTCTCGGGGAAGAAGTCGCCGAACTCCTTCATGAACTCGTCGAAACCGGGATCTTCGCCACGCTGATGCTTGTCGATCATCTCGTTCAGCGCGGTCATCATCTCTTTCATGCGCTGCATGTCCTGCGGCGTCATGTTCTGAATGGCCGACGACATCTGATCGACCATCTGCTGAGCGAGTTGATTGCGCAACTTGTCCTTCAGCTGCTCGAAACGTTGTTCGGCTTCCTTCGACTCGAAGTCGTAGGCGTCGAGTTCACGCACCTTGCCGGCCAGGTCGTCGGGGAGCATGTCGAGTCGGAAGTTGCGGTCTTCGGCTGACCTCTGAGCGCTCTCCTGACGACGGGCGTCGGAACTCTTGTTGGCCTCGCGCACCGACTGATCGATCGCATGACGCTCCTCGTCGACGATGTCGTTCAATTCGTCGGCGATCTCCTTGTAGACGCCACCCAAATCGCCACGGTCGAGGAGTTCTTGGCGACGCTCCTTCAGCTGCTTACGCATCTCCTGCAGGCCCATGAGGCGCTCACCGTTCGGGTCGGTGAGACCCCGGTTCATCATCCGTCTCAGCGCACCCCGCAGGTCGCCGTACGCGAGCAGATCGTCCGACATCTCTTCGAACAAGGAGGTGTTGTCGAGATCGAATCCCTGCTGGGTGCCGTCCCAGCGCGAATAGGTGAATCGACCGGCCATGAACGCACGCTAGTCCTGGCGGAACGTCCGGCGACCCTCGGGCCCGACCGGTAGCCTGCCCCCGACCATGAAAGTTCAACGAACCTTCGTCTTCGTCGACCTCTCGGGGTTCACGAAGTTCACCGCCACGCACGGTGATTCCTCGGCCGGTGACATTCTCACCCGGTTCCGAGCCCAGGTTCGCGACGAAGCGGCCAAGTGTGGAGTACGCGTCGACAAATGGCTCGGCGACGGCTGCATGATCGTGGCGGTCGAACAGGAACAGGGGATCCGCTTCGCCCTCGATCTACAGCGGCAGTGCGAAGACGTGTGCGCACCGCTCAAAGTGCGGGTCGGTATCGCAACTGGCGAAGTCCTCATGTTCCAGGGCGAGGACTACATCGGCAGTTCGGTCAACCAGGCATCGCGCCTGTGCGACGCCGCCGACTCCGACGAAGTGCTCATCGCCCGGGCCGACATGCCACGTCCGCCCCGTGGAGTGAACGAGCACAATCACTCGCCACTCACGTTGCGCGGTCTCGGAACGATCGACGTCGTTCACCTCACGGCCGAGAAGTCGCTCGGAGGTCTGCACGACACCGGCGAACTCTGGACTCGACTCCCCTACGTCTGATCGGTCGTGATCGAACTCGGAGCTTCGCTCCCCAGCCTCGTGGCACTCGGAACGTCCTCGACGTCCGACGTCGACGGGTCACCCGTCCCCGGAAACGGCTTTCACACTCGCTTCGCCGACGATCTCGGGGCCCTCGCTGCCCACGGCATCACCCATCTCCGACTCGGCTTCGACTGGTCGAGGCTTCAGCCCCGCTCGGGAATGGGCGACGAGCTCAATGGTGAGTGGGTCGAGTGGTATCGCGATGTGCTGAGCGCCGCCCGGGCCTCCGGAATCGAGGTGTGGGCCGGACTCCTCGAACGTCACGTACCGCGTTGGTTCGACGACGAACGCGGTTTTCGCGACACCAAGACCGCCGACCGCTACTGGCCCCGATTCGTGGAGGCGTCGGCCGGCGCCTTCGGCGACCTGGTGGCGGGTTGGTTCCCGATCGACGATCCCATCGGGTACGCAGCACGCCTCGAACCGGACGACGTCGTGCGACACGGCGAGGTGGTCGACATCATGGTGCGAGCCTGGCGTGACTCGTGGCGGGTGCTGCGGGGCGGCCCGCCAGTCGCCGGATCGTTCGCGATCCGCACGGTGCGACCAGCCGACGACTCGGGTCCGGCGGCCGAAGCCGCCCGACGGGAGGATCATCTCCGGTGGCGAACCTTCTTGCGCGGACTACGCGACGGAACGCTCGTGATACCGGGACGAGCCGATCGCGAAATACCCGATCTGGCCGGTGCGATCGACATCGTCGGCGTGCGACTACGCACTGATCTCGGATCCGACACCGGTATCGACGACGAATCGTTGCGTCGTTGGCAGGAACGCGCCGCCATGATGCTTCATCGGGTCACCGACGAAGGTCCCGACCTTCCGATCGCCGTCGCCGCGTACCGCGTCAGCCGGTCACGTCGTTCGGAGACGGCGCGCGATGCCGAAGTGCTGACCGAGGCGACCAAACGGGCTGTCGATCATGTCGTGTCCGACGGCATTCCGATCAAGAACGTGTTCGTCGAACCCGGAATCGCCGCCAGCAAAGGAACTCAAGAATCGGCGTTTCTCGACTGGGATCGACATCCCACTCCGCTCGCCTCTGCCTGGACTCGCTGACTCACCTCAAGGGTCAAGTCATTTGATGGCGGTGGGGGCCACGGGACCGCCGAGACCACGAGTGAACGGCAACGGCGTCGCCGTCAACAAGAAGTCGTACTGCCCGTCTGCCGCGCAGTCGGCGGCCAACTCGTCGAGCACCCAGTTCTGACCTTGGGTGAGTCCGATGTCGCGGATGTTCACCATGTGCACCGGCAACAGCGCTGCCGGATCCTCGGGCGGATAACACTCGAACACGATCGTGTCGGTGGCCACGATCGCCACGTCGTGATCGCGAATCCACTCCACGCTCTTCAGGCCGATGCCCGGGGTGGGATGGGAATAGTGAACCTTGTCGCCGACGCGCAGCCAATGCATCTGACCGGTGCGAACACACACGATGTCGCCGGGCATCACTGTCAGGCCCGCCTTCGTCGCCGCCGTTTCGAGATCGTCGCCCGTGACCGCGTACATGTCGTCGAAGTGGTCGACCCCGTGCAGACGCGCGATGTCGAGAAGCACACCACGCGACACGACCGGGCCGACCTTTTCGATACCGAGCTCGTGACTTCCAGCCTCGTCGACCGTACTCATCGGCACGCCGTTGTAGAGGAGTCCGTCGTAACCCACATGGGCGAGTGAATCGAGGTGGGTCGACGCCTGGATTCCCATCGACACCGCGTCGTCACTCGATGTGAAGTCGCCCGGGTCTCCGGTGAGCGACTGGTTGATCGACACCATCGTGCGCTCGGGATTGATGCGGCCCGGGATGTAGCCGAGCTGCATGCCGTCTTCGTCGAACGGGTACGAGAGCGAGAAGACTTTGCCCTGCCGGGCCGCGGCCATACCTCGGCGCACTGCATCGACGTCGATCAGATTGAGAGTGCCGCGCCGATCGTCGGCCCCCCATCGACCCCAATTCGACACTTTGGCGGCGAGTTCATGGACGTAGTCGGGAAGTGCCATCGGATCAACCGTTCACCAGTTCGGCCATGGTGCGCAACGTATCGGGAGAGCCCCCCACGATGAGAGTCGTCACTCGACTCTCACGCCAGGCCGCCAGGTCATCTTTGATCTTGGCCGGCGGACCGACGAGGCAGATCTCGTCGACCATGGCATTCGGCACGGCGGCGACTGCTTCGGCCTGCTTGCCGTTCAAGAACAGACTTTGAATGCGATCCACGGCTTCCTCGTAGCCGAGTCGGCGAAAGACGTCGGCATGGAAGTTCATCTCCTGCGCGCCCATACCGCCCACGTACAGCGCGAGCGTGGGCCGTACCCGGTCGTAGGCGCGGTCGATGTCGTCGTCGATGGCGATGGTGGCTGT
>Ga0181585_10002597_pt1 | contig 16047 bp, 10 predicted proteins | sample 071ome_29_FD_132469 | JGI IMG/M metagenome (GOLD analysis project Ga0181585, IMG submission 132469) | Coastal salt marsh microbial communities from the Groves Creek Marsh, Skidaway Island, Georgia - 071407BT metaG (megahit assembly) | ecosystem: Environmental > Aquatic > Marine > Intertidal... | reverse complement strand
TCCACGCCGTCGGCTTTCCCCGTTCCCGGCGTCACGGAGCGAGACCGATGAAAGACGAGACCCGGTGAAAGCGAAGTCCCGCGGGGAAAGCCGACTCGTCGCGTCACGAAACGCGCCAACGACATGTATGTTCGACTTGGAATCAATCAAATCAGTGCAATCTTAGTTAGCAGTCGAGGAGTGAAGCGCGACATCACGACAGAGAAGTATTGAGAGCTCTGATCGACCGAACCGAGCTGAGTTTGATTAAGATCGACGAACTCTGGGTCAGAGCGCGACGCCCGGTTCGACGACGCACGACGACGGAGGCGAACGACGGGGAGGTTCGGCGCGGTTCGGTTCGGTTCGGCGCCGTTCGGTGATAGGGTGATTAGAGACTCGGATTTGTCACCGAGGAAACGCATCGAGACGACCTCTCAGTTTAGTCGGTCGGCGTCATGGCGGCGACGACGCCGGACGCGGGAGGGAGCCCCGAGAGACGGAAAACGACGACGGATGAGACGGAGGGAGACGCGATGGAGATTGATGACGGTACAACGCGGGGGCGCGGGGAGGATGGATCGACGGGTGAGGCGGCGATGACCGCCGGGACGACGGCGACGACGGACGACGGCGACGCGAAGTCGCGGGAAGTGCCGAAGGAAGTCCCCGGGGAGACGCTTCCGATGCGAATCCTCGATGAGTACGAGTTTCGAGATAAGTTTGATGAGAATAAAGCCGTGAGCGTGCACGGGTCGAAACCGTCGAGGGTGCTGGCGATCGGGAAGGCGAGAAAGTTGACGGATGGCGAGCACGGGTTACCGAGCGTCGTCTTGGCGGGAGAGTTGACACCGCAGGATCGTCCGCCGCACGCGCTCAAGCTCATGGATGTTCGGGATTGGACGATTAGGTACGGTGGTGATGAACCGGAGATTTGGTTGGTGACGCAACGGGCGTGGTATAAGCTTTTAAAACCGAGCGCGAGGTTTGAAAAGTACGTAACCGTGACGCTTCGAAGAGCGAGGTTCACCAACGCGCTCGTTCGAGCTCTCGCGGCGGATTGGAACCTGAACTTGGAGGATGGATTAGCGTTGATTCTGAGCGTTCCCGTGGTTCCCCACGACGTGCCGATGGCGGTGAAAACCCCGAACAAGGCGGCAAAACTCATAGGGAACACGACGCCAGAGGAACAAAAGGAGGAGGCGCTCTGCGGCAAGACGGAGGAAGAGGCCAAGGATGCGGGCGAGTACAAGTACACCCACGCGGACATTGTCGGGGACGGGTTTTTCATCGTAAGCCAGTTGGAGAGCATGGTGTACTCAAAGGCTCTCCGCCCTCCAGGCGTGAGCGTGGATGAGGAGACGTCCGCCCCCGCGCTCCTTGTCGACTTGCAAAATTGGACGAGGGAAAAGCACCAATTAGGATCGATGACAAAGGCGAGCAGATTAGAGCGAGACCGCGCGCGTCGCGAGCGCATCCGCGCCGAAAAGGCTGCGGAGATAGCAGAGGCAAAGAAACCAGCGCCTGTACGCCTCGAAGCGCCCCCGCCAGCGTCACCGATACTTCCAGAGTACTCGAGCGTCGGTCCTCGGTTACAAGCCGAAGTTCTCACGCTTTGGGATTTCGCCCAAGTCTTCGCCCAAGTGCTTCACATTCCGCGGTGTCCGCTTGAGCGATACGCCAAGGCGTTCTTTTCCGATCACGTCAGCGCTGCCGAGGCGGCGCTTCTTCGCGACTTCATGGTAGCGTGCTTGCGCTTGACGGAGGGTCGAACGGATTCCATCGACGCGGAGAACTCAAAAAAGCCGCCAAAGTCGGCTCGATGGTGGACCTCGCCGATTTTGGGTTTGAACGACGTTGGGGAGTTGGACTGGCAGGATCGCGCGAATAATGTTATTCAGGATTATCAGTACGGTATCAACGCCCGGGTTCGCGCCGAGGCGCTTCGAGCGGTGGAGAAATTGGAGAAGGAGACATCCGTGGAAAAGTTGACGCCAGAAAATCGCGTGGCGCTCGCCGTGGCGTTGTGCGCGGTGGCCATGGAGAGCGATCTCTTCAGAGAGTACTTTACAGAGATTTACGAGGGTACTCGGTCGAAGCGAAAGACGGGTGAGTTTCACTTTGCCCCTCCGAATCCCGCGAGCGAGGTTCCGAAACAGGAGAGCGATGACAAGGCAAAGGAGGACAAGAATGACAAGGTCAAGGAGCAGCGAGCCGACGACGCGATGGAGGTGGATGGCGGCGGTTGGGATGAGAAGAATGAAACCGACGTCAAGGAGGAAGCGCGTGATGGAGAAGAGAGCGAGGATGATGAAGAGAACGATGAGGAGGAGAAGGAGGAGAAACCGCCCACGCTAACGGAGTACAGACGCGAGCAATACACAAAGTGGCGAGACGAGGCAGTTGAGCGAGCGATAATTCATCGCGGCAAACCATACGCCGTCGATCTTCAAGGAAGACGTTACTTCATGCTCGGAGGTCTCAGTAATGGCGGCCGACTGTACGTAGAGACAGCACCGGAGGGTTGGCTCGTCGAAGATAGCTCTCCTCTCGAGATTGTCGATGGAGTCGAACGCCCGAAGCAGCCCATTGCGGGTCCTCCAGTGGAGGATGTGGCGTTTACGAGGGAGCTCACTGACGTTGCAGCATTGTCCGAAAACGTCTCCGGTCTCGTCGAGTACGCTTCGCGTTGGGGTGTATACGAACCCGGGCCCGAGCTGGACGCGCTCAGCAAATGGTGCAACGCAAAGTGCGAAAGCGAGAGGTTCATCATGAGGCTCAACAAGTTGCTCGCGCAATCGGTAGAAGACGACGCAGAGGATGGCGCAGAAACGAAGCTTGACGATGAAACCCGTCGTGAGCGCATTCAACAGCTATGTTCGTCGTCCTCTGAAGATGGATACGCGAATTTGGATGGCATTTCGAGCGACTCTGTGAATGAAAAGGAGTTGGTGAGCCGTCTTTTCAGCGTCGTCAAGCACATTTTGCACGCGTGTCCCTGGTGGCGCACCGGCGATCAACGGTGGATGGACCGCTTCCTTAAAGTGAGTAGTCTTTTGGATAGCGCATCGCAGGCACAGACTCAGAGTTTAGTGGATCTTTTGATGCTTTTACCTGCTGTTGAAGGTGTTTGTGACGCGGCTGGCCTGATGGACAACACATTGTGGGCGGAAGCTAAACCAACGTGGCTCGCTCAAATTAGATTTTACGTCCTCGGGCCAAGATCAGAAGCAGAGTTGAACGGAACAGCTCCTTTACCGCAGGTGGATGATAGCATTCCGGCCATTCACGACATTTTGCTCGCGCCAGAGCTCGTCGAACCTCTTCAAGACTTGAACACTCGACGCGCCGCGAATCTCGTCAACCAGTTTCTTCGCTGCTTAGCGCAAGATCCGAATCGCATGTCGCAGGGTGGCTTTCAGCTATGCACCGGAATAGCTTACGGCGCCGCGGGCATTCAGACTGGGGAAACTGTTGCACTCATTAAACGCGGTCTGGCCAAGACGTACGCGCGTTACATTGATCGTAAATCGCGTCCAAAGAGTTGGATTGACGTTAGCACTCTGCGGCCCACGGAGCGTTGCGTAGTCCTCAGTACGGCATACCGCGCCGGCGAGGTCTTCTCTGCGCGCGGTCGAGACGACGAACGTTTACCACCTTGTGCATGGATGATGTTGCTACTCATAGATCCGCCTGAAGTCACGCGTCCGATGGTGAGTAGGAACAGAGCCACGCCGCAAGAAGAAGAGAAGAAGCACGAGCGTCGACTCATCATCGCCCCTCTCTACGCAGGAGGTGACATTGCCGACTACGTTCTGCCCTGGAACAAGTACCAGGACGCCCAGAACGATCCATGGAACGCTGGTGATCGCATCATGATGCAGTTTGAAGGCGTCGAAACAGCGGATGAATCCAAGGGTCTCATAGCGTTTGATAACGGACTGTACTATCTCGGTCGCGTGCGCAGCGTTCGACGCAGCACGCCAGACAACTGGGAGACTGTCATGATCGTTTTCGATAGCGACCCGGACGATTACATGTGGGTTTCTCCTTGGGAAATCGTCGCCGCGCCCGAACAGTATCACGATCCTGTCCACGAAGCGCCGGCTCCGGTTGACCCTGAAAAACTTCTCTCCCCGGAAGATCTGGCTCTCGTAGCTCGGTGCAAATCCGTGGCGCGTCACTTGGGATGGCCCGCCGGGGATAACAAGAGAGAGTTTGACAAATACCACAAGGAATCATTCGGTGGTGCCCCGCCACAACCGCCAATTTTCTGTCGCACGCCGCTCAACGTGCACAGAGTCTTCCTCGAAGCGATGCACTTGGGTGGGTACGAATCCGTGACGCGCAACAAACTCTGGAAAACCGTCGCGCGTACTCTCGGGCGTGATCTAACTTCTCAAACGAGCGCATCGTTCGCCTTGAGAAAGGCTTACGAAAAGTGCCTGTACCCGCTGGAGAAACTTTTGACGACGGATGAGATGGCTAAACAGCTCGGCTTGGTTGCTGACGGGGCGACGATGGCTGATTATCCCAGCACAAACACCAGCCAATACGTTGGCTACGACGATGACGACATGGACAACGACGCCGGACGCGCTCGAGACAGCGATGACGACGACGATATCGATGAAAAAGAAGAGGCTAAAGACGCGCCCGATAAAGACGATGAGAGCGATTTCAAGATATCAGATGACGATTTCGATGAACTCAGCGATGACGATGACGACGACGATGATTCGGACTATTAGACGAATCCTTTGTATTAATGATGAAACCTGTGTTGAAATACTCTCGAGCTAGTACGACCACGGGTAGTATATCGTGAAGCTCGCACCGCGTTCTTCTTCTTTCTCCTCTTCTGCATCATCCTCAGTCGTTTCATTGCCGCGAATCGTCTCCTTGAGCGCGTGCGTCGAATTTGCGAGATAAATCGCAGCATCCGCGAGCGCGACGACTTCTCCGAGCAACATCGTCGAATACGGAAACAGCCTCCCTTGTTCTTCCTCGCACATCATCGTCGCTCGAATCCAAAGCGCCTCTCGCGCGCGTCCCGCGCACGTCCTCGATACAGTCGCTCTCGCCACTCCAACCTTAGCATCCACGAGGACGGCGACGCACCCATCCTCCAAAGTCGCCCCGTCCCTTCCCCGCGTCGCCCGCGCATCCGTAATTTCACACCCGAGACCAATCTTCGCGCAAAATGCGTCGACATCGGCGGTGGCACCGACGCACGGCTCGAACGGAACGACGACTGGCGCGGGCGCATCCTCGGACGCGGGAACGAGGGACGCACCCTCGTTCTCTCGAAGCCGCACCGACGTCGGCGACGCGCGCGCGATCACGACGCGCGCGAAAACGATGAAGAATAAAATTTTCACACGCATTCCCGCGTCGAGGCGCGCCCATCGTCGCGTCAACATGGTCGCTCGATGCCGCGCGAGGCGATGAGTGCGTCCCCGCGTGAATCCAACCGTCACTAATCACCACGCGCGTCATCGTGAACTCATGACGACGCCGCGGGACGCTTGGCCCCCACCCGCGACGCGCGCGCTGCCGCCGCTGACGCCATTCGAACCCCGGTACGCGTTCGCGCGCGACGTCACCGCCATCGGGCGTCCGAGAGAGACGCCGACGTCGCAAACGACGATGACGGGCGGCGCGGGCGCGGGAACGGGACTCCTTCCGTTTCCCTTCGCCAACGCTCCACCGTCGACGATAGAGACGACGCCGGCGAAGCGCGGACGATCGAGCGAAGATGATCTCGGACTCGTTTTACCCGGCGCGTTTGGTGACGGCCGCCTCGGCTCGGACGACGCGTTCGTCGAGCGGTTTAGGTTCAACGGGGACATCTTTGGGACAACTGCGTTGGGACACCACTCGCTGGATTCGAGCAAGCAGCAAGTCGCGCGTTCGCAAGCGGATAACTCGGCGCCGCTTACGATGACGCTCCCCGGGGGAACGTCTGAAGGGTGCGAGTTTGCGAGATGTAGTGGCGGTGGTGGTGGTGGACCGAGCGCGGGCGATAGCGCGATGCGTGAAGCGGCATTTCATGAGGAGGCCCGCGCGTCCATGCGAGGATTCTCCGAACGCGTAGAGACGATGCGGAGACGACAGAATGATTTATCAGATGAGATGGCGGGCGTGAAGCGGATGCTGATGGACATCATGACGACGCAGTCAAATTTGCTCGCTGCGTTGGCATCGTCGAGACGGCCGTTCGATGATGGGTACGTCGATGACAGAGACGTCGTCGAGCGAATGCGTCGTCGAGCGACGCCGAATGGGACGGGTGGTAGGGACGATGAAAACGACGACGCGCATCGCGTGTCCGTTCCACAACCGCGAACGACGACGCCGTCGAATGGTGGTCTACCGCACGTGCATGCGATTGCTAATGACGTAGATGACGACGACGACGATGACGACGAAGAAGAAACTGAAGCCGCCGGCGCCGAACTCACCGAATCCGAGCTCCGCAAACGCGTCCTCTCCCGCATGTTGGCGCATCAACGTCGACGTCGAAACGACGACACGCGATGACTGAAATTATCACGCGTGTGTTATTTTGCGGATGATTGGAATTTAGGCATTGAATGACCCGAATCGCAGGCTCGCGTCGAGCGTCAAGCGGTGTGTCAGCTAGACCACTCAGAATACTGAACAAGTGTCCAAAAAGCTGGGTCGACACAACGTGACGCTTCGCACCTCTCGCAAAGCCGCGACACCACCACCACCGCCGCCGCCGTCGCTCGATATGCCGCGCGGAGTGCTTGACGTGAACAGAGGCTCGCGCGCGTCCGGCGCGCTCGCTTCGACGCAAAGAAACGCGCTCGTCGTCGCCCTCAGTGTCTTCACCGTTGTTTTTGTTGTCGGTTGCGTAGTCATTCACGAACTCGTCGTGCACGGACACCCCGGGGCGTTCGCGCTGTTCCCGGCGATCGGAATGGGGTATCTCGCGGCGTGCATCCCTCTCGGGGTGCTCTGGGCGAACCCGGAGGACGCGCCGGAGGGGTGTAACGTGCTCAAACCGAAGGATTTTATGAGTTTGTGTGCGAGAACCTACGGAGCGTTCGCGCGGTCGAAGAGTGGGAAGATTGAAGGGAAGGATCTGTGAGCGAGTTTTCAGACGCGTCGTGTACCATTAATACCAAAATAAAACCGTCATGCTAATGTGTGCTGATGTTAATGTTACCACCATTCCTACAGCTCGTCGCGCCGAGCTCGTCTAGTCTACTTGGATGGAGTGCGGCGTTGCAACGCGAATTCGTCGACGAGGACGCGTTCGAGCTCGTCGCATCGTTCACCCACGCGAACGATTCTGTAATCCCCATCGCGCGAGCTTAGATCGACTATGGTACTCCCAGAACGCGCGGTGGGAATGCGTCCTCCGTCGATGACGACGTCGCATTTTGACCACAACTCTTGGAATTCTTCCACTGCCGTTGTGCTCGTCTCGCCCGACTTGTTGGCGCTCGTAAGCGCTATAGCTCCACCGTGCGCCCGGCACAGCGACCGCACGAACTCACTCGCGGGCACTCGAACGCCGATGAGTTCCACCCCCGGGTTCAATTCCGGCGCCACCCCCGTGGTCGCACGCGACTGTCGCCGTCGCAACAGCACCGTCGTCGGTCCCGGCAGCAGACGCGCTAGCAGCCCCTCAGCCAGGTGTTCGCACTCCCCGTACGCCCCAACATCCTCTGCATCCGCCACCGCGATCGCCAGCGGCACGTCTGCAGCTCTTCCTTTAATCTCATACAGCGCGTTTACCCCTCTCGCGCTCTTTGCGCACGCGGCAAAGCCATAAATGGTATCCGTCGGCACGGCGCACACGCCCCCATCTGCCAACGCCCTCGCGCACCGCGTCAACGCCGACGAGTCATCAACGCGCACTACGACGTTCTTCGTTTTATCGGTACGTTCAAACCGCCCGTCGTTGACATCGTCGTCGTCTGCAGTTACCGCCCCGAACACCCTCTTCGTCGTCGTCGTCGCTCGTCGTCGTCCTCGTTCACGACGTCTGACCACCGCGCCGTCACCACTACTCAATCCCAAGAGCGACGTTCGCCTCGCGTCGTCCCTACATCCGGACCACCCTCGACGCGTCGACGTCGATGTTGTCGCACACGTCGTCCGCATCGATACCGACGCCCGTCGCATCGCCGTCGCGCACCGCATGGCGTCGACGACTGAGGCGTGATGGACTGCATGAAAAAGTGCACCAAAGTGTCACTGTTTACACTGTATACGCATACAGAGGGGTTCTAACCACTTCGAGACTCGATCGACGGCTCTTGTCGGCATTTACGTGCCGCACGAACCGACGGTAACGAAGACGCGCGACGACGAAAACGACGCGCGCGCGATACGAACGCACGAAACGAAATAATGTTCACAAATCTCGCGAGTAAGCTTGGCGGGACCTCGTCGCGAACGGCGTCGGAATCGTCAAAGAAGAAGAATCAAAAAACAAGCGGCGCGTCTAGTCAGCAAGGCACGGATGCGACGACGCATCGACCGACGACGTTTGCGGACCGATGGATGATGTCGTGGACGGAGGAAGACGTGACGTTTCTCGGGGAAGACCCGTACGGAGATTGCGCGGGGAATATCTTTGCGCAGGCGGCGGTGGAGAGCAGAAGAAGGACGTCGATGGAGAGCTCGAGGAGCTCGGTGGATGAAGGGGAGCGAAGGTTGAGCGAAAACGCCGCCATGAATCGGACGCCGAGAGCGTCGGCGAACGCGAACGCGGAGGAAAAGGCGAGGGCGTTTTTTGGAATTGGACCGATTTGAGCGTTTTTGTTCGGGTTTCTGTCTTTTTGATTTTGTTTTCAAACGAACAAACGAACGAGTGCAGAGCTGAAGTTTACTTGCTCCGAAAACGATGCCGACGAGGCTGAAGAGACTCCGTCGCGTGTTGTTGTAAATGTAAAAATAAAGCAAGACTGTGTATATGTACGAACCAACGGACTGTTTTACTACGAGAAGGAATAGCTACGCGCGAGATGAAGGAATTAGGTGTAGACGACGCCCGTTTTGCTTTCCATCAACGCCCAGAGTCTCGCTTGCTCGGCGTCGCCCGGTTGACTCCGACGCGGTTGCGGGGAGGCACCTATGAAATAATACCCGTTTCTCTCGCGCGAGTTTCGCTCAATATCTCGTACCATAATGTCAAACTGATCGTTCGCCTCGTACGTTTCAATACCGCAGCGCCCCCAACCGGCGAGAAGCATCTTTGTATTAACTGTCCCAGGATCGCACGAAAACACGTTCAAGTTGCGCTCGTGATTTGCAGTCCCGTCGAGAACCCGTCCATCGACAAGTCGATCGAATAGTTCATACGAAAACGCCTTCATGCACGCTTTCGATAGCGAATACGACCCGTGGGAGCTAAATCGTTTCTCTGCTGCTATGTTGTCGAAATCTATACGAGGAGCCGCAGAAATCGAAGCGACGTTCAACACGCTCGATTTTACCCCGGTCCGCTCCGCCGTCTCCACCAGCGTCGGTAATAACGCTTCTGTGAGTACGTACGGCGCCAATACATTCACCGCAAAAGTCATCTCATGTCCGTCGTCCGACATTTGCTGTCCCTCCATGTACACGCCGGCGTTGTTGAACAACATCGACAAATCCTTCCCTCGGAAATCCCTCTCCACCTCCTGTGCCAACGCCCGACACTCGGCGAGGGATTTAAAATCTCGCACGTAACCGTACACACGCGCGCCGTCGACCGCGTGCGATTCCACAGAGGTCATCGCGCGTTCCAGTCGTCCAGAGTCTCTTCCGTGCAAGATGACAGAGTGCCCAGCCGCGACGAGACGACGCGCCGTGTGTAATCCGATCCCATCCGTCGATCCCGTGACGAGGGCCGTCATTGTGGTGGTGGCCATACCGCGCGCGTCTTCTGTTCTCGCGTCGGCGCTCGCGACGAGCGCCGGTGTATGCGGTAGTTGACTAGTGGCCGCGTCACTCGGTGACGCGAAACACTTCACGAAAAGACATGTCGTCCACGACCCGACGCGTGGAAACCATCGCGCGACACCTACGTACGGTTACCCCGTCCATCAACGACGCCTACATCGCAGATTTACTCGCCGCGCGGTCGGAAATCGCTTCGTTTCTCGATGAAAGTAGCGCTAATCCGATCCTAGTGCGACTCGCGTGGCACGACGCGGGGACGCACGACGCGACGTCGAACGAAGCGTGGCCTCGGCGCGGGGGTGCGAATGGAAGCATTCGATTCGACGTAGAGCTCGCGCACGGCGCCAATGCGGGGTTGGCCAAGGCGGTGAACTACTTGAAACCAATCAAGGAAAAGTACCCGGCGTTGAGTTGGGCTGATGTGATACAACTGGGCGGAGCGACGGCGATCGAACACGCCGGTGGACCGAAGATTCCGATGAGGTATGGACGCGTCGACGTCGTGGTGGATGGTGAGTGTCCGAGGGAAGGGAATTTGCCGGATGCGGAGGCGCCGTTCGGGGATGGGGCGAAGGACGCCGCGACGCACTTGAGAAACGTCTTTGGACGCATGGGTTTCAATGATAGAGAAATCGTCGCGTTGTCGGGCGCGCATACGATTGGAAGGGCGTTTAAAGAGCGGAGTGGGACGACGGAGTTTGGATACGGGGCAAAGAATGGGACGAAGTTTACGGGATGCCCGTTTATGAACGCCAAGGGTGACGGCACGCAAGGAAACATCGGCATGCCTGGTGGGGCGTCGTGGACGAGAAACTGGCTTAAATTCGACAACTCGTACTTTAATCGGGAACGAGAGACGGATGAAAAGGATTTGATCTGGTTGAGCACGGACCGTGCGTTGCACACCGACCCAGGTTTTGCGCCGCACTTCATGCGATACGCTACGGATCAGAATGCCTTCTTTTACGATTTCGCCGCCGCGTTCGCCAAACTTTCCGAGTGCGGCTCAAAGTTTAGCGACGGCGTCGGCGTCTTTCTTCCAGCCTAGCATTGCAATCAGTCAATCGTATTCTCGTTATTCTTTGCTTATTACAAATCTACTTTTTTTTCGCTCACCGTGTCGGCTTAGGATTTCTCTACTAACTAAGAAAAAATCTCTTCACCAGTCCGTTTTTCGCGAAGAGAGCGCTCACTTTCGACACTCAAAGTTGCAGGATGAACTTCCAAATACCCGTGTCCGGGTTGTACTCCACGAGTTCGGCGCCCGCCTTTTCCGTTTGCTTAACAATCTTATCGCGGTACTTGTGCTTGGCGGCATCGCCCGATTTCTTGGGTAAAATACCGTACAAAGTCACCTCAGCGCGCTTCTTCAAACCTTCGCCTTCGGCAGGCGGTTCGATGTCTTGATCCTCGGGGTAGAGGCAGAGACAGGCTTGCTCGAAGGAAACGATCTTATCCAGATCGAGCCCTCTCACGTCGACAGGTTCGAGCCACTTGACGCGACCGAACGTTTCATTGGACACGGTAAAGTTATCGAGCGCCGCGAGGGCGTCGTCGCCGTTGCGTTCAAACATGCGCTCCATTTGTTCAATCGAAGGACTCATGCTGTACCCGGCGCCGTTGAGCTTCGGAAGAATGGCGTTGCGGGGTTCGCTCGTCGTCTTCGCCGGCGTGTTCTCCTTATCGTCCGCAAAGTGCACTTGACGACGCTCCGGGCTTCTCTCCGATCGCGCGGGCGATACGGCGAGCGTCACAGACGGAGCGGGAGACGCCGCAGCGCCCTCGGGTCGAATGAAGAGCGTGCGTGGGTTCTCGCGAGGCTTGAACAACCATCCCGCGCTCGAAGGCGTGGCGACGGAAACGGCGCTTCCCGGGCGAGATGTCGACCCGGGAGTGGCAGCTAAGGGCGTGCCCGCGCCACCAGTAGCCGGAGACAGAACAGAGGCACCGCCGCGAGGCTTGGCGTCTCTGCTCAAACCGCCTCGGCTCGTCAACCACGGAGAACGCGGCGTGAGCGAACGAACGGGGAACGCAGTCGCAGCGGCACCAGCTGCTGGACTTTGAATCTTACCGAGCAGTGATTGCTTGGGAGGGCCCGCATCGGCAGCGACGAGAGCGAGCTGCGGCATTTGCAATGGAGAACCGTACGGCGTCATCGCCGTCGGTGCGCCGCCCAAAGGAGCGATCGCGCCCATCGCGGGTTGCGCCGTGCTCAGAGCGCCGCCGCCAAAGAGACTTCCCCCGATACCGGGCGCCGTAGTCGCAGCTGATGCGCCGAATATACTTCCACCAGACGCCGCGGCCGCGGGTGCGCCGAAGAGACCGCCGCCGGGCGCCGAAGCTGGGGCGGACGCTCCAAACAAACCTCCGCCGATGGCAGGGCTGGACGCGGGAGCGCCGAATAAACCACCCGCCGGTTTCGGCGCGCCAAAGAGGCCGCCACCGGCGGCGGCACCCGCCGCCGGTGCCGATGCTCCGAACAGACCACCTCCTGCCGCGGGCGCAGAGGCACCAAAGAGACCACCGGCCGGTGCGGACGCTGCGGTAGAGGCGCCGAATAAGCCCCCGCCGATGGAGGGCGTGGTGCCGCCGAGCGGGGTGGACGTCGACGCGCCAAAACCTCCGAAGGCGGGCGTCGCCGCAGCTGTAGTCGCCGGAGAGGCGCCAAACAATCCACCTCCCGTCGTTGCGGGAGTGGAAGCGGTGCCAAACAAGCCTCCACTGGCGGCGCCGAACGCTGGCGTGGACGCTCCTGGTGTCGGCGCGGGTGCACCAAAGAGACCACCGCCCGCAGCCGGAGTCGTGGGTGCAGCTCCAAACAACCCGCCCGCAGGCTTTGGTGCTGTACCAAAGAGACCTCCCGACGCGGGCGCAGATGCCGCTGCACCGAAAGCGGGCGTCGCCGGGGCGGAAGAACCAAACAATCCACCGCCGGTGGACGGAGCAGCTCCAAACGCTCCCGGCGTCGTCGGCGCCGCACCGAACGCGGGCGTGGACTGCGCCGCACCGAACGCGCCTGGCGTGGATGCTGGAGCGGCACCAAACGGACTTGCAGCAGGAGCCGCGCCGAACGGACTCGCCGCAGCGGGAGCCGCACCGAACGCGCCCGGAGTCGTAGAGGGCGCCGCACCAAACGGACTCGCCGCAGGTTGCGAACCGCCGAACGCGCCCGGAGTTGGCGCCGCACCGAACGCACTAGTCGCCGGCGCGCTGGCGCCGAACGCACCAGGCGTGCTCGTTGGCGCTCCGAACGCGCTCGGCGTTGCGGACGCACCGAAACCACCCGTCGCCGTCGGACTCGCTCCAAAGGCACCCGGCGTCGACGACGGCGCTCCAAACGCACTCGGCGTTGCCGAAGCGCCAAACCCACCCGTGGCGCCTCCAGAGCTGCCAAACAATCCTCCTCCCGGAGATGAGCTGGTCGGCGCGCCGAACGCACTGGTTGTCGTCGCCCCGCCGCCAAACGGACTCGGCGCCGACGACCCGGCGCCAAACGCGCCACCCGGCGTCGAAGAACCAAACCCACCCGTCGTCGAAGGCGCCCCGAACGCCCCACCCGTGGACGCCCCGGCGCCAAACGCCCCGCCCGTGGATGCCCCGGCGCCAAACGCCCCACCCGTGGACGCCCCCGCACCAAACCCAGTCGTCGCGCTCGGCGCCCCAAACGGACTCGCCGCCGCGCTCGGCGCCCCGAATGCCCCACCGGCGCCCGCACCGCCCCCGAACGGACTCGGCGCCGCGCTTGCACCGCCAGGCATGCCAAATCCACCCGTTGTCGACGGCTGATCCGCGCTATCGTACGCCGCCGCCCGAATCTCTTCCACGCTCTTGCTCAGATTTTCCGGCATGGCTGAGATCGAGTGCACCATGGCGTACGACGTGTTCGGCGCCAACAACTCCTTATCCGTCACCCGAGTCGACCGGTAACCGGCGACTCCGGCTGTCATCGAGCAATTCACCGCCTTGTGCGACGTGGACCCACACTTGGAGCAACAGTGTTTATTCCTGCAATTCGAGCCGAATCTGCAGCTCCCCTTGTTCCAGTACGAACACGCGCCTTGCACCGGCGACGCGCCGCCTTGCGCCGGCGACGCGCCGCCTTGCGTCGCCGCCCCGAACGCTCCACCGGCGCCGCCTCCTCCGAACGCCCCACCGCCTCCTCCGAACGCCCCGCTCGCCCCTCCCCCGAACGCCCCGCTCGCCCCTCCTCCACCGAATCCTCCACCGGGCGTCCCGAACGCCGACGTCCCGCCCACCGCGGTCGCGCCCCCGGGTCCACCGAACGGGCTCGGCGTCGCCACCGCCGGCGGCCGCGTCGCCGACCCGAACCCACCGAATCCTCCGCCGCCTCCGAACGCCATCTCGCACCGGTGTATCGACCGAACGTCCACCACCTTCGTCCGCGCTCTCCCGCGGGCGTGTGTGACGGGATCGATTCGTTCGATTCGATCGCGAACACCGAACGGGACGGACGGACGATGCTCCACTAGATAGATCGATGGGGTTTATGCTTTAATATGAACTCACGTGACGTATTATGTACTCGTAAAAGAGGAGATTCGTCCGAAATCCTTCCAAAATCTCCCCCAACAAAGTTCGAGGAGTGAGTAACTCTCATCAGATCTCGTCTTCGCGCGCGCCGTTCGTCCGATCGTCCGATCGTCCGATCGTCCGTTCGTTGGTTCGTTGGTTGGTTCGTTGGTTGGTGCCCCGTTTCGTCGTCGCTGGGGTCCGGGGTCGGGATACGCGCGCGCGAGAGAGCGAGAGCGAGCGAGCGAGACCCTCGCGCGAGGTAAAGGTTTGTTCACGACGCGTCGTCGTTGTCGTCGTCGTCGGATCGACGTCGTCCGTGCGCGCGCACCGTCGAGGAAGGTGCCCTGGTGAAAAAAGCGAGGGAAGCGCGCGGTGCCACGTCAGAGCGGGTGAGTTTGTCGATATGCGAGACCGAGTGGGGAAGTTTTTGTGCGTCGTGCCGCCGAAAACGCTCCGCGTGAACCACGCGGACGGAAGCGCGGCTCGAGTGGGCGGGGAAGATGCGCTGGAGGATGCGCTGAACGCGCTCGAGTTTAAAAAGTCGAGCAGCGCGTTGGACGGAGGCGGGGTGGCGATCGGCGTCGGGCCGGGGATACAGGCGTTCACGGATAACGAGCTCATTGTGAGCTTTGTCGGACACCTGACGAACGTGGATTACCTGGCGTGGCGATTGTTTTCGGACGAAGGGAGACGAGGGGATAGGGCGCCGAGCGCGCTGGAGGCGGCGAGACAGTTGGTCGGAGGGAGGTGTTACGAGGCGGAGCTGGTGTGTCACCTGTACAAGACGTTTGGGACCAAGGCGTTGCCAAAGCTGAGGGGGAAGTTTGCGTTCGTGGTGTTTGATTCGAAATCGGTGCGTGTGTTCGCGGCGAGAGATGTGAGCGGGGATTACGATTTGAAGTTTGCCAAGGATGACGATGGGACGGTGATTGTTTCAAACTTTGACGGGGCGAGCGAGCTCATGCCGAGTAAACGCGGGATGAGCGACGTGCCACCGGGGTGCTACGTTTACGGACATCGCAGCATTTCTCCGAATCGATTCGCCAAGACGCTCGCGGAGAAGAGCAGCGAGCTCGCGGCGGCGGTCGCGGCAGCGGAACGCGCGCTGCGTGGATTGAATGTCAAATCGCGCAGATCAACGAGAGCCTCGCTCGACGAAGAAAGAGAGCGCACGCTCTGCGACGACACCATGCGCGCGCTCGACGATTTAGACGGCGGCCACGAGTTTGAGTCGCACGATAGAGCGATCGAGGTTGAGGAGGGTGAACCTGGTACCGAGGAGGATCACAGACAGGCTGAGGTTGTTGCGATTAAGACGGCGTCGGCGGCGATTAAACGCATCGCGAGCGGCGTCAACATGACGGGTATGGTGCGCATGGATGGCTTCAATGCCCTCGCTGCGGTGGGTCTGCGAGCTTCTGATACCACGGATCCGGCCTCCAAAGACTTCAAATTGGATCGCGTGCCCAGTCGTTCCGGCTTGTTGAGCGAAATGGTCAAGGTGGCATCCTTCGGCAACCTGAAGAATGTCAACACAGGCAGCTTGACAAATCGCGCGCACAACGCTGTTTCTTCGCCGAAGAAGGGTCTCAGCGCGCATAACAGACGCGG
>Ga0181585_10002591_pt1 | contig 16057 bp, 13 predicted proteins | sample 071ome_29_FD_132469 | JGI IMG/M metagenome (GOLD analysis project Ga0181585, IMG submission 132469) | Coastal salt marsh microbial communities from the Groves Creek Marsh, Skidaway Island, Georgia - 071407BT metaG (megahit assembly) | ecosystem: Environmental > Aquatic > Marine > Intertidal... | reverse complement strand
ATTATTTACAGTTGAGAATTTTAATAGTTTTATAGATAAAAATTTTGATATAAAGAAAGAGATGACTACACTTTCTGTATATATATATATAATCGATAATTTTGTACTTCATGAACCTTCAGGTAATGATTCAAATATTCAAAATTTTAGTCAATTAAATATATGGGTAGACTATATATATTTAGATACAGATGAACGTAGAAAATTCGCACAATTATCTCATGAATATTTGATAGAACAATTACAATTTACTGGCGAAGAATCATATTCCACACAATTAAGATTAAATTTTAATCATCCCTGCAAAGAACTAATATGGGTATCTAAATGGCCTGGATCCAAAGGAGAAATAACAAAAAATCCTATATTAAATTGGAATAATTATTCAGATACAGCAAATGAATCATTAGAAGATCCTTATGTTTTAGAAGGTAATAATCCAATTGTTCAATCAAATATTAAATTAAATGGTAATGACCGTATAGCACCCCGTGATGGTTCTTATTTTGATAAAGTACAACCTTTCCAACATCATACAAATGTTCCAAGAAGAAGTGGTATAAATGTATATTCATTTGCAATTAAACCAGAAGAACATCAACCATCAGGAACTTTAAATATGTCTCGTATTGACAGTGCCGTTTTAACACTTAAGATAGACGATGCTGATAAAAAACAAGGTAATATCCAAGTATATTCTATTAATTATAATGTATTACGTATTTTATCAGGTATGGGTGGACTTGCTTATTCTAATTAAATAAAATTTATAATTTTTTTTCTTATTTATTTATAGATATAAAATATAATAAAAATGGGTGGTGGTCTTCTTCAATTAGTTGCTTATGGTGCTCAAGATGTTTATTTAACTGGTAATCCACAGATTACTTTTTTTAAAGTAGTTTATCGTAGACATACAAATTTTGCTTTAGAATCTATAGAACAAACATTTAACGGTTCAGTTGGTTGGGGTAATCGTGTAACTTCAACTATATCAAGAAATGGTGATTTAATAAGTCGGGCTTATTTACAAATGTCTGTTGACGCTATTCCAAACCCTGTTCCTTTACTAGGTTTACGTGCAATTGATTATGTAGAATTAGAAATTGGTGGTCAAAAAATAGATAAACATTATGGTGAATGGATGTACATATGGAATGAATTATCATTACCTATAAGTAAAAAACAAGCTTATCATACTATGGTTGGAGGCAGTTATACTTCTGGTGATGATATGTTTGTACCTCTCGAATTTTGGTTTTGTAGAAATATAGGTTTAGCATTACCTTTGATTGGTCTTCAATATCATGAAGTTAAAGTAAATATTCAATTTAGTGGATCTACTAACATGGTAACAAGTGGTTCTCCAGGAACTTTAACTGCTTCATTATGGGTTGATTATATATATCTAGATACTGATGAACGTAGAAAATTCGCCCAATCATCACATGAATACTTAATAGAACAATTGCAATTTACTGGAAAAGAATCTGCTTCTCGCAAAATAAAACTTAATTTCAATCATCCTGTTAAAGAATTAATATGGACTGCTGAGACTGATAATACTACTCGTGGTAATTGGGTTGATTACACTAATAATAGTACTCCTATTCCTTCTGATAGAAATTACACAGAATTTGCTAATGATTTAAATAGTGTATCTACTCATAAAAATTTAATAACAAGTGCTAAATTAACATTAAATGGCAATGATCGTTTTGCTGCACGCAATGGCGAATACTTTAATTTAATACAACCTTTCCAACATCATGAAAATGTACCAAATAATGTAGGTATTAATGTATATTCGTTTGCATTAAAACCAGAAGAACATCAACCATCAGGAACTTTAAATATGTCACGTATAGATACAGCAACTTTAGATTTAGAATATATAAATCAGAACGTGGCTTTAGTATCTGTATATGCTATTAATTATAACGTATTACGTATTTTATCCGGTATGGGTGGAATAGCTTATTCAAATTAAATAAATTTATAATTTTTTTTCTTATGTATTTATAGAAATAAAATATTATAGAAATGGGTGGTGGTCTTCTTCAATTAGTTGCTTATGGTGCTCAAGATGTTTATTTAACAGGTAATCCACAAATTACTTTTTTTAAAGTAGTTTATCGCAGACATACAAATTTTGCTTTAGAATCAATAGAACAAACATTTAATGGTTCAGTTGGATGGGGTAATCGTGTAACTTCAACTATATCAAGAAATGGTGATTTAATAAGTCGGGCTTATTTACAAATGAAAGCATCATCAGGTACTAGTAATGGTACACTTGCTCCAATGTGGGGTTTACGCGCGATTGATTTTGTTGAATTAGAAATTGGCGGTCAAAAAATAGATAAACATTATGGTGAATGGATGTACATTTGGAATGAATTATCAATGCCAATGGGTAAAAAGCAAGCTTATTATACTATGGTAGGCGCGGGAGGTGTGGCTACTAGCGCTAGTGTTGACAAGTCAGTTTATGTACCTCTTGAATTTTGGTTTTGTCGCAATATAGGTTTAGCATTACCATTGATTGGTTTACAATATCATGAAGTAAAAATAAATATTCAATTTTCACAATTAAATTTAGTTGGGACAGAGGTAAGTTTAGAAGCTTCATTATGGGTAGATTATGTTTATTTAGATACTGATGAACGTAGAAAATTCGCCCAATCATCACATGAATATTTAATAGAACAATTACAATTTACTGGAAAAGAATCAGCTTCACGTAAAATAAAACTTAATTTTAATCATCCAGTTAAAGAATTAGTATGGGTACATCATGTTTCTACCAATTCAGATATAACTCAATGGTTTAATTATACTAATAATGCTGGTTCTATAGCAGACAAATGGAATAATGATAATAATTATGAAACTAAAGTACAATTATTTTCATCTATTAGTGATAATAAAAACCCAATTTCATCTGCTAAATTAACATTAAATGGTAATGATCGTTTTGCTGCACGTAGTGGAGAATACTTTAATTTAATACAACCATTTCAACATCATGAAAATGTACCAAATAATGTAGGTATAAATGTATATTCGTTTGCATTAAAACCTGAAGAACATCAACCTTCAGGAACTTTAAATATGTCCCGTATAGATACTGCAACTTTAGATTTAGAATATAGAACTGGTATGGGTGCTTCTGGAGACATGTTATCAGTATTTGCTGTAAATTATAATGTTTTACGTATATTATCCGGTATGGGAGGTATAGCATATTCAAACTAGAATAAATTATTATTTTATTTTTTTCTTAAATTATATTATAGAAAGAGTTATAAATTATGGGAGGTGGTCTTCTTCAATTAGTTGCATATGGTGCACAAGATGTTTATTTAACAGGTAATCCACAGATTACTTTTTTTAAAGTTGTTTATCGTAGACATACTAATTTTGCTCTAGAATCTATTCAACAAACCTTTAATGGTTCAGTTGGTTATGGTCAGCGTGTTACATCAACTATATCAAGAAATGGAGATTTAATAAGTCGTGCTTATTTAGTAGTTAAACCAAGTAACACTACTCCTACTTGCCCATATTATGGTTTAAGATTACTTAAATATGTTGAATTAGAAATAGGAGGTCAAAAAATAGATAAACATTATGGAGAATGGTTGTACATTTGGAATGAATTATCATTACCTATAAGTAAAAAAGAAGCTTATTATTCTATGGTTGGTGGAAATGGAGGTAATTTAAATGGAAAAAATTTATATATACCTTTAGAATTTTGGTTTTGCCGTAATATAGGTTTGGCATTACCGTTAATAGGTTTGCAATATCATGAAGTTAAAGTAAATATTCAATTTTCATCACAAGATTTATGTGGTGCGGATGCTGCTAATGCTCCAAATTTTGATGCTGTGTTATGGGTAGATTATGTATATTTAGATACTGATGAACGTAGAAAATTTGCACAATCATCACATGAATATTTAATAGAACAATTACAATTTACTGGAAAAGAATCAGCTACTTCAAAAATAAAATTAAATTTTAATCATCCAGTTAAAGAATTAGTATGGGTAGTACATAATGAAACTAGTGATAATTATAACTGGTTTAATTATACTAATACAACTGGTGTACTCACCAGTGGAACTACATCATCATATGAAAGTGTTGTTGCTACAATTGGTACATCATCATCAAAATTAAATGCTATTGCTACAGCAAAATTATCATTAAATGGAAACGATCGTTTTGCTATACGTGATGGTAAATATTTTAATATTATACAACCATTCCAACACCATGAAAATGTACCAAATAATCTAGGTATAAATGTTTATTCATTTGCATTAAAACCTGAAGAACATCAACCATCGGGAACTCTTAATATGTCTAGAATAGACACAGCAAATTTAATGCTAACTTATGATCCAAGTATATCAACAGAATCTTCATCTGTATTAATTTATGCTGTTAATTATAATGTATTGCGTATATTATCTGGTATGGGTGGTATAGCATATTCAAATTAATTTAATAATTTTTTTCTTATATTATAGTATAAAGTATAATTATAACAAAATGGGAGGAGGTCTTCTACAATTAGTTGCTTATGGTGCACAAGATGTTTATTTAACTGGTAATCCTCAAATTACTTTTTTTAAAGTAGTATATCGTCGTCATACAAATTTTGCAATGGAATCTATAGAACAAAGTTTCAATGGTAATGTTAGTTTAGGTTCTCGTGTAAGTGTTTTAGTAACACGTAATGGTGATTTAATTAATCGTGTTTATTTCAAATGTAAATTATCAAATACTAATTCAGTTCAGAATGATGATTCAACAAAAATAGCACTTGTACCTTATTATGGTCTTAGATTATTAAAAAATATTGAATTAGAAATAGGTGGGCAACGAATAGATAAACATTATTCGGAATGGTTATATATTTGGAATGAATTAAGTATGCCTGTTGGAAAAAAAACAGGATATGATGCAATGGTTGGTGGCAATCAAAGAAATGCATCAGTAATACTTACCGCCGGTGCTAATAAAGAAATATATGTGCCTTTAGAATTTTGGTTTTGTCGTAATGTAGGTTTAGCATTGCCATTAATAGCACTTCAATATCATGAAGTAAAAATTAATATAGAATTTTCATCTAAAAATGAATTAATAGATAATAACCATTTTAATTATTCATATGACCCAAATACTAATGAGGTATACTCACTAGATGGTGGTATTACTATCAAAACTAATAATCAATATACTGGAAATGATTTAGTATTACAATCAGCACAATTATGGGTAGATTATATATTTTTAGATACTGATGAAAGAAGAAGATTCGCTCAATTATCGCATGAATATTTAATAGAACAGTTGCAATTTACAGGTTCAGATAAAATTGATGGTTCTTCAGATGGAAATACACTTAAAAGTATTAGAATAAATTTTAATCATCCGTGCAAAGAATTAATATGGACTATTAAACCCGATAACAATAGTTTAAATTCAGCAGAATTAAATAAAGTCAACGAAAACCTAACAGATGATAATGAATATTTAGGATACCGAACAATTGCTAAAACTTCTAGTGTTAACGATTTTGATAAGTTAACAAACGCATATTGGAATAATTTTACAGATAGTCCATATAATCATCATAATCATTATGATATATATGAAATAGAAGATTCACCTACTAGTAATCCTATTATAACCCCAAAAAATCCAGTTAAAAAATGTAAATTACAATTAAATGGAAATGATAGATTTTCAGAAAGAACTGGTGAATATTTTTCATTAGTACAACCATATCAACATCATGAAATTACACCAAATCATTATAAGAAAGGAATAAATGTATATTCATTTGCATTAAAACCAGAAGAACATCAACCATCAGGAACTTTAAATATGTCTAGAATAGATACAGCACATTTACAGATAGGATCAACAAAATCCGGTTTAATAAGTATATATGCTGTAAATTATAATGTATTACGTATATTATCAGGTATGGGTGGATTAGCTTATTCAAATTAAAATTATTTTTATATAAATATAAAATAATAAATATTATATAAAAATGTTATTAAAATATATAATAACAATTATATTATCTTTTAATATTTTATATGTAAATACTTTTGTAAAACCTTATATAATAAATAATAAAAGAAGTCTTATTTTATTAAATAATAATAAGAGAGAAAATACACATAATAATAGTAAATATAATTATTCAATGACATCAAATTATTTAAATACATTAAATAAAAAAATCATACTTAAAAATAAAAATTCGTCAAAAATATCAGAAGATTATTTAGAACAATTAAATCAAAAATATAAATTAAAAATAGATAATGTTAAATTATCAAGTATAAATGTAATAAAAAAAATATCAATAGATGATTTAATAATATTTAATAATTATATTGACGCAATATATTATAATAATAATTCAATATATGATAAAGTAATAATAGAATTTAAAAACAATACAAGAAAAGTATATTATTATGATAACAATTATAATAATATAAAAGAAATATTTAATTTAAAAAAAAATATAGATATAATAGATATAACAGATTATCCATATTATATGTTAAATACACCAATGGGTTTTTTATTATGTGAAGAAAAATAGAAAATAATAATAGAGATAAAAATTTTAATAATTATTATTTCAATAGATAATTATAATTTAAAAATAATAATATTTTTGATATTAATGATTTTGATTAGTTTAATAGTATATATATTAATAAATAGTTATAGTAAAAATGAAGCATTTGAAAATTTAAAAAAAGTAAAAGAGAAGGATAATAAAAAAACTAGAAACAAACTTGGAATAAATGATGGAATAGATATTCAAAAGGGTGAAAAAGGTGAGAAGGGAGACAAAGGTGAAAAAGGTGAAAAAGGTTTTGAAGGACCACAAGGAGAGAAAGGAGAAAGAGGATATATAGGGAAAAAAGGGAAAAATGCTACACCTTTACCTCCAATAAAATTTGTAGATAAAGAAAGCGGTGAAGTATTAGGAAAATATCCTGATGAAGGATATCCATCAATAGAAGAACAAGCGAAAGATGGTATTCAAGAAGTAATAATAAGAATACCTAGAGGGATAAAGGGTGATACGGGTGAAACAGGTAAAATAGGACAGAGAGGAGCAACGGGTATGAAAGGGGAAAGTAGTCAATGTGTAGATAAGGGGGATAAAGGAGATAAGGGTGAAAGAGGAGAACAGGGAGAAAAAGGTGAAGAAGGAAAGCAAGGTCCACCTGGTAAAATTGGACCAGCTGGTTTATCATCAAGCAATGGGTTAAATGGTATACCGGGTATGAAAGGTAGTCCAGCACCATTAGCAAAAAATGGAAAAGATGGAAAAGATGGAAAAGATGGAAGGGGGGTATTAAATGCGTTAATAAATAAAAAAAATGAATTAGTGATAAATTATAGTGATAATACAAATTATAAATCATCATCATTAAAAGGAGAAACTGGAGATAAAGGAGATAAGGGTGATAAGGGAAATAAAGGGGATAAAGGGGATAAAGGGGATTCAATACCAAATAAACAATTTAGAAATTGGCATTGGGGTTATTTACCTTATATAAAAATACAAGATGTGACAGCACCTCAACGCGGTGGTAGTAGAAGCGTTGGGATTCATACGTGGGCGAATAATGCCTTATTATATTGTACATGGAATAATTGGGGAAATAATAATGATCCAAATAATCCATGGGCAAAACCTGCAATATTTTTAAAAAAAGGTAATACTTTTAAAAGATTGGGGCAACATCCTAGTCCAGGTCACGGTTGGGACTTTGCAGAAACAAGTGGAGGTGGTGTTAGGTTTTGGATACATTGGGTACCAACAGGAACTAAAGGAACTGTTGTAGGTTTATGGTGGGACGACTAAATATTATTCTAAATTGTAGATCTAATAAATTTTCTTCAAAATCAAAAAAATGTGATATATTTGGAAAATATGGTATTTATGAAGTAAATTGTTATTAACTTTAGTTATTATGAATATTTTTATATAATATATTTATTTGCACCATTTAAAACGTTTAAGTATATAAATTTATAATTAATTATTGATAACTTTTGGTTATTTTTACGCATTTTTTCTAATAAATAATATAATGCCATTATGACCGATAACAAAAACTTTCATATAATAAATAATAAAGTATATTTATTTTAAAATAAAATTTATATTATATTTTAAAAAGAAATTTTTATAATAGGATAATCATAATAATCAATTATAGAAACCATATCAAAATTAGAAATATAATTTAAATATATTAATTTAATAATAATAATATCAAAATAATTAAAATTATTATTATTAAAAATAGAATTAAACATTTAATAAATGTATAAATAAAAAAAATCATTTTTTATATTTAATTTGTAAGAATTAAAGTAAATTGCATTCTTTCATAACTTTAATTAGTCTTGTAATTCCAATACCACCACCAGAACGTTCAAAGAAATTAAAACTTAAAAAATCATTAAGTTCTTTTTCAACTCTTTCTTTTGTAAAATTACTAAATAAAATATTAGCATAAGCACCATCACTAATACTATAAAATTGTTTTCTCATTTCAATAGGATCAGTAGAACGTTGTGCACTACCAATAGTTTCAATACCATTAATAATAACATCAATTTTTTTAGCATGTCCGCCTTCAATATTACTATTATCTGCTTGTTTCATGTTCCAAAAAGGGGAACTAAAATTAGGAAAATGTTTTAAGAAAAAAACAGGTCCATAATCTTGTTTAAGTTTTTCTTCATGTTCATGTTCGAGTTCTTTAGTATTATATTTAGTAGCAATATCCATATAGTCTCCTTCAGGATAAACAGAATTTGGATAAAATTTATTAAAACCTAAATGATCTAATAATTCTTCTTCTAATTTTTTCATTTCTTCCATACCACCTTTCATTTCAAACTCAAACATTGGAAAGATTTTGTCATGTCTTCCAGGAACAGGATTAGGTTCATTTCTATAACTAGTACTAACACAGAAAAAACCTTTTGCGTCTGGTTTACTTAATAATTCATATTCTAACCACATTTGTCCTGTTTGTGGTAAAGGCCAAACTTGACCGGCATAACTATAGGTAGAAATAGTTTTTGGATCTTCACACGCAGCTAATATACTTAGTCTACTTTGTGTATGTACTTCTTCAAATTCTTTTTTTTGAAAGAAATTTCTTAATTTTTTAACAACTTTATCAAAATCAGTTGTATTTATCATTCCAATTTTATTATCACCCATATTTATTATTCTAAATAAATATATTTCATATATTTTTATATATTTTTAAAAATTGATTAAAATAATAAAAATATATAAATTATATATAATGAACACTTATTATTTTAATAATATAAATAGTATAGAAATAAATAAGAAAGATTATAAAAAATTAAATGAAAATATATGGCAAAAAAATAATATAGTATTAAATAATCAACATTATATATTATATTTATTAGAATTTAATAATGAATATTATTTAAAATCAATAAAAAATTATAATACAAAAACATTTAATAAAATTTTTAATATATCATTATTTAATAGATATTATGAAGGAAAAATAATAAAATTAATAAATTATAATTAAAAATTATCAATAATATTATTAATAATATTAGTGATATTATTATCAAAATCAATTGAATTATTAAATTTAGGTATCCAACCCAAATTTAATAATTTAGTATTATCAATATTATATCTATAATCGTTAAAAGGTCTATCATCAATTCTAATAATATTATAATTATTTTTACCCATTTTTTTAGAAATTAAAATAGCCAAATCATATATGCTAATTGGATTATTAACACCAATATTATATATTTCATTATCTACACCATTTAAAATAATAATTTCTAATGCGGAAATAACATCATCAATATATATAAAATCTCTTATTTTATTTTTAAAACCATGTATTTCAATAGGTTTATTAAATAAAATATTATTAATAAATTTAGGAATTACTTTTTCGGAATGTTGATTTAGTCCATAAACATTATTACATCTAGTAATAATAATAGGTAAATTATAAGAATATTTGTATGTATTAACAACTAATTCAGCAGCAGCTTTTGTAGCAGCATAAGGATTAGTTGGATTAAAATTAGAATTTTCTTTAAAAATAATAGAATCATTAGGTGATTCACCATATACTTCATCAGTAGAAAAATGAATTATTTTAATATTTTTATTATATTTTGTAATATAATCTAATAAAACTTGGGTAGCAATAATATTATTATCAATATGATTTTTAAAAAATATATATGAATTATCAACATGAGTTTCTGCTGCTAAATGTAATATATAATTAATATTATATTTGTTAAAAGTTTGAATAAAATCATGATTAAGTATATCATCAAGAATAAAAACAACATTATTTTCATGTAAAATATTTTTGATATAATTTTTGTTACCAGCATAAGTGATTTTATCTAATATAATTAATTTGTTAACTTTATTATATATATAATTACAAAAATTAGAACCAATAAATCCACAACCACCAGTAACTAATAAATTAATATTTTTCAAAGACATTATATAATTAATATTAATTTTTTTTAAATAAAAAATGATAATTAAAATATATAAATCAATTATATATATATAAAATAGAGATATTAAAATTATGGAATTTTCAAAAGACTCTGATATAATAAATATATTAAATAATTTATTAGATTTGCATAATAATAATACTGAGTTAATAATTAAATTTAATAATATAAATAATTTAGATTGGAGTGAATTAGAATTTAATAATTTTGTAAGTTCAGTGTCTAATTGTGAAGAAGAAATAGAAGATGAAATATTAGAGTTAATAGATGATAATGATAATAGTTTATTAATAAATGGTATGTCAAATATAGTAAAATATTGTAATAATGAATCATTAATAAATATAGATAATTATAAATTTATTAATAAAAAAAATATTCAGTCAAATAAAATAAATAATTTGTTTGATTATAATATAAATTTTTGTTTAAATGAATATAATAATTTATTATCTGCACCAGAAAATTGGAATATTTTAAAAAAAAAATATATAATATATAAAAAAATAAAATATATAGATATAGAAAATAATATTGAATATATAGTAACATTAATTAGGAAAAACAAAGAAGGAGATACATTTGATAATTTAAAAAGTTCAAATATAAATAAAGAGAGACAAGAATATAATTTTAGTATTAAAATAAACAAAAAAATAGAAATACCAATAATTTTAGAATCAATTATAAAAATACTACAATATATAACTTTATATCCAAATATAATGTTTAAAGAAGAACAAAAAAAAATATTATCAGAATATCATAATTTAATTAAAAATGATATTAAAATAAATAGTTATAATAAAAGAGATTTTATTCCATTGCTTACACCAAAACCAATAACTTTAGAAAGAATAAATTTAATAGATCCAAAAGAATTTGGAGCAGTTAGTATATTAGATGGTTATACAGTTACAGAAAAAGCAGATGGTGAAAGAGTATTATTATATATTAATAATAATGGAAATATGTATATTATAAATAATACTTATAATATATTTAATACTGGAATGATAGCTGATTCAAATTTATATAACAGTTTAATAGATGGTGAATATGTAATATGTAATAAAAGAAAAGATAATTCAATAAAAAATATATTTGCTGCGTTTGATATGTATTATATTAAAGGAAAAAATATAACAACATTAGGATTAATAGGAAATAAGGAAAATAATTCTAGATATAATTATCTTAAATTAGCAAAAAAATATATAGATACAACAAAGTCAAATATTGAATTTATTGTAAAAAATTTTTATTATAATGATTCAAATAATAGTATTTTAAAATATTGTAATGATATTTTAAGTAATATTAAATCATTTCAATATGAAATAGATGGATTAATTTTCACACCTGCTAAATTACCATTATATTCATATTATAGTAATAAAGTAGTTCAAATGACAGATAATGTAAGATGGGATAGATTATTTAAATGGAAACCACCAGAGCAAAATACAATAGATTTTTTAATAAAATATGGTAAAATAATAATAGATAAAGGAATAAAATATAGAGAATTAAAACTATATGTTGGTTATAATTCTAATCAATGGGAAGATATAGGTCCTTATAAAGGATTAAAACTAAGATATGATCATAAATTTGCTAAAGAACAAAGATATAATTTAAATTCTTATAAACCAGTATTATTTAAACCAAATATATATTATACATCAGGTGTAGAAATAGCATATGTTAAAATTAATTCAAAAGGTGAAATTAAAACAGAGAATAATGAAAATATAGAAAATAATTCAATAATTGAATTTAGTTATGAACCAAATAATAAAAAAAATATACATCATAGATGGAGTCCATTACGTGTTCGTGAAGATAAAACAAGACTATTTAAAACAGGTGAAATTAGCAAAACTATGAATGATTTAAATATTGCGATAAATATTTGGAGATCAATACATAATAGTGTTACAAATGCAATGATTATGGGGAATGAAGATATAAATTTTAATACAATATATAATAATAATATAGTTGATAAATTATTAGATACAGGTGATGTATATTATAGTAGAAATATACCACGTGAATCATTATTATCAATACATATGTTAAATTTTCATAATCAATGTATAAAAAAAAAATTATATGAATATAGTTCAAATAGAACATCATTATTAGAATTATGTGGAGGAGAAGGGGGGGATATGAATAGATGGTTAGAATATCAATATTCATTTATATTATCAATTGATTTAGTTAAACAAAATATTTATAATCCAAGAAGTGGAGGATATTCTAGATTAATAAAAAAAAAAAATCAAAGTAGAAGAAATAATAAAGGTGATAATATTTATTTTCCAGACATTGTTTTTACGGTTGGTGATTGTTCTGTACCAATTAATACTGGTGAATGTGCTAAAATATTAGGTGATGAAGAAAGTGAAAATATTCTTAAAATTGTAATGAATAAAAACAGAAATAATGAATATTATTTAAGACATATAGCGGGTAAAGGAGCAGATAAATTTTCAGTATGTAGTTGTCAATTTGCAATTCATTATTTTTTTCAAAATGAAGATAAATTAAATGGATTTTTAAGTAATGTATCAAATAATTTAAAAAATGGTGGTATATTTTTTGCTACTTTTATGGACGGAGATGCTGTTATTAATGAATTTATAAATAATAATAGTGATACAATAAAAGGTATAAAAAATATAGATAATAATGAAATAATAACTTGGGCGATAATTAAAAGATTTGATATAAATAATGAAAATAAATATAATAGACAAATAGGAGTTTTTATAGAAAATACTCAACGTGTTATTCCAGAATATTTGGTTGATTTAGATTTATTAATATCAAAAGCAAAAGAATTTAAATTAGAATTAATAGAATCAAATACATTCCAAAAAGATTTTGATATTATAAAAAATAATATTTCAGATATTGAAAATTTATCACAAATTGAAAATGATATTATAGAATTAGACAAAGATTTAGTTCAGAAAAAATTTTCATTTTTAAATAGATATATTATTATGAAAAAGAGTTAATAAATAGTATTTAAATATATATAAAAAATATTATATTAAATTAATTAATGATAAATCATTATATATCAATTTTAATACCATTATATAATGGTATAGAATTTTTAGAAGAATCAATAAATTCAGTTTTATCACAAACTTATAAAAATTGGGAATTAATTATTGGAATAAACGGACATAAAGATGATAATGAATTTATAAATAAAGTAAATAATATTATAAATAAATATAATAAAAAAAATTTTGATATTAAAATTTTTAATTTTGATTTCAAAGGTAAAGCAATTACATTAAATAATTTAGTTATTAAATCGAAATACAATTATATTGCATTATTAGATGTTGATGATAAATGGAAATCAAATAAATTAGAAATGCAAATTAAATATTTAGATGAATATGATGTTGTTGGTAGAAATTGTGAATATTTTGGAGATATTAATAATTATAGTCCTAATATACCATATGGTGATATATCAAATTTTGACATATTTTCTTTTAATCCATTAATAAATTCATCTGTTATTATTAAAAAAAATATAGCATATTGGTGTGAGGATAATAATATAATATTAGAAGATTATGATTTATGGTTTAGATTATATAATGAATCAATTAAAATTTATAATATAAAAGAAATATTATGTTATCATAGAATACATAAAAAATCATTTTTCAATAATAGTAATATTAAAAATTTAAATCTTTTAAAAAATAAATGGCTAAATATTAAATATATTAATTAAGTAATTTATTAAGAGTAACAAGACATAACATAGACCTATCACTAATATCAAAACTAGTTGTTGCAAATAAATGAATTAATTGTTTTACATCATTTGCTCTTAAACAATGACATATATAATAATAAACATCTCTCGTATTAATTAATCTATTATATACAGTAATTGTTCTATTTCTTAATTTAGCAAGATGAAATCTAATAATTGGTACAAAATGTTTATCAATTTCTTTATTCATTTTGAATAAATTTTTTTTTTGATTATATGTTGTAGTTGCTACATATAATTTGTAAAGCATATCTCTAATAGTACAAATAGATGTATGAATTAAATATGTTGGGTCTAATTCTTTATTATTATTATCATATATTTTTTCTATATTTGGATTATAGTCTCTGATATAATCGTTAATTTTATAATCAATTCTATTTTTCATATAAGTTACTAATATATTATACCATGGATTTGGATTACATGGATCTGTTTCTTCTCTATAATTAACATTATCTGTTGAAATTTTTGCTAAACTAGTTCCAATATCAGTAAATCTTTTTATAATATAACCATAAGAATTATTATTTGAATTATTAATGTAATTATTTGCTTCTTCTATATTTGTAAATTTTTTTGGATAAATAATTCCATATTGTTGTAATGGTTGATTTGATATATCAATATCTTTATAATTTAAAATATTTTTAGAATCTATATGAATTAAATGCATATAATTATTTCCTAAAATGTTAGTATAATCAATAATATGTTTATTCTCATGATGTAATAATACAAATACATATGAAATACTTTTATCTAAATATTTAGTAAATTCATCTCTAATTTTTGTAATATCATATTCTTTATTTGAATATGAATATAATACTTCATCTAACATTGTTCCGTGTGATTTTGTTGGATGAGAATACCAAGATGTATTTACATCAGGACAACTTGTTGTTCCCATATGCCATTTATTATTATGAAAATAACATGTTATCATTGTTCCATCATATGCTTCTAAATATATATCATTAACATTAGCAATATATGATTTTAAGTTAATTCTGATAGGAATGCTATTTGAATATGATACAACTATATTATCAGGTGTGTCAAAATCTAAAACAACACTTCTACACATTTCATATAATTCTTTGAATGAATCAATATCTTCTCTAATATATGTGTTATGTAATAACAATTGGTTTTTGACACCTTTGAATTTTTTTACTTGTAGTGCCGGCCAATAATTATATTTTTTTAATATATTAATTAAAATTTTAGAATATTCTTTGTCTTCAGATGTATTATTATTATATTCTTCAATAGTATAATTAATTAAATCATTGAGTGTTTTAATAGTAGAAATATTGGAATTATAAGACTCTTGCATAATTGGAACTAATATATTTATTATATAAATTATATATTTATATCATTTTTTTTTTATATTTAGAAAAAACTTTATTTTTTTTAATTTTGTTAATTATTTTTAATATTTTGATATTTTTATTTTTATTATTAATAATATTTTTATTTAATTTAATTTTATTTATTTTTATATTTTTTATATTTTTAATTATATTATCTATTTTAATTTTATTATTTTTATTTTTTGTTTTTTTATATATTTTATATAATTCTTTATATTTT
>Ga0181585_10002588_pt1 | contig 16066 bp, 14 predicted proteins | sample 071ome_29_FD_132469 | JGI IMG/M metagenome (GOLD analysis project Ga0181585, IMG submission 132469) | Coastal salt marsh microbial communities from the Groves Creek Marsh, Skidaway Island, Georgia - 071407BT metaG (megahit assembly) | ecosystem: Environmental > Aquatic > Marine > Intertidal... | reverse complement strand
GCCGCAAGCTAGACACCGTAACCTCCAGCGTGTCCGCACCAATGCGCAGCGTCAACTGGTCACCAATCTCGGCGCCAATGTCCTCGGCAAAACCCTCCTCAATCGACACCCAACGGACGTCGGCATTCGGTGTCCACCACTCCCCTGCGGTCAAGATATTGCCCTCGGGGAGCGTGTCCGACCACGTGAAGTTCGCCTCGCGTTGTCGCGGAGCATCTATGGCTTGAGCTTCATCCCAGCGAGGTAATGGCACTTGATTTCTCTCCATCACGCGGCCTCTCGTCATGGGGTACAGCACCTCACTTCGAATATCCTTAGCGTCGAAAAAAGACGCCAGCGTAGACCGCTCTTCCGGCGCGAGATTCAACAAAAAATGATTGGGCGTTCCCGGAGGTAGCTGCGCCTGCCACTGACTGATCAATGAGGAGCGAACTATCGTCAACAACAGCATCAACATGATGGCGATTCCGAAAATCACCATTTGCAGCGCATTGGCGTGCCGACGTCGCTGCAACCCAGCCAGGGCGACCCGCCAAATACTGCCAGCGAATCCGCCCAGTCGACGGCTTCCGGCCAACAGGGTTCTCGCAAAGACGACGCCCACCCCCAACACCACCGCGAGTCCGCCAATGACCGAGGCGGTAACAACAGCACTGCCGCTGTACCACCACATCAGTCCGATAATCGCTAGACCGCCGAGGATAAAATCCCGGGGTTTTTGTGCTGATCCGACGTCAACATCTGCCCGCAACACGTGCAGGGGGGACGCTTGACCCAGTCGGCCCAGGGGCGGCCAGCCAAAACACCCGAGACACACAATGGCGGTCACCGCGCCCATCACAAACGGCTGCCACCCAGCGGATCCCGGCGCGACTGGCAAGAGCGAACCCAACACCCACAGAAAAATCGCCTGTATCAACCAACCGAGTAGACATCCCACTAGGGTGCTTACAACGCCAATGGCCAATAAGCTACCGCCGTACAACCGACCGATCTGGCCAGACTGTGCGCCCAGGCTTTTTAGCACCGCAACATACTGCGTGTGACGCTCTCCAAATCGTCGACTCGCCAACAATATCGCCGCGGCCGCCAGCACCACGGCGAGACTTCCCGCCAATAACAGAAATCCCTGCGCCCGCTCCAAGGTGTTTCCGATGCGGGGCTGTGACGACTCAACCGAATCGAGTCGCTGCCCCTGCCCCAACCGAGGCGTCACCCATTCTTTGAACGCCGCGATGGTGTCGGCATCCCCCTTCAACAGCAGCCGATACTCGACCCGACTCCCCGGCTGCACAACACCCGTCGCGGGAATATCCGCGGTATTCATGAGCACTCGCGGACCGAATCCAAATACTGCCGTAGTGGCATCGGGCTCACCACGCACGGCGCCTGCAACGATGAGCTCATGCTCACCGACGGTAATAAATTCGCCCGGCTGCACCTCCAGCAATGCAAAGAGGCGGGGCGCCAACCAAACTTCCCCAGGCGCAGGAATACGCTCCTCGCTGCTGAGATCTCCGTAGGGCTCTGTGGACCACTGCAACGAACCCCTGAGTGGGTATCCCGCGGAAACTGCCTTGATAGAAGAGAGAGACATCCGCTCGCCATCCGCCACAGCCATCGACGGAAAACCCATCGATTCGGAGACGATCAAGCCAAGGGATTGCGCGTGTTCACTCCAATCCGCAGAGACCGGCGTACGACTGATCACCACCATATCTGCGGCGAGGAAACGGGCGCTCTCAGAGAGCAACGCGGACTGGAGCCGTGTGACAAAGCTGCTAATACCTACCACGACGGAAACCGCCAGCACCAAAGCCAGCAGCAAAATACCGAGCTCCCCGCTGCGCCAATCGCGCGCCAGCAGCCTCCAGGTCAAAGATTGCGTCATGGAATCAGACTCACAGCGCGCGTAACTCGCCCGCCGTCATCGAGAAACGCAGCTCGCACCGTTGCGCGAGCCGCTCGTCGTGGGTGACCAACACCAATGTCGTGGCCGCGCGACCATTGAGCTCAAAGAGCAAATCGATGATGCGCTCGCCGGTCCGCGTGTCCAAGTTCCCGGTAGGCTCATCGGCAAAAAGTACTCGCGGCTCGCGCGCAAAAGCGCGGGCGATCGCAACCCGTTGCTGCTCACCCCCCGATAAGGTGGTGGGAAAATGATCGAGTCGATCATCTAGACCGACCTCGCTCAGGAAACGCCTGGCAACACGCGCCGCGTCGGCGACACCGGCCAATTCCAGTGGCAGCATCACGTTTTCGAGCGCCGTCAGCGATGGAAGCAACTGAAAACTCTGAAAAACAAACCCCACTTTCTCAGCGCGCAGTTGAGCGCGCGCATCTTCATCCAACTGGCTCAGCGGCTCGCCGTCGAGCCATATTTCTCCGGAAGATGCCACATCCATCCCCGCCATAAGCCCCAGCAAGGTAGACTTGCCAGATCCGGATGCACCCACGATTGCAGCCGAAGCGCCGTCGGGAATCTCTAGGTCGATTTCCCGGAGAATATCGAGATTCCCATCTGCGGTGGGAACTGATTTAAGGAGTTGACTGACTTTGATCATAGTGGGGGTCCTCGCTCAACGCTTACGAGCGACGCTGTGGCTTGGATTGTTAATGCTTTCGCTCTCGTCTCAGGCCAGCGCCGAACCGGAGCAACACAGCATTCTGGTGCTGGGAGACAGCATCAGTGCCGCCTATGGTATCGACCTAGAAACGGGCTGGGTGGCCTTGCTCGATGACAAACTGACACGCAGCCACCCTTCATACCACGTCATAAACGCCAGTATATCAGGCGATACGACTGCGGGCGGTCTGCGCCGCTTACCTGAGTTACTGACTCGCCACGAACCCGCCATTGTCATCATAGAACTGGGAGGTAATGATGGGTTGCGCGGCTACCCGATTAAACAGCTCCGACAAAACATAGAGCAAATGGCCCAGTTATCCCAAGCACAAGGGGCACGCGTCCTCATACTACCCATGGAGATACCACCCAATTTGGGAAAGGTCTACACCGACGCTTTCAGACAAAGTTTTGCCAGCGCTGCAGAAAGTAGCGGGGCCCATCTGGGAGAATTTCCGTTGACTGATGTCGCTCTCGACCCCAACCTCATGCAACGAGACGGCATTCACCCCACCGCGGCTGCGCAGCCCCTAATCCTCGAGCGGGTCTGGCAAAGCCTCGAGCAGCTTCTTTGATGCGGCAAAAAAATACACTGAGCGCAGCGCCCGAGCCTGGGCAGTCCAAATTTCAGCGTCAGCTGGAGATCGTCATCTTTGGCACCGGCACGCTCGCTGGCAGACGCTTCGACATGACGTTGATCGCGCTGATTTTACTCAGTGTACTTGTGGTGGTACTCGATTCCGTGCCCGAGCTGAGCGACAGCGTGGGATCCGCATTTTGGATGATGGAAATCGGCTTCACCGCCCTATTCACACTGGAGTACGCGCTCAGAATCTGGTGCACGCATCATCGCTCGGCTTATATCTTCAGCTTCTGGGGGATCATCGATCTACTCGCGATCATTCCAACGTATATCGCGTTCTTCTACCCCGACGCGGCTCCGTTAGTGGTGATCAGATTGCTGCGGGTGCTGCGGGTATTTCGTGTGTTCAGATTGGTTGCCCTATTTGCGGAGCTAAACGAAATTCTGGCAGTGCTTAGAAGCACCTCGCGGTCCATATTTGTGTTTTTGGTCATGGTAATGCTGGTAGTCGTGGTGTTCGCCTGTGTTATCTATGTCATTGAGGGGCCCGCACACGGCTTCGTCAGCATACCCGTTAGCATCTACTGGGCAGTGGTGACCATAACAACCGTCGGTTACGGCGATCTGGTGCCGCAAACGCCGGCTGGCAGGTTTGTGGCGAGCTTTGGCATGCTGGTCGGCTACTCCATTATTGCCGTGCCTACCGCCATCATTACCAGGAAGCTGTGGGAGCGTATCAACGAGCAACGCAACGCTCATCCGGTCTTGCCCTGGAACTGCCCCGTCTGTGCCAAGCAAGGACATCAGATCGACGCCTATTTCTGTAAGCATTGCGGCAGCGAACTGGATGTCCCGGATGACGTGAGAGATCGAGCGGCGCGCGATGTCCACTGACACCCCGACACTATTTTCCTACCGGAAGTTTTGGGCCGAATGTTTTGGTCCAGCACCCTGGCTGCCGGTCTCAAGAGCTGAGATGGATCAACTCGGGTGGGACAGTTGCGACATCATCATTGTCTCGGGAGATGGTTATGTTGATCACCCGAGCTTTGGCATGGCGGTCATAGGCCGAGTGCTCGAGGCTCAAGGTTTTCGCGTCGGCATGATTGCCCAGCCCGACTGGCAATCGGCAGAGCCTTTTAAGGCGCTCGGCAAACCAAACCTTTTCTTCGGCGTCACCGCCGGCAACATGGACTCGATGATCAATCACTATACCGCCGATAGAAAGCGCCGGAACGACGACGCTTACACGCCGGGAAATCACGCTGGCAAGCGGCCGGATCGCGCCGTTACGGTATACAGCCAGCGTATCCGGGAAGCCTGGCGAGATAGCCCCATTATTATCGGCGGCATCGAAGCCAGTTTAAGACGCATTGCACACTACGATTACTGGAGCGACAGCATCAAGCGTTCTTTGCTCCTCGACAGCCGCGCTGATTTGCTCTTGTTCGGTAACGCGGAACGCGCCGTGGTGGAAATTGCACACCGCCTCTCTTTGGGGGAGTCAATCAGCGACCTCACCACCATTCGCGGCACTGCCTTCGTAACCCGCACTCCCCCCGCCGACCGAATCATTGTGGATTCCTCGTCGGTAGATACGCCGGGCGTGATTGAGCCACACCCCAATCCTTATGAGGGTATGGAATCCGAACCCTGCGCGGACGGCGAGGGTAATGCCCAGGCAGAAATAACGCCCGTCAAATTGATGGCCAGCCCGAAATCCGATACTCATGCGATTCGACTGCCTTCATACGAGTCAGTGCTGACAGACCCCGTCCTGTACGCCCACGCGTCACGGGTACTCCACAAGGAAACCAATCCCCACAACGCATTGCCGCTCATTCAGGCTCACGGCGATCGAGAGGTATGGCTGAATCCACCACCCATCCCGCTGGAGACAGAAGAACTCGACTGGGTGTTTGAACTGCCCTACCAGCGCTTGCCCCATCCGAGCTACGGGGGTGCCGCCGTTCCGGCAATGGAAATGATCCAGCATTCCGTCAATATCATGCGAGGGTGCTTCGGGGGCTGCACGTTCTGCTCAATTACCGAGCATGAGGGTCGCATTATCCAAAGTAGATCTGAAGAATCCGTGATTCGCGAGGTCGAAAAGATTCGCGATACCAGTCCAGCATTTACTGGTGTCATTTCGGATCTCGGCGGGCCAACTGCCAATATGTGGCGGCTCGCTTGCAAAGACAAGCAGACCGAAGCCGCCTGCAGAAAGCTCAGCTGCGTCTATCCCGGCATCTGCAAAAACCTGAGCACCGACCACTCGCCCTTAATACAGCTCTACCGCAAAGCGCGTGAGGTATCGGGTGTCAAAAAGATTCTGATTGCCTCCGGTCTCCGCTACGACCTAGCGGTCGAGAGCCCCGAGTATGTGCGGGAACTGGTAACCCATCATGTCGGCGGCTACTTAAAGATCGCGCCCGAGCACACTGAGTCGGGACCCTTGTCGAAGATGATGAAACCGGGAATTGGCAGTTACGATCGCTTCGCATCGATGTTCGAGCGATTCTCCCGGGAGGCAGGAAAAAAGCAGTACTTAATACCCTACTTCATCGCCGCCCACCCCGGTACGACCGATGAAGACATGGTGGCGCTGGCTCTGTGGTTAAAACAGCACCGCTTTCGCGCAGACCAAGTACAAACTTTCTACCCCTCGCCCATGGCCACCGCTACCGCCATGTATCACTCGGGACTCAATCCCTTGCAGCGGGTGCGTCGGGGCGGAGAAAAAATGAATACGGTCAAAAAACTCAGTCAGCGCAGACTACATAAAGCCTTTTTGCGGTATCACGATCCGGATAACTGGCCGCTACTTAGAAAAACGCTCAAGCAAATGGGCCGCAGAGATTTGATTGGCAACGGCACGATGCACCTGATTCCGCCGCGACAACCCCCGAAACGACACCGAGTTGTCGGCGCGGGAGACAAGCCGTTTCGTACCCAGCATACGCGAGATGGCCAACCCAAAGGGCGGCGGAGATAAGAAGATGGCTATGAGGCCTCAACCAACCCGGAGATAAGATCGCCCAACTGACGGAATTCCACCCGGCGCGGCGTCTTCTTGCGCCACATTAAACCGATCTGCCGCGTCACATTGCTCTGCTCGAATGACTTAATCACCAGAGATGTATTTGCCGCGATCCCCGACGCGACCGCCATCTCGGGTAGCAGCGTGATACCAATACCATTAGCCACCATCTGCACAATTGTCGCCAGACTCGTTGCCTGATAGGGAACCGTAATTTGGGCATCTCGCAGTTTGCAGGCCTCTAGAGCGTGATCCCGCAGGCAGTGACCCTCCTCCAACAACAAAAGCGATTCCCCGCGCAAATCCGTGCTACGGAGAGGCTCCCGTTGCGCGAGGGCGTGAGAATCCTGACAAGCCAACAAGAACCGGTCGTCGAACAGCGCCATGGTCTCTACTTGATCAGCGGGGAACGGTAACGCGAGCAGCAATACATCGAGCTCTCCAGCCTGCAACGCATCGACCAGGGGCTGGCTCAAGTCCTCCCGAATGTAGAGCTTAAACTCGGGGTGGCGGGCGCGAATTTGTCCCAACAATCCTGGCAGCAGGTACGGCGCCACGGTTGGAATCACACCCATTCTCATGCGCCCCTGAAATGGCACACCGGCGCCGGCGCACAGCGAAATCATGTCCTCGACATCTACAAGCAGCCCTTTCGCCCGCTCTACCACCTCCTCACCCAGTGGTGTGAGGATGACTTTCCTATTATTGCGCTCGACCAAACTGACGCCGAGGGTCTCTTCGAGCTCGAGGATGCCCGCGCTCAGCGTGCTCTGGCTGACATGAGACGCACTCGCCGCTTGACCGAAATGTTGGTGATCGGCGACAGCGCACAGGTAGCGCAGTTGTTTTAAGGTGGGTTGTCTCATCGATTTGTCGCCATAGGTCTGCCGCCGCAAGCGATTTTGCGACGCTCGAGCGCTCCAGGGGCACGCCTCAGTATAATCGATTTTTTCGATCAATTTTTTTTATATTTTCAGTAAGCCAATCGCCCCTCAGGTCGGTATATTACTCAGGCCAGCGCCAGACCCTCTGGATTTGGCGCTCAGACAGCCCGTTCTATATCACGCAAAGGAGTCAGCAATGGAACTGAAAGGCAGCGCAACCGAACAGAATCTCAAGGATGCTTTCGCAGGTGAATCACAGGCGAATCGTCGCTACCTCTACTTCGCTTCGAAAGCGGACGTAGAAGGGTACAACGACGTCGCTGCGGTATTCCGTTCGACAGCAGAAGGCGAAACGGGCCACGCACACGGTCATTTGGAGTACCTCGAAGCCGTCGGCGATCCAGCCACCGGGCTGCCGATGGGTGACACCAAGAAGAACCTCGAGGCCTCAATTGCCGGCGAGACCCACGAGTACACCGATATGTACCCCGGTATGGCTAAGACCGCTCGCGACGAAGGCTTTGATGAAATCGCAGACTGGTTTGAGACCCTGGCCAAAGCGGAGCGAAGCCACGCAAACCGCTTCCAGAAGGCCCTCGACAACCTCGACGCCTGATGCCCCGAGCCAGAAGGCTCTGCGTAGCACCAAGGGGAGCGATCGAGCTCCCCTTGTTTTTTTACCGAAGGCACGCCATTCGACGTTCCGAGTGAGCGATCAGCCACCGTCTATTGACAGGATTTTGAGAGAACACAGGTCATGAGAGAAGGAAGCCTCGACGCCCCAACTCGCCATCCACTGGACTGGAAAAGCGACACGTTTTGGGACAAAACAGCCCTCAATGAAGAGCTGGAGCGCGTATTCGATGTGTGCCACGGATGCCGGCGCTGCGTCAGTCTCTGTGACGCCTTCCCGACGCTGTTCGATCTCATTGACGAGTCGGATACGCTGGAGGTCGACGGCGTCGACAAAGGCGACTACGACAAGGTCGCGGAACAATGCTATCTGTGTGACTTGTGCTATCTCACCAAGTGTCCCTACGTACCGCCTCACGAATTCAACGTCGACTTCCCTCACCTGATGCTGCGAGCGAAAGCCCAGCGATTTAAAGAGAACGGCGCCTCACTTCGAGATCGAACGCTGACCAGCACAGACCGACTGCTGTCCACTACGTCCATTCCGCTAGTCGACGTCACGGTTAATGCACTGAATAAGTCGGGGACTTTCAGAAAAGCGCTCTCCGCAAGCCTCGATATTCACCATGAGGCACCACTGCCGAAACTCCACAACAAGACGCTGCGAAAACGCGTCAAGCCGCTGTTGAAAACGATCGAACCAACAGCCGTCGGCGAAACGACGGGCAAGGTCGCTCTATATGCAACCTGCTATGGCAACTACAACAGCCCCGAAGTCGGCGAAGACTTCGTGAAAGTTTTTCAGCACAACGGCATTCACATTGACATCGTGCCAAAAGAAAAGTGCTGCGGCATGCCAAAGCTGGAGCTCGGCGATCTGGATAGCGTTGATGCGCTCAAGAGAGCCAACATTCCCGTGCTAGCGGCACTGGTCGACGAGGGCTATGACCTGACCGCGCCCATTCCATCCTGCGTGCTGATGTATAAGCAGGAGTTACCGTTGATGTATCCGGATGACCCTGATGTCCTCAAGGTGCAGAAAGCCTTTTACGACCCCTTTGAGTACCTGTGGGCGCGACATCGTGGCAATGCTTTGAATACAGAATTTACTGCGGCACTGGGCAACGTCGCCTATCAGGTCGCCTGTCATCAACGCGTGCAGAATATCGGACTTAAGACCCGTGACGTACTGAGCTTGGTTTCAGGCAGTGAGGTCACTGCCTACGAGCGCTGCTCCGGGCACGACGGCACTTACGCCGTTAAAAAGGAAACGCGCGATAAATCGGTCAAAATAGCACGTCCCACCGTGCGAAAAGTTGACGAACAGTCGCCCGATCGCTTCATAAGCGACTGCCCGATGGCTGGGGAACATATTGCTCATTTGTCAGACAAGGTTGACCGAGCCGAGCACCCGATGACGCTATTGCGCGAAGCCTACGGCCTGTAAGGCAATGACTGATCCTGTTGTGCAACTGAAGACGAGGAAATCAAAATGACACAGCTGACCCGAGAAGATCTTTGGAGCCTGGAAGAGTATGCCTCGCGGCGAAACGATTTTAGGGCCGAAGTCATGGCGCACAAGAAATCTCGGCAACTCGCCCTGGGCGAGCACGCGCGACTTTACTTCGAGGACGCAACAACGATCCGCTATCAAATTCAGGAAATGCTGCGCATCGAGCGTGTCTTTGAACCAGAGGGTATCGAAGAAGAGCTCAGCGCATACAACCCGCTTATCCCTGATGGGCATAACTGGAAAGCGACCTTTATGATCGAGATTCCCGACCCCGCGCAACGTGCAGTGCGACTCGGAGAGATGATTGGCATCGAGGATCAGGTGTGGCTGCAAGTGGGCGACCTGGATCGTATTATCCCCATCGCCGACGAAGACCTTGATCGAACCACAGCCGACAAGACCGCATCTGTGCATTTTTTGCGCTTTGAGGTCACCCCCGAGCAGATCAACGCATTGAAAGATGGAGCTCCGCTATTTGCAGGTATCGACCACCCAAGCTATCAGGTGGATCGACACGAAGTGTCTGCTCCCATTCGAGATTCTCTGGCTGCTGATTTGGTGCTGACCGCGCATTGATGCAACCCCGAGGCACCAGCCCGCTTTCACCCACCAGGAGGTCACGATGACGCTGGTGGTGTTTGATATGGATGGCACGCTGCTGGACAAGCGCTCTAGGATCACTGATTACACCGCTGAAACACTGGCAATGTTGCGCGCGCGCGACATTCGTTACACCGTCGCAACTGGCAGAACCCTGCAGGCGGCGCTCGGGCCACTGCAGGATCATCAGTTTGTACTGCCCATGATCCTGAAAAACGGGGCCATCATATGGACCCCCGAAGAATCACGCTACAGCCACCACCACCTGCTTACCCGAGAAGAGGTCTGGCACGTGTTAGCGGCTTTTACGCTCAACGAGCTCACGCCGTTCGTGTTTTCACTGCGACCGGGTCAGCAACATGCGCTTTACCACGGCCCGCTGAAGTCGACTAGCGAAGCGAAGCTGGCAGAGCTTTTTGAAGCGGAGCGCAATCTGCCTCTGCAACCGCTGACCGCGATGCCGGACGAGGTCAGCGTGATTAACGTGTTTTCTCTCGGCAGTGCTCAGGCGGTGGCCCGGGTACGCGCCAGCATCGCCGGAGAAGCGCATCTAGTCGCTTACTCTGGCATCGCCATCCGCGCGCCAGAAGTGGGTGGCGACTCAGATACTGACGATGCGCTGCACTGGGTGGATATCCATCACAGCATGGGCAGTAAAGGGAATGGCATCAATCACCTACGCGCTGAGCTGGACATAGAACACGTCATTGCTTTTGGCGACGGAGATAACGATCTGAGCATGTTTGCTTGCGCCAATGAAAGCTACGCGCCTGCAAACGCGGACCCTGAGGTCATCGCCGCAGCAGACGAAGTTATCGGCCATCATGACGAAGATGGCGTGGCGCGCTTTTTAAGGCAACGTTTCGATTTGGGCTAACCTACCCGGGTGCGACTCTCTAGCGGCGCACCTGAATCAACCCGACTCCCACCAAAATCAGCACCAGCGCCACCAAATGTTGCCACGCCCAAGGCTCTGACAGCGCCAGAGTGCCCGCCAGAAATGCCACGCCAGGGATTAAATAATTAATGGTCGAGAGAAACCCGGGGCCACGCTCGCGGACCACCACGAAATAGCACCAGGTCGCCATACCCGTTGCCATAATACCCAGTAACGCCAGCGCACCTAGTGAAGCAGCAGTGGGGTCAAACCCCAGCGTCGCCCCCTGAAAAATTACCGCGGGCACCGAGAGCAGAGCGCTACCGATGACGAGTGTTCCGAGTGAGAGCAATACCGGATCCGCTTCGGGAATACGCTTCGCGTAAACGCCGTTAAACGCGTAACTCAATGTCGCCAGCAGCGCCGCTAGTTGACCCGGCAGCTGTCCTCGCGCATCACCCACCACAATGTCCTCGCCGACCAACAATGCCACACCGACAAACCCCGCCACTACGCCGGCGAAGCGTCGCCAAGTCAGTGGCTCGTGATCGATCAACCAGTGGGCAAGAAGTAGCGTGGCGATAGGCATCAACGCCATTAAGATACCGACCTCGGCAGAGGGAACAAATTGCTCAGCCCAGGCGATCAGAGAAAACGGCACAATATTGCCTGTCAGACTCAAAAGAATGAGTCGCGGCCACCATTCAGATCCGAGCGGCCAACCACCACCGCGCCAACGCCAAACGATGAATACCACCACAGCCCCCGTCCAGAGACGACACCAGACAATAAAAATGGGATGGAACGATTCAAGCGCGATCGCGATAAGCGCAAACGCAAATCCCCAAACCAAAACAAGGTACCCGAGGAGCGTCCAATGGAGCGGCGAACGATTCATGATCAAGGAGCGCTAAACTTCCTGTGTCGGGTAAGGCGACAAAATGCCGGTCACATAGTATCGAACTTTTGCTAAGCTCCCGCCCCCTTGGAGAAGCGCCACCATGAAAGATTTGCCGCCCTGTCCAGATACTGACCCCGATGCGTATGTCGATTACGTGTCGCGGTTTACCGTGCCTACAGGACCTCAGGTAGCAGCCGCGGCGGCACTGACTCGCGCCTGGTTCAAACCGACTTTCACCGGCATCGAAAACCTACCCGAGGGACCCGCACTGTTTATCGGCAATCACGCTTTTATGGCCATTGATGCGGCGCTTTTCCACCTCTACCTCTATTACGACTACGGTCGCTACGTTAAAGGCTTGGGTGATAAGTCATTGTTCGCCAACCCCCAGTATTCAAAGCTGGCACATGCCATGGGCGGCGTGTCTGGGCAGGCGCCTATCGTGCAGCGGCTGATGAATAAAGGCACCGATTTACTGCTCTATCCCGGCGGCGCGTACGAGGCAGTGAAGCCACCGGGTGCTCGCTATCAACTTCAATGGAAGCAGCGCTATGGCTTTGTGAGGCTTGCTGCGGAAGCAGGCTATACCGTTGTGCCCATCGCCTCCGTCGGCCCCGATGAGTACTACGACCATGCCATGTCCTCAGAAGCGGTTTTTCGATCAGCGCCCATCCAATTTTTGATCAAGGCCGGGCTACTGCCGGGCGACCTTCGCGCGGATTTGGTACCCCCTCTCCCAACAGGAATGTTAGGCGGACCACTACCAAAGCCCAAAAGCACCTATTTCTCCATTGGCAAGCCGATATCGCTAGCGCAATACCGGGGGCAAACAATGTCTACCCGGCAACTCAGCACGCTTCGCCGAAAATTTGCGAAAGCCATCGACGCCGAAATCCGCGACCTCCTCGTGCTGAGAGAACAGCAACGGCATCGGGACGGCTGGTTACGCCGTCTGCTATCCGCCTGAAGTCGCAGTGGGCAGCGTTCGGAAGCGTCTCTTCTTCGCGCTCGTTCTGGGCTTTACGATCTGGGTATTAGCGTCGCTAATCCTCCTGCCGCCTCTCATCGTTGCGACATCACCCAATCCCGTCGACGAAGATCCATCCAGTCGCGGACTGGCGTTTGAGAACATTCTCATCAATGGCGAGGACCTTACCCTCCAAGGCTGGTGGATCCCGGCTGCAAACCCCATTGCGGAGTTGATTTTTGTGCATGGCGCAGGCTCGAACCGCGTGTCGCGCTACATCGGATCACTGGATTTTTATCGCACCTTGCATCAGCTGGGCGTATCAATTGTCACCATAGACCTCCGCAATCACGGCAACTCGCCGATGACTGATGGCCAATTGCGAATGGGCAGCGTCGAATGGCAAGACCTCATACATAGCGCTCGCTGGCTCGACGCTCATCAGACGCAACAACTGCCTCGGTTCGCGCTCGGAGCCTCCATGGGTGGCAGCATCGTCATTCGGGCGCTGCGTGAGGGTTTGAGAGTGGACGGCGCCATACTGCTGGATCCCCAACTCGATATCTACGACAGTCTTGTCGAAGGCGCCGAAGTCAGCACGGGCTTGCCCGCTTCGCTTTTTTCGCTGGCTGCGCAAGTCGCCATTTGGCGCTACGATTTACCCGCGGATGAAAACGCGCCGCTCACGCTTGCCAGCACGCTGAGAATACCCATTCTGCTGATTCAGGACTGGGACGACCCGGTGACTCGATCACCCTTTGCACAATCTTTAGCGCAAGCAAATCCGCAGGTTTTACTTGCGCGCGTGCCAGCGATTCCACCAAATGCGGCCTGCCTCGAATACAAAGGCGCCTGGGGCTCACATGTCGCCGCTCACCCATGTCACCCCGAGTGGACTCGTGCCACCATCGAGCGTTTCATTCGAACAGTCAGTGCGGCACTTTGATGGCCCATGACATCTGGTTGATGTCTACGCGCGTATATCCGATGTCAAACCACAGGACTCTCATACGATGAAATTTCCGACGCTGACTGCGCCTTTCCTCGCACTGGGCTTGGTATCTTCACTAGCCCAGGCTTGCCCTGATTATTTGAACCACTCAATGCGACGCCTCGCTTCTACTGAGCAGATACAGTTCTGCGAGGCCTACAGTGGCAAAGTGCTGCTGGTCGTTAACACCGCCAGCTACTGCGGCTATACGCGACAATTTGCTGGACCGGAAACGCTTCATCAGGAGTACCGAGATCAAGGCCTGGTGGTGCTCGGCTTTTCCAGCGACGACTTTTTCCAAGAGGATAATGACGAAGGTGATGCCGCAGAAGTGTGTTTCGAGAAGTACGCGGTGAGCTTTCCGGTCATGGCGACCTCCGAAGTACGGGGTGATGACGCGAATCCCGTATTTAAAGGACTGGGCGATGCCGCGGGCTATCCGCGTTGGAACTTCAACAAATATCTCGTCTCTAAAGAAGGAGAGGTGCTAGAGCATTTCGGCAGCGGCACCGAGCCTGATAGCGAAGAGCTCAAAGCTGCGGTAGAGGCAGCGCTGGCATCCGCCCAGAGCTGAAACGTACCGAACCCACTCTGTGCTGCGCCTGCTGCGGGCGCAGCGTTCCGCTCTCGTTTCATCATTTGATTCCCAAGAAAATTCACCGACGGGCGCGCTATAAAAATAGTTACAGCAAAGAAGCGCTTGCTCGCGGAATAAAGATCTGCCGGCTCTGCCACCGCGGCATCCATAAACAGTACGACGAGATGACACTGGCGAAAGCCTTCGACTCACTGGAGGCGATCCTTCAGGATGAGGCCCTTGCTCGACACTTCGAATGGGTGCGCAAACAACGGGAAGCTTAGTCCGCCAGCCTGGTGGCACTAGTAGGCTGCCGTTGACACGGGGGGCATTCTACTCAGTCAGCCGACCGATTCGATTCCCAAATGGTCGCACAGGACAGTCAACGCCTCCGCCGTTGGCAGCTCACCCGATATCACAATCTTAGCTGCGCGCTGAGCCTGGCTCCCCCAGTCGCCAAATGTGTCCTCAGCGCGACGCCAAAAGCGCAGAATAGACTCCTCATCTCTACCTCGCTCTCGCTGGTCCCGCTCCAGGCGCCGCGAGTAGCGTACTCCGGCGTCAGCCTCAATGAAGATAAGGTCGTCGTAGAGCGCCTGCAGCTGCGCGGTGGCAGCAACCAGTATTCCCTCTGCAATGATCCAAGGTCGCGGCGCCACGTTTACCGAGTCACTGAGACGGCAATGAGTCGTGAAGTCATAGGTCGGCATCTGCACCGAGCGCCCCGACTTCAAAGCAGCAATGTGCGTCGCAAATAAATCGAGATCGAGTGCATCCGGATGATCGAAGTTAACGCCTTCCCTGCCGGCCGGCTCGAGATGGGACAAGTCATGATAGTAAGCGTCAACGGGTAGCGACGCCGTCTGTGCCTCCCCGAGACGCGCTCGCAGCGCGCGCGCGAGCGTTGACTTCCCGCTACCTGAACCGCCGGCGAGCGCGACTACTCGAGGCAGGTTCGCGCTCATCGCCGACAGTGGCTCGCTTCAGCCGGAGTAATAGGCGTCGCCATATTCCGCCTCAAGCGCAGCGCGAATACGACGCTTCTCAGTCGGGGCATCCACTGTGGCGCATCGACCTCCCTGCCAGTCGACATAAGCTTCGTAGTCCGGCAGCCCGACCGCGGTCACCAGCTCCCAAACCAACAGGCATTTTTCCAGCTCACTAAGCAAAGCAGTCTCAGCAACCCGGTCGAGCAAAACCTCTCGTGACAACACATCGTCACTGATCCCGAGATCCGCGCCAGTATCAAGTCTCATAAAAGCGGGCGCTTCCGGCGCGTACTGGGGCCACTCGAGAGCTCTCGGTAATTCCGGCGCACCCTCATGAGCAAATCGCCCCCATGCGGTCATCATCACCAAGGTCATCTCTTCAGCAGAGGGCGTATCGGGATACATGTAGTCACCGATGGCGCCATACATGGGGGCGCCCATCAGAAATGCAATTTCGCTGGCGTGAGACGCGCCAAGGATCTGCGAAAACGCGACAAAGTAATTATCAGGCTGCTCATCCCAATCGAAGCGATAAGCATAGAGAGCCTCATATCCCGCGCTATGCATGGCAGCCAATGGCAAATCTACCGCACTCAACTTCCAGCCGCGTGAGCGACTATCAACCCAGAAATCGTATAGCGCCGGATCCTTGATGCGCATGCGAGCCGGTAGCAACCTTGAGAACGGATAGCTGATGTCCACAAAGTAGCGGTTCAGCCCAACCCATAACGTCACCTCATCCCGCGTCGTCCCGGCCATCACCGGAATTCGCTTGGCGTACTTTGGGTCGGACAGGGCAGCCAACAGCCCTTCCCTTGGAATCACCACACCATCGGCTATGACCGCGGGCTGGATATGGTCCTCCTCAAGCTCATAATAAGCGCG
>Ga0181585_10002587_pt1 | contig 16067 bp, 11 predicted proteins | sample 071ome_29_FD_132469 | JGI IMG/M metagenome (GOLD analysis project Ga0181585, IMG submission 132469) | Coastal salt marsh microbial communities from the Groves Creek Marsh, Skidaway Island, Georgia - 071407BT metaG (megahit assembly) | ecosystem: Environmental > Aquatic > Marine > Intertidal... | reverse complement strand
ATTTTCGCTACCAGAGGAATCTTCGGTATTGGAATCTTCCTTATCAGCATCTTGTGCCAAAGCTTGTGGCAGATGAGTTATGAAGAGTGTAAAAACAAACACAAAAAATAAATGGATCAATTTCATAGAGGGATGAGGTGATTAAAACAAAAAATAACTTATTAAAATTCTGCAAAGGGAATGCAAGAGAAATTAGAATTTAAGTATAAAAATTAAAATTGGTGCCGAGGGCGAGATTTGAACTCGCACATCTTTGCAGATACTAGAACCTGAATCTAGCGCGTCTACCAATTCCGCCACCCCGGCAAACAATAGAAAAGGATCAAAATAAACGAAAAAATAGACGGGTCGAGCCCAAAGCCAAAATTTTCTGCTCAGAAAATTAAAAATTGAATATCAGCGGGACTTTGCGTGCTCGTTCACCTGTGCTGATGCGTTCTAGATAGCGATCATTGTGGTGTAGATCATCAGGTTCGAGCAATTCAGGTGAATCAAATATATGAGAAAGCCTGCGGGGGGTAGGATCGAGAATTCGGGACCAGGGTGCAGTTTTCTTTCCTAAGATGAAAGATTCCATAGGGAAACGCATATCGAAATAACGATCCTGAATGGCTTTGATTGCGGAGGAATTTTCATTATTCCTCCCGGTGAAGAGCATGGAATCAGTAAAATGAGCCGCTGCATCCAACCAGTCGAGAAAGTGAGTGGGAGGATTCAATAGGACTGGGGAGTGTATAAAGAGAAGAAACCTCCCCATTTGCAACATCTGATTTTCTTCAAGAAATTGAACGGTTGCTTCAATTTGGTCAGCTAAGTCAATTTGATGAGAAAGAAAGAAAAAAACCTCTGTGCCCTCGGATAAATTGTCCAAGAAAAGGTTAAAGGAACCGGCTTGTTTTTCAAATGCCCAGTGAATGTGCTCCTCTTGGGTGTTTCTCATTTCAGGAGGAAGAACGAAAAGCGGAGGAGGGGAATCATCCTCGGTTCCCTTTCTGAGTAAATCAAGGGAGTCACAATCTGGCGTTTCCAGAATCAAGTGGAGGATTGATCCACTCATAAAGATTAAAACTTAAAAGTTTCGCACTGAGCCGCATGACGCATGCGGTGGTCAATAAGTACAAGTGCGGTCATCGCTTCGACAATCGGTACCGCACGTGGAAGCACACAGGGGTCGTGCCTTCCCCGACCCATGAGTTCAGTCTCCTCACCATCTGCACTGACAGTTTTTTGGACCTGCAGCACTGTGGCGGTGGGCTTGAATGCGATCCGGAAATAAAGTTCTTCCCCATTACTGATTCCTCCCTGAACACCGCCGGATTGGTTGGAACTGGTACGAATTTGACCATCCTGTATTTGGTAGGGATCATTGTGCTCCGATCCTTTTAAAAATGTACCGGCAAATCCACTTCCCACCTCAAATCCTTTGGTAGCAGGTAATCCGAGCATCGCTTTGGCAAGATCAGCCTCCAAACGATCAAACACGGGGGATCCTAGACCTACAGGCAAGCCTACGACGCGACAAAAAATAGACCCTCCCACCGAATCGCCTGCTTTTTTTGCCTCAAGAATAAATTGTTCCATTTGCGAGGCAGTTTCAGGGTGGGGGCAACGGGTAGGCGACTGCTCCACATCTTCTTGAGTGGGAAGAGACTGGATCTGAGGGCATTCAATGCCGTGAATTCGTTCGACATAGGCACGAATGGTTATTCCTTGTTGGGATAGAAGCTTTTTGGCTACGGCACCCGCCGCAACCCGGGCTATGGTCTCCCGAGCGGAGGAGCGTCCTCCACCTTCATGGTTTCGGTGGCCATATTTGGTCTGATAGGTAAAATCAGCATGGGAGGGACGAAATTTTTCCTTCATCTCATCGTAAGCCTGCGGTCGGGCATCCTGATTGCGAACCAGCATCGCGATAGGAGTGCCCAAAGTTAAACCATCGTAAATTCCGGAGAGGATCTCCACTTGATCCGCTTCGTCCCGAGGGGTGGTGATTTTGCTTTGACCAGGCCGTCTTCTTTGCAAGTCTGGCTGAATATCTTCAACGCCAAGGGGGAGACAAGGAGGGCATCCATCAATGACGACGCCAATTCCTCCACCGTGGCTTTCTCCCCACGAACTAATACGAAACAGGGTTCCAAATGAATTTCCCATCTTCCCTTTAATTCATTTTTGAGGAGAAAAAGCAAAAGAAAAGCTTCTGGAATGAGGGGAATTTGAAATAAAAAAAAAATGGATTGCTTTGATCCATTTAATCGATGAGAAGAAGGATTGAGGTCGGGTCCCATGCGACAACCTTTGGAAGAACCCCGTCAGGTCCGGAAGGAAGCAGCGGTATTCGCGATCGTTGTGTGCTGTGGGGTGCCTGACCTCTTTTATTTACTTCAATATATCATGCTTCATATTCATTCATTCTTTCACTTGCTCAAATCCATCTGGGAATCAAGGAGTAGAGATTCGAAATAATGACTAAATCGTCCTACCAAGTAATTGCCCGTAGATGGCGCCCCAAGCAATTTTCCGAACTGGTAGGGCAGGATCATGTTGTTCGCACCCTGGGTAATGCTATAGAACTTGGTAGAATTGCTCATGCTTATTTGTTCGTGGGCCCACGGGGTACAGGGAAGACCACATCCGCTCGTTTATTTGCAAAATCCCTAAATTGGGAAAAAGGACCTTCTCTCGAGGTGCCAGAGGATTCAGAAATTGGACAATCCATTATGGATGGCAGGTGTCTTGATGTGATTGAAATTGATGGTGCGTCTAACAATTCCGTAGAACAGGTTAGGGATCTTAGGGACGAATGCCAATACGCACCTTCGCAGTGTCGTTTTAAGATTTATGTAATCGATGAAGTCCACATGCTAAGTCAGCAGGCCTTTAATGCTCTCCTAAAAACCTTGGAGGAACCACCCCCGCATGTAAAATTTGTCTTCGCTACAACGGAGTCTCAAAAAGTTCTGCCCACCATCGTATCTCGGTGTCAGCGATTTGAATTTCGCTCTATTCCCACTCATTTGATTGTGGGCAAATTACAGGAGATTTGTAAGGTGGAAGGCATTGAGGCGGATACGGAAGCTCTCGAGGCGATCGCCCGGATGGCAATGGGAGGAATGCGAGATGCCCAAAGCATCCTAGACCAGATGATTTCTTTTTGTGGAAAAAGGATTGGTCCGAAGGATGTTCTTGAGGTCTATGGTTTGGCATCGGCCCATGATATTGAGTTGCTGGCTAATGCTGTTTTATCGGCTGATTACCAAAGTCTACTTTCGACGACCGACCGTTTTGCAGAGTCTGGGCTCGATTTTTATCGTGCCCTTCTTGACTTATCAGAATATTTCCGTGGCAAGTTACTTACTACCCTAGAGACGGAGGGGGACTCCTTGCATTTATATCCAGAGCAGATCACTCGCATTTTGGATGCTTTGCAGGAGGGAGAAAGTTTGGTCAAGCTTGGCCTATCGGAGAAGGCAAATTTTGAAGTCACTTTATTCCGTGGGGTAGAGGCAGGGCGAACCAAGTCCATCGATCAAGTGATTCGGCGCATTTCTCAAAGTTTTCCCGAAGGAGTCAAAAAAAAAAGTCCATCACCTAAGCTGACCAAAGTTTCCCCTACCGAAGCAAACCCTTTGGGCGACCTAGAACCGGTCACTCCCATTACCGAAGAATCTTCCCCTCATACCGCGGAAGCGGTATCGGAAGAGTCAGTGACCAACTCGGTTGAAGAGATTGCACTTCAGGAGCAATCCGAAGAGTATTCAGTTTTGCAGGTAGTGGAGGATTCGAAGGTAGGAAATAAAACCCAAAAAGTTCCAGACTTATCGAAACCCCAAGAAAATCCTTTGCGTACGGAAGATCCCGATCAGATTCTTACAAAGGTGCAAAACTTGCCTGCTGAGATCAGGCAAATTGTAGAGAATGATTTTAAAGGAGAATATGCAGCTATCGAAAGAATTGATCCGGATAAATTAATCTGAGCTTTCCAGAAAATCGTTTGTTTATTCGATTATCTTTCGAAATTCTTTTTCAATTAACCATCCTTTATCAAACCCATCAAGGCTGCGCACGAGGTACCATATAGTGCCATCTGGACTTTGGTGAATTCTTGGATTGCCCGCGTTGTTCATATCGATCAATAAACTCGTCCCAGTGGTAAGCATCGTGTTAGGATCGCTATCTTCACTAGCAAATCGACGTAGGGGAATCTTTTCCGGTGGGTTAGATGGAGAGGGCGGAGAGGAAAGTACAATAACCTCCCGTTTTAACAGGGTGCCTTGCTGGTGGCATTCCACCCACCCCCAAGCGAGAAAAAATAGGCTCGCTTTCCAAGCTACTGCGTAGATCCAGAAAGAAGAACTACGGATATTCCAGGGAAATATCCATAATAAGGATAGCAAACCAAACCAGAATAGAACCGCAAAAGATGATCCCCAAAGGATTTGTAAGTTTTCGGCAAACAAGGGGTTAGTGCGGTCTGGCATTGCTTGAAGTCCGCTTTTCTTCAATGCACTTGCCAAGCTTGAACGGCATTCCCGATTGTCGGGGTTCAACAGGAGAGACTTTCTTAGGTGTAAAATTGCCCGTCCAAGGTCCGAAAGTCCGTAGTAGATATTCCCCAGGTTGGCGTGCAAATTTGCAGATTGATGTTGGAGCAAGATTTCTTCGTAAAGAGATGCGGCGAGTTGTAGGTCCCCTGATGCTTCCGCTCTTACGGCATCATAAAACTGTCGATCTTGTGATTCGGCACAAAGAGAAGGGTACAAAGTAAAACTTAATATCCCAATCAATATTCGCTGAATTCGTTGGTTCATTTGATCTGTCGAATAATTTGCCTTGCTCGAGAAAAGAGGGAATCTAAAGATTCGTCGGAGCGGTCAGAACCTGCATATTCTTTGGTCTCACAAAGATGAAGGAGTTGAGAAATTTCATCGGTTACATTCGGTGGGAATCCTTGGGTGTGAAGTAAATTGATCAATTCAGAGGTGGATAAAGCAGATATGTTGGTCTTGGGGAAGATCATGGTTATTCTTAACCGAATCATTCTTTTAAGAGATTGGTAAAAGCCATCTCTATCCGTTAACTTGACACAATCCTTGAGTCTTACTTGAAGGGCTTTATCTTTGAGTTTAAGTTTTTCAAGCCACGGGTCTTTGTTTCTCATTTTCCGGAAAAGAAGAAAGACAAAGAGTGTAAAACCTATAATATTTATGATCCAAAAAAGTTGGGAGTATAAAGGATCAGGGATGTTAATACGGGACACCCACTGGCCAGGTTCTTGCTCAGTTTGGAAAAGGCTAGGGGTGGGGCGTGTGGTTTGACCCGAATTATCCGCAGTATTTAGAACCTCTGGCTTGACCCAATCATCGCTTGGGTCGACCCGCACGGAATGGGCCGAGGAATGGAGTGTTTCGTAAGTTTCCAGTTCAGGGTCAAAAAAGGAAAACTCAATCGTTGGGATTTCCAGTAACCCGGAAATGAGCGGAGTGATCACATAATCGAAACTTTGCTCCCCCCCATACATAGTGGATGATGCTCCATCAAAATGAAAGGCAGGGGGGCCGCTCCTGAAGTTTGGACCAAGAGAAAGCTCAGGGGCGGGCATGGCCGAAAAATTACCTTTCCCCTTTATTTTCAAGGTGAGGCGAACAGGGTCTCCTAAAGATACGCGATTCTTATCAACCGATGTGTCGAATGTGAATGAACCAATCGCACCGTTAAAGTTTTCCGGTCTGCCTTTTTGGGGGAGCGGCCGCACTTCCATGCTGATGTTATCCGTCTTTACTTCCAAGCCCTGCTCCCTTCCAAACCCAAAAAAGGGATCATTGAAAAAGGGGCTTTGTAGCGGAGAGTTTCGCTGAGCTTTTACCCGCACCCGTAGGATGGAGGATAAGGAGAAATTTTGTACACCTTTCATCGTGCCTGTCAGGCCAACAGTCCATGAATAAGAAGTGTATGTTTTATTTTTAAGCCTTAGGTTTCTTTGTTCGTTGGGTTGGCCGAGCTCCGTCATAGAAATGCCGACTCCTGTTTTGGTCGGAATTTGTTCGATTCGGGTAACAGGGAGTCGTTCCCACAGAAACAAAGAAATCTGAGCTTCGGTAGTTTCTCCCTCGTAAAGAAAGGTACGGGGGCAGTTGAGCTCAATAAATGCGGCTTCGCGGAGATCCTGCTGCTGTTGTTTCTCAGCAGCTTGTCTGATTCGATCCGACTGGTTGGGGGGGAGTACATTTAATCGGGCAGAAGGAGCGGTCGAAGTATGTTTACCCACCCTCATGGACCAGGAGGGGAAATCAAAAGTTCCTTCACGTTCTGGCGTTACTTGAAAAGTAAGCTCAAAACGGATCGAAGGGACTCCATTAATAAAGGAAGCGGAGCGGAAAGTTCTAGGGTTAGGGGAAAACCTTAAACCGGGAAGGGCAGGAATGGAACCCACAGGAGGTTCCTGAGATCCATGAACTACAACCTTATAAGTGGTTATGTTAGTTAAGGATATTGTGGAAGGCTCAAAGCGGGCTTCGACCCGTAAGGCTTGATTACCCAAGCAGACAAGGCAAGGCATCATGCAAGCAAGGAAAAAGAAGACATTTCTGTTCATGGCCATGATCTCTACCAATCCCGACCAGAGGAACGCATGCTATTCTCGGCATGCTTGGAGTCCATGGGTAGAGGCTTACTGAGGTTTTCTGTATCTTGCAGATATCTTTCGTATGCTGCGTTGATTTCAGGAGAAGCTTCTGGTTCAGACAATTCCTGCTGATTAACTTCATTCTCCTCGCCTGAACTTTCCTCCCGATCTTCTGATTTCACTTCTTCTTGTTCACTTTGTTCAGGCTGTTCTTCCTGTTGTTCGCTTTGTTCAGATTGTGATGATTCGTTACTTGGTTCTTCGTTGAAAACTCCAAACATTAATTTTTCAGAAGGTTTCTCAAAATCTGCCCAAGTTAAATATGCCTTAGTTTCTTCAATGGGGAAGGTAACAACGGCAGCTTCACTTTGAGTGGCGATGGCAACCGAGTACTGACCGGGTGGGACGACCTGTGCAAAGGATCCATCTTTCTCAGTCGGGAAAGTTGTTTCATTTTCATCAAGGGTGAGATTGCCATTGAGATCGATAAAAATGGTTGCCCCGGGAAGCCCAGATTCATTGAGGTCCTCTTCCCCATCCTGATCGAGGTCATTCCAAACCTTACCCCGGATTACAGGAGCAGCTCTCCAGGGCATAGGAACAAAAAAAGTACCTGGTTTTTCGATTTGAAGATGATGGTTTCTCGACTGAGAAATATCAAGTGGGGGCGGTGGCGGAGGGAAGAGTGGAAGCAGTGGGGGGGAGCTTTTGCTTTGGTTGGACTCCACGAGATGGGAAGCAAGCCTTATTTCATTAGGATAACTTTTGGCAATCCACTCGAAACCAAATATGCCATTTTCCTGACTAGAAATAGCAGGTTCAACCGAGGCATTGTGCTCACCATTACCGTCTTTATCCCAAAAAATAACCGACCGCAGAGTGGGTTCATTTTTATCCTGCTTTCCATTTCCATCAATATCCCTCCATACGACCCCCTGAAAACGGGATATTTGTTCTTCGATTCTTTCCCGGATTTGGTTTTCTAGAGATTCCAAATTTGCAATGGCTTGGGGATTGGCATCTAGTTGGGCAGCCATACGGTATTTTTCCGCAGCCATTTTCCAAGCTTTTCGAGCTTCGATAACATCCTGATTACGTAAATAAAAATCTGCTTCCTGATAATGTAAGTTGCCCAAAGAATTTAGGGCCTTTGAGTGAATGCTCGGGTTATCCGATTGATCGATGCTAGAATGAAGGAAGGACTTTGCCTTATCCCAAGAGCCAGCAAGGGAATAGGCCAGCCCGGCATTCAGTAAAAGTCTGGCGTCCGGTAGATCGCCTTGGGCGGTGATCGAATCAATCTCAGCAATGTAATATTTAGCGGCCAGGTCTGGTTTGCCGTCCTCCATTGCCTGCTCTGCCTTTTGTACATTCGTTGGCTTGAAAAATCCCATCAACAGAAGTGCGTAGATGAGTCCACCGCTTCTAGCGATATTTTTAAAACGCAACTTGGAGACCCCACCCATGGTATCAAAGAGTAGGACAATAAATGCGACTAAAATAAATGCCTGATATCGATCAATCGGTATTTCCGAAGTTAGTTCCTGAAATTCCGTTTTTTGGACGGAGCGGTTGATAATGCTGAGGAGATGAGAGATACCTTGTCCCGTACTACCTAAAGGAGAATATTCTCCTTTGGTGAAATTGGAAATTTCGCGAAGAATGCTTTCATCCAGTCGGGTGAGGACTTCTTCACCACGTTGATCTTTGTGATAATTGCCTGAGCCGGTAGGAATATTACTTCCGACATCTGTGCCAACCCCAAGGGTGTATATTTTTAAGCCGTTCTTGTGAGAGACTTTAGCTTGCATTAGTCCCTTACCTTCCAAATCTTCCCCATCAGATATAAGGATAAGGGTTTTATGACTGTCCTTGCCCAAAAAAATCCGAGAAGCTTCTTCGATGGGCTTGCTTAAATCAGTACCCAGAGGTGAAAGGTTTCCCACTTCCAGGCTCGCCAAGGCCTTTTCAAAGGCTAAGTGATCTAAAGTAAGAGGGCAAAAAGTGAAAGATTGATTTGAGAACCCAATGAGGCCGAGTCTACAACCGGCAAATTCGTGCAACCGGTTTGATAACGCCCTTTTTACTTTTTCCAATCGATTTGGCGAAATGTCATCTGCCAGCATGCTTCTGGAAAGATCAATCGCGAAGAGTACATCATTACTTTTGTAGGATAGTGTTCTTTGCATAGTTCCCCAGTTCGGCCCTGCAATTCCCAGCAAAATGAAGACGAATGCTAAGAGGAAAAAGAGAAAATTTACGAGGGAATGCCTCCTCGACAGCCTAGGGATTAGCTGTTGCTTAAGCTTTCTGGCAACCAACTTGTCAAGTCTGGCCAATGCAGTTTTTCGACTCTTCAAAAAAACAATGTATAAGATTGCTGCTACAATCAGGATTAAAGGAAGAACCTCTGGCCTAAGAAATAAATTCATGGAATTCTTAGGAAAAATGTACGAGATAGGAGAAACTCTAGGATCAGCAAAACCGATGCAAACCCTAGGGGCCAGATATAGATGTCTTCAAATAATGCATTAATTTGCATTTCCACATCCGATTTTTCCAATCGGTCGATCTCCTCGTAGATGGAACGAAGCGAAGCTTCATCCCGTGCGCGAAAAAATTTACCTCCGGTTGATTGGGCTATCTTTGCGAGGATCTTCTCATCAACAGGGTATTCTGCGTTTCGAATAACGGGGCGTCCTCCTTCTTTCCTAATATCCCGTGTTTCAGGATCCAGGGTATAGGTTCTGGTTATGTTGCTGGAACCTATAGAAATAGTGTGTACCTTAATCCCGTCCTTTTGAGCACCGTTTGCCAGGGTCAGAGGGCTTATGGTCGGGGTTGGCTCATCTTTTCCATCGGTAAGAAGAATGATCACCTTGGACTTGGATTCTAGGGGTCGTAAGCGATTGATTCCTTCAGCTAAAGCGGATCCGATATTGGTGCCCGTTTTTTCAGTAAGACCAACTCGCATACGCAGTAGGTTTCTCAATAAGTGATCCTTGTCCAAAGTAAGTGCACTAACCAGATAGGACTGCTCAGCAAAAGCGACTAGTCCAATTCGGTCATGCAGTCTCTTTTGGATAAAATCCTCAAGTACTTCCTTGACCACATCCAGACGCGTAACCTCACTCCCTTTGGATTCACTCATGTCGAGGGCAAGCATGGATCCAGATAAATCGACAGCGAGAATAACATCCACCCCGCTTGAAAGTATGGAGCGGGTGCTCCGATCGATCTGGGGTCTGCAGAGGGCAAGGACAAGGAGCGATAGGCTTAGGTATCGGAGAAGGTTGGGGAACCAGAGCCACTTGCTGTACATTCGGTGCCTAAGGACATCTTCAGTAAGCGATATGGTAGGGAAAAGAATGGCAGGTCGAATTGTTTTTTTCCGATTTACTAGCCAAGCTGCTAATGGAAGAAGAAAAAGAAGCGAAGCCCATCCTGGTTCAGACAAAGTCAGACTATTCAAAGTTTCCATTAATTGGATTCTTTTTTTGCAGGATCATTCTGAGGGTATTGATCCTTGGATTTAGATTCCGCATTTTTAATAAATTCACGAGCGGAACGAAGCAAGGCATTCGTTTCTTGATCACCGAAGGAGTGAGATGAATATTTCACTTGATCCCCGAGGGATATAAATTTGCGAAGTGTCTGCTCAAATTCATCTCGTAAAAAGGGGTGAAGCATGACTTCATGCAAGAACTCGTCGCCCGTTTTTTCCAACGCATTAATCTTGAACCTTCGCTCGACATAGAGGCGCAGGATTTCAGAAAGAGAAAAGACGAAGGGCTTAGGTGCGGGTCGAGGAACTTGCTTTTCAAGCGATTCGATTGAATTAATGGCTTCTTCGTAAGCGTCAATTGGAGGGGCGATGATAGCCCTCGTTTCCTCAGGTCTCTTTTTGTTTTTCCAAAACCACAGAAAAGCACCAAGTGCAGATAAAAGAACCACACCAGCAAAGACCCAAGGATAAGCTTGTATGAGTTGGAAGAAATCAAGCAGATATTCCTCCAATTCATTAATCTCTCTGTCGTTTAAAAGCTCCATAAGAAGGGTAATTAAAATCGTGAGATTTTATTATTTAATTCTCCTTTTTTGACGCATTTGAAAAAAATGTTGTAGAGCACTGAGGTAATCGGTGGAACTGGAGAAGTCGAAGGAGTCAATGCCTCTTCTCCTAAGTTCGCGGGTGAAGGCATTATTCTTGTGCTCGATCATCTGCCCGTAAGCTAGGCGCAAGGGTTCTTGGGATGTGTCTAAAGTGATCAGTTGTCCCGTTTCAGAATCTTCGAAATCCACCAACCCTACGGAAGGAAGTTTTGTTTCTACCGGATCGTATATCCGTCCACACACCAAATCATGTTTTCTGCGGATCGTGGATATTTGATGTAAAAAAATACGATCGTTTGATTCTTCGTTTTTTTGATTTTGAGCTAAAATGAAGTCAGAAAGAAGAAAAATGACCGATCGTCTTTTGAGCACCTGATTTGCAAAGCGAACGGCCTCGGTTGGGTTCGTGCCGTTGCCCGAATTTTCTCGGAAGAGAATTTCACGCAGTATTCTAAGCACATGTTTTTGTTCCTTACCCGGTGGAAGGTAAAGTTCCACAGAATCACTAAATAAAAGCAACCCGACCTTGTCTCCATTTTTGGATGCTGAAAAGGCTAAAAGGGCTGCTAGTTCGGCTAACTTCTCGCGCTTGCTTTGCGATTGCGAACCAAAAGAAGTGCTCCGTGAGATGTCGACAGCCAGTAAGATGGTGAGTTCCCTTTCTTCACGGTATTGTTTGACAAAAGGTACCCCCATTTTTGCTGTAACTTTCCAATCAATGGATCGGGCTTCGTCGCCAGGTTGATACTCGCGGACTTCTTCAAAATCGATTCCTTGCCCCTTGAAAGCACTGTGGTAAGAACCGGCAAGTGCTTCTGAGACGAGTCGATTAGAGCGAATTTCAATCTGCTTTACTTTTCGCAAGATTTCCCGGGTAAAATTCGGATCTGGTTCTTTCATCAATACAAATATCCCGCAATAAAGGGGAATTAAAAGAAAAGGGAGAATTAGGGAACAGGTACGCTGTCTAGGATCTTGGCGATGATTTGATCACTGCTTATCTCTTCTGCCTCGGCTTCATAACTTGTGATAATCCGATGCCGCAGAACATCGGGGGCAACATCTTTGATATCCTGGGGGGTAACAAAACTTCTTCCCTGCATAAAAGCTAGAGCTTTGCCCGCCAAAGCCAGGCTGATCGTTGCCCGAGGGGAAGCACCAGAGCGAATGAATGCCTCTAGGTCAGTGGCTCCATGTTCTCCAGGTTTTCGACTGGCGAGGACGAGGTCGACGACATACTCTTTAAGTTTGTTATCGATGTAAATCTGATCCACAAGTTTGCGCGAGCGAAGGATGGTCTCGATATCAACTACTTGATTAACCACCTGTTGAGACGATACATTTGCATTGGCATTCAGTATTTGCAGTTCTTCATCTCGACTGGGATAGTTAACGAGGAGTTTGAAGATAAAACGGTCCATTTGGGCTTCGGGAAGAGAATAGGTTCCTTCCTGATCAATGGGATTTTCAGTCGCAAGAACCATGAAGGGTTCAGGTAAAGGGTAAGACTGGTCACCTATGGTTACTTGTTTTTCTTGCATGCCTTCGAGCAGGGCACTTTGTACCTTAGCGGGAGCACGGTTTATTTCGTCAGCCAATAAAAGGTTGGTAAATATAGGGCCTTTCTCAATGTGAAAATTGCCTTCTTTGGGATTGTAAATCAATGTGCCAACTACATCTGCAGGGAGTAGGTCGGGAGTGAACTGAATCCTTTTGAATTCGGTGGTGATACAGTCCGAAAGGGTTTTAACAGCGAGCGTTTTAGCAAGCCCGGGCATCCCTTCCAAGAGAACATGACCGTTGGTTAAAAGTCCAAGGATAAGACGGTCGACCAAGTACTTTTGGCCGATGATAATTTGGCCGATTTCCTGGGTGAGAAGGGATACCCAGGAAGATTCGCTCTTTATTTTCTCTTGTTCTTCAGGAGACGGGGGTGTGGACTTGTTTTGGATCATAACTAAAAAAACGAAAGCGTAGCGGATGGATTAATTTGTCCAAGGGAAAAGATCATTCATTCAAAAGATGTTTTTCGGCTTGGCTAAGACAACTGGGTTTACGATGATTTCAAAACAAAATCAGTATAAGTTATGATTAAATTAAGCAAAGAATCCAGATACACCTTTTTTTCCCTTCTTGTTATACCGTTAATTTGGATCGGGCTTAACCATTTTGGTTATCTGGACTATTTGAAAGTCAAGTCAGTCGATTTGAGAAAGCAATTTCGGGGGGAGTTGCCACAAAATTTAGGCGATAATTCATTGGAATTTGTAAAGGTAGAGGGAAACCGTACCCTTCCCAAAATTCCCAAAGTTACCTATGTTAATTTTGATGCAGCCACTTTGGCGATGGATGGAGTAGGGGAACGCCCTTGGGACCGTGCTTTTTTTAGGGATACTGCAATGACCTTACTGGAAAAAGGAGGGGCACGATCCATTGCTTTCGACTTTGGGTTTACTCCCAAAAGCATGTCTCGGATGGTGCCTCCTGAAAACTCCTTCCGAAGCGATTTTGCGATGGGGGAACTGGTGGAGCAATTCCCCAATCAGGTTGTGCTGGGTTGCCTGTATTCTGGGGTGCAAACTCGTTTTGTAAAACCTTCCAATGTGAGCGCAATGCCCCCCTTTTTTTATGAAGGCTTCCGTTCGGATGGTGAAAACTTTGCTTATCCCGAAGCACCAACCTACCCGCTGATTAATTTTAAAAATGGAAATTACATGGGACGTTTGGGATCGTTCTCCGTGCCTCCTTTCCGTGCCCTCGATGAAATTCCGCGATGGGTTCCACTCTGGTACCCTGGGGGAGGAAAAGCTCATGCATACAATTTGCTGGGGGGGAAGAAGGAAGCTCTTAAATTTGAATTATTCAAACAAAATCAAGTAGAAATTCTTAAACAGAAAAAAAATTACGAATTGCTCGTAAACAAGAAAGAACGGCTTTTAGCCGATATTGCCAAGGCAACTACAGATTTGGCCGGATGGACAGAAAAGAAGGAGGTCATAAACCAACGGACTGAAATGTATCAGGGCGTACTAACGCAACTTCAAGGACTGGAGGAGGAAGTCAATACCTTGAAGGGCACACTTGAGGCAGCACCTGCGCTTGCAACCACATTGAATACTCAGATTGCTAATCGACAAAAACAGATTTCTCACTGGTGTTATCAGGTCTTTATGATGAAGGGTAGTGGGGAAGATCAGTTCTTTTCGGTGGATCAGTTAAAGAATGAATTTGCGGAACTGGAGGAAGCAATTGGGAACTTCCGAATCACTTTGCAGGCCAATCCTACCTTGTCCGCGATCGTTAAACCCCAGTTGGAAAAGCGGATCATTAGGCGAGATCAACTTAATGAATGGATTGAGGCGATGAACTTGGAGATTACAGATGCTGATTTAAGCAAGGCTTATAAGTTATTGACCGATGAAGTCTTAGCGATGAACAAACAGCAGGAACGAGTATTCTCTCAGTTTGCTCAGAGTGCATCTGTCTTGAGTGAAATGAGAGAGAAACACTCAACTCTTGAAGGGGGAATCAAGGAGTGCGAAGTTCTATTATCGAGACTTCAAGGTGATGCAGAAACAGAGTTAGTGGAAGTGAATTCGACTCTGCGGTTGGTTTACAAGCAGTTGCCAGGCGAGGGTAACAGTTCTTCCATGCTTGTTAATTCACTGCCTAATGAAGTGCCCTTACATAACCATGAGAGGATCTACACCCTCGGCGTGGAAGCACTTCTCGCATATTACGGTATTGGAGATGAACAAGTGGAAATTTCTCCTGCCCGGGACAAGATGACTTTGTATAGTTTATCGGGTGAAAGAATTATTGAAGTTCCTCTCGAAGAAGACCAGTGGATCGAGGTCAACTGGTTCTCATCCTGGACTGAATTATCCACTACCGATGAGTTGAACAGACTTGCCAAAAAGTATTATGCGGAAGAAAATTTTGAAGCTTATTTATCCCTAATGCCAGATTTTTTTAGGCTAACCTTGAATCGGGTCGATGGAATCGATCTTAAAGGCAATGAATCGCTTCTAGAAACGATGAAAAACTTAGGTATTGAGGCGGACTTAATTATTATCGCAGAGAAGCTATTGCAAAAACCTTTTCGGGCCGATCAAGAAGTTCCATCTTATAATCAATGCAGGGCGGTTATTGAAGGAATTAGTTACTACATTATTCCTCCGAGTGTACAGTCAGCCTTTAATCCGATGTGCGGAATGAATAAGGTCTTAGAATACGGGAATAACATGGAAGAAGTTGAAAGTAATATTCTTGGAATTAAAGAATTTATTTCCAACATTTCCAAGGTCCTTGGTGACGAAAAATATGAAAATTTGCAGAGAGAAGATCCAGACCTTTTGCTTGAAGATAGTAAATATCAAACCTATTCCAGGGCACTCCGAGAAAATCAACAAAACTTGGCTCTCAAAGAGAAAGAATTATCTGTTATCAAATCCTTCTTTGCCACTTTTAAGGATTCTATTGTTCTGATCGGGCCTGAGGAAGCGACTTTTCAGGACTTGGCACCCACTCCCTTTGATAAGTCGCCGGTGCCCAAAGTAAGTGTTCATGGCAACTTAATCAAAACTCTTACTCATCAGGAGTTCTTACACAGGCTCCCTGTAAAAGTTGATCATCTTGCAACCCTTGTAGTTTGTATACTCATGGCTTTACTCGCCGTTTATCAAGGAAAGCGGGCAAGTCTTGTGCAAGCTGGAGGAATATTACTTTTGGTTTTATATGTCTATTTTGGCTTCGAGACATTTGCACAATCGCATGTTATTTGGCCAGTAACTGCTCCATTTTGTGCAGGGCTGAGTACTTCTTTTATCGGATTGGCTGCCATGGTCGTTATTGAGCAGAAAGCCAAAGGTCGGCTCAAGGGAATGTTTGGAAGTTATGTATCCTCGGACTTGGTCGAACAGATGGTCGCGTCCGGAGAAGAACCGTCTTTGGGTGGCGAGGAAACTGAAATCACTGCCTTTTTTAGTGATGTTCAAGCTTTTTCCAGTTTTTCTGAACTTTTAACCCCAACGGGTCTTGTTGATTTAATGAATGAATATTTGACTGCAATGACTAATATACTTCAGGAGGAGCGGGGAACTCTTGATAAATATATTGGGGATGCAATTGTTGCGATGTATGGTGCACCCATTCCTATGAAAGACCATGCATATCAGGCCGTACGAACTTCTATTTTAATGCAGCAAAAACAAATTGAACTTCGCCAAAAATGGGTTCCAGAGATTGAAAAATGGGGTAAGTGCCATGGACTGGTTACCCAGATGCAAACCCGTATCGGTTGCAATACGGGCACAGCTACTGTGGGTAATAT
>Ga0181585_10002569_pt1 | contig 16100 bp, 12 predicted proteins | sample 071ome_29_FD_132469 | JGI IMG/M metagenome (GOLD analysis project Ga0181585, IMG submission 132469) | Coastal salt marsh microbial communities from the Groves Creek Marsh, Skidaway Island, Georgia - 071407BT metaG (megahit assembly) | ecosystem: Environmental > Aquatic > Marine > Intertidal... | reverse complement strand
AATTATTATTACAGAAATTCCTTATCAGGTCCAGAAATCTCGTTTAATAGAAAAAATTGCAGATTTATATAAGCAGAAAAAATTAACATTGCTTGGTTCTATTCAAGATGAATCAGATGCTGACCTCAGAATTATTATTGAGCCAAAAACTAGGAATATAGATTCTGATTTATTGATGGAGCAACTATTTAAATTTACTGAGTTAGAAAATAAATTTTATCTAAATATGAATGTTTTAAACTCGCATACTAAGCCTCATATTATGAGTTTAAAGCAGGTTTTGCAGGAGTTTATAGAGCATAGATATGTGGTTATGAGGAGAAAATCTAATTATCTATTAGATAAGATAATTAATAGGCTAGAAATTTTAGATGGTTATTTAATTGCTTATCTTAATTTAGATAAATTAATCGCTATAATTAGAGATAATGATGAGCCTAAGCCACTTATTATAAAGGAATTTTCTTTAACAGATAATCAAGCGGAAGCGATTTTAAATATGAAATTGCGCTCCTTAAGAAAGTTAGAAGAATTTAAAATTAAAGCAGAAAGAGATAATTTAGTTAAGGAAAGAGATTTTTATGAGAAGTTATTAGCCTCAAAATCTATGCAAAAAAAACAATTATTAAAGGAGTTTAAAGAGTTAAAGGATGAGTTCAGTAAAGATGAGGGTGATTATGCTCGTAAGACTGAAATTATTCATAATGAATTAACTGTAAATTTTGATGAAAAATCTTTTATCGAGTCAGAAAAAGTTACTCTTATATCCTCTAAACTTGGTTGGCTTAGAATTATAAATGGCCATGCACAAGATATGGATAAGTTAAAATTTAAAACAGGTGATGAGCCAAAATTTAATTTAGAGCTTAATTCTTTGGATAAAATTTTGCTTATTGCCTTATCTGGTAAATTTTTTATGTTAGATGTTCATAAATTACCTAAAGGAAGAGGGGATGGTCAGCCGATTAATAGTATTGTAGATATTGCGAATCCAGCTAATATTTTAAAAATATGTAAATATGAAGAAAATAAGGAATATATTCTAGCTACTAAATTTGGGCTTGGTTTTAGAGTTGCTGCTAAAGATTTGATTTCACAAACAAAAACAGGTAAGCAAATAGTTAATTTAGCTAATAATGATAAGCTTATTGCTTGTTCCGAAATAAATGAGGGTGATGATTCAATAATATTAGTTAATAGTAATAGAAAAATGCTAATATTTAAAATATCTGAGTTGCCAAAAATGCAAAGAGGTAAGGGAGTTATTTTACAACGTCAGGTTGATTCAGAATTATGCGATGTTAAATCTATTAATTTTTCTGAAGGGTTAGCATGGCAAACTGGTAAGCAGATTAGGCAAGAAAAAGACCTGAGAGCGTGGCTTGGCAAGAGAGCATCGAAAGGTAGTATGGTTCCTTTTGGATTTCCAAAATCATGTAAATTCAGTTAATTTAAAAAAAAAGTTAAATTAATGCTTGCATCTTGTTATTTATGTTGTTATAACTAATACATCATCATCATATCTCTCTCTAAAGGCTGGTTTTTAACCAGCCTTTACTTTTTCAACTTTTCAACTTTTACTAGATTTTTAAATTTAAATCATTAAGCATTTTAACTTATAGTTTTTTTGAGGTGTTTAAATGTTTAAATTATTTGTTAATATTTTCTTTGTTGTTTTTTTAGTTAATTTTAATGCTCATGCATATAATTATAATGATCATAAATTTGATGAATATTTGCAAATAGCGGATGAAGGAGGTTTCCTAGGTGGTTTTAGAGATAGATGGAAGAGTTTAATCTCAAAACAAAAGGAGGAGAGGCAGGAGTTAAGAGGTGAGATCAAAGAAAAAATCAAGGAAAAACGTTCTGAGAGAAAAGAAAAAAGATCTGAAAGAAGAGAAAAAATTAAAGATAAAGTTCAAGAAATTAGATCTGAGAGAAAAGAAAAAAGGTCTGAAAGAAGAGATAGAAGATCAGAAAGAAGAGAGAAAATTAAGGATAAATCTCAAGAAATTAGATCTAATAGAAAAGAAAGAAGGTCTGATAGAAGAGAGAAAAGATCTGAAAGAAGAGGGGAGTATAAAAAGAAAAAAGCTTATGGTAAAAACTCATCTAAATCTAATTATAAAGGTAGAGCTTCTAATAAGGCAAAAAAGATGGGTTCAAAAAGTAAATCTTATAAAAATAAGAAAAGTAATTATGGCCAAAAATCTAGATCTTATGGAAAAAAGAATAATGTAGGATCAAATAATAAAAATAAATCTAGGGGTAATTCTAGAGCTTCAAATAAAAAATCTAATAATAAAAGAAGATAATTTTTATAATCTTCTTTATTTTTGTGGCTTTGTAAATATTATTGCTTTTAAAAAAGCATATGTCTAAGAAATCTTTTCAGGAAATTATTTTATCTTTATCTAATTTTTGGAAGGAAAAAAAATGTTTGTTACTTCAGCCCTATGATTCTCCTGTTGGGGCTGGAACTTTGCATCCAGCTACTGCTCTTGATTGTCTGGTTAAAGATGATTGGAATATATGTTATGTGCAAATATCTCGAAGACCTAAAGATGGTCGTTATGGTGAAAACCCAAATAGATTACAGGCTCATCATCAAATGCAGGTAATATTAAAACCGTCTCCCGATGATATGCAAAAACTATATTTAGATTCATTAAAGACTATTGGTATAAATAGTAAAAATCATGATATTAGATTTGTGGAAGATGATTGGGAAAATCCTTCAATTGGAGCTTCGGGTTTAGGATATGAGGTGTGGATTGATGGTATGGAAGTTAGTCAATTTACATATATGCAACAAATTGGCGGGGTAGCGATTGAGCCAATTGCTGGGGAAATTACATATGGCCTAGAAAGGCTTGCTATGTATATTCAAGAGGTTGAGAATATTTATGATATTATGTGGAATGATGTTTATAATTATGGTGATATATTTTTAAGCAGAGAAAAGCAATTTTCTGCTTATAATATTGATTATGCTAATGTTAATGATTTATTTATGCAGTTTGATATTGCTGAAAAAGAGGCGAATAACTTATTGCAGCAGAATTTGCCTTTACCAGCTTATGAGGAATGTTTAAAGGCGAGTCATATTCTTAATTTGTTAGATGCAAGAAAAGTAATTGCTGTTAGTGAGAGAGCAAATTATATTTCTCGTGTAAGAAATATTGCAAAATCATGTTGTTCTTTATATAAAGTAATCAATTAATTAAATAGATGCAGCTAACTCTTTTAAAATCAAAATTACATCGTGCTAAAGTTACAGAAACAGATTTGCAATATAATGGTTCTGTTTCTATAGATGAAGATTTACTTGAAAAAGCAAATATTTTGCCTAATGAAAGAGTTGAAATTTATAATATTACAAATGGTAATAGATTTGCTACTTATGCAATTCCTGCACCAAGAGGAAGTAAAAAAATTGGTATAAATGGAGCGGCTGCTCACATAACTAAACAAAGTGATTTAGTTATTATATGTGCATATGTTATGATGAATGAGGATGAGGCTAAAAAATATCAGCCTAAACTTATTCTTCTTGATGAAGAAAATAATATTTTAGAAAATGGCTGATTTTTTACTTGAATTATTCTCAGAAGAGATACCAGCAAAACAACAAATAAAAGTTAAGGATTTTATTGTAAAATCATTTAAGGAAAAATTATTAAAAATTGGCTTAGATAAGCAAATAGATGTTTATGTTTGTCCAAGAAGAATTGTAATTTTAGCAAAAAATATACCACAAAAAATTAAATTTGCTGGAGAAAAATTTAGAGGCCCTAAAATCGGAGCTAATGATAAGGCTATTGAAGGTTTTTTAAAGAAATTCTCATTAAAAAATATAGGTGATTTAGGTCAACAAACTATCAAAGGTGATAAATATTATTTTTATGAAATAAAAGAAGCTACTAATAAAACAATAGATATATTACCAAATATATGTTTAGAGCTTATTAATGATGTTGCATCATTTTGGTCTAAAACTATGTTATGGGGGAGTTATGATATTAGATGGATTAGACCATTACATAATATTTTATGCCTTTTGGATTCTGAGGTAATTTCTTTTAAATATGGTCATTTAGAAACAAATAATAATAGTTTTGGACATCGTATTTTGGCTCAGAATAAGAAACTTACGATTGAGTCTGTTGATGATTATTTTAAAAAAATATCTGAAAATAAAATTATTATAAATGATATAGAGAGAAAAAAACTAATTTTTGAAGAGCTAAATAATATTGCTGCACAGCATGAATTGGAGTTAGTTAATGACACTGATTTACTAGATGAGGTTAATGGATTGGTTGAATATCCGGTGGTGCTAATTGGTGAGATAGATAAAGAATTTATGCAATTACCAGCTGAAATTTTATTGACTTCTCTTAAAAATCATCAGAAATATTTTTGTGTTAAAAAAAATGGTGCTTTAGCTCCTTATTTTTTATTTGTAAGTAATAATGATGTTAAAAATAAAGAGCTATTAATAGAGGGTAATAAAAGAGTTTTAAGGTCGCGATTGAATGATGCTAAGTTTTTTTATGAACAAGATATTAAAATTCCTCTAACAGACCGGGTGGAGTTTTTGGATAATATTATTTTTCATAAATCATTAGGAAGTTTAAAAGATAAAACATATAGAAATCAGGTAATAGCAAAATATATAGCTTTATTATTGCCAGGCACTTCTTTGGTTGATGTTGAAGTCGCTGCATTAATTGCAAAGGCTGACTTAAATACAGAGGTTGTATCTGAATTCCCAGAGTTACAGGGTGTTGCTGGATATTATTATGCTCTTAAAAATAATCTTGATGAAGAAATAGCAATTGCTGTTAGAGATCATTATTTACCAAGAGGTGCAAATGATGCTACTCCAAAAAATGATTTAGCTATAGCTATTTCTCTTGCAGATAAATTTGATAGCTTAGTTTCTTTAATGTTTGTTGGGGAAAGAGCTACTGGTTCAAATGATATTTATGGATTAAGAAGAATAGCGATAGCTATTATTAGGATTATTCTAGAAAATAGATTAAATGTTCCTTTAAAATTGATAATTCACAAGGCGGTTAATAATTTCTCTAAATTACCTGAGGCAACATTAGAATTTTATCATGAGGTAGCAGCTAAGGATATAAAAGCAAGATTAGAGCAAGATGTTTTAGATTTTATTATTTCGAGATTTAAAATTATTTTAAAAGAAGAAAATATATCTCATTATGTGATAAATTCTGTATTTAATTCTGGTAATGAAGATGATTTATTACAGCTTTATAACAAGTCTTTAGTAATTTCTCTTAACATAAAATCTGCAAATGGCAGAAAAGCTCTTGAATCATATAGAAGGGTTTACAATATTTATGCCAGAGCTGAAAAGGAAGAGGGTAATAAATATAATAAAAAGCCAAATTTTCTTTTGTTCAAAGAGCCAGCAGAAAAAAAATTATATAGTGAATATAAGAATTTAAAATCAGATTTATCTTTACTATTGAAAAAATCTCAATATCAAGATGCATTTGATAAAATTTATAATTATAGTTTTGTAATTGATGAATTTTTTGCAGAAATAAAAGTTAATTCTTCAGATAATTCATTAAGACAAAATAGGCTTAAATTGCTTGCAACTATATGTAAAACTGTTAATAATTTTGCTGATTTTAGTAAGATAGAAAAAATATAATTTGATATAAGAAAAATGAAAAAATGGGTTTATAATTTTGGAGTTGATGTAATAGATGGTGATGCGTCAATGAGAGAGCTTCTTGGCGGTAAAGGAGCTAACTTAGCTGAAATGTCCAAAATTGGTATTCCTGTTCCTCCTGGATTTACTTTAACAACTGAAATTTGTACATATTACTATCAAAATAATAAAAATTACCCAGAAACTCTAAGTGAGCAAATTGATGCTGCAATTTTAACTCTTGAGAAGCAATTGGGTAAAAAATTTGGGGATCAAGATAATCCTCTGCTTGTTTCTGTGCGTTCGGGTGCAAGAGCTTCGATGCCGGGAATGATGGATACGGTTCTCAATTTAGGTTTAAATGATTCTGTTGTAAAAGCACTAGCAAATAAATCTGGTAATGAGAGATTTGCTTATGATTCTTACAGGCGTTTTATACAAATGTATTCTAATGTTGTATTAGAAGTTGATCATTTTGAGTTTGAGCAGATATTGGAAGATAAAAAGAGATCTAAAAATATCAAAGAAGATATTGATCTTACTGCTGAAGATTTAAAAGAGTTAGTTGTTGAATTTAAGGATAAACTCATCGAAATTACAGGTGAAGATTTTCCTGAAAACCCTAAAGATCAATTATGGGGAGCAATTTCAGCTGTTTTTAATTCTTGGATGACTGATAGAGCAGTTACTTACAGAAGATTAAATGAAATTCCTGAAGAGTGGGGAACTGCTGTTAACATCCAAGCTATGGTATTTGGTAATATGGGTGATAATTGTGCCACAGGTGTTTGTTTTACTAGGGATCCATCAACTGGAGAAAAGGTTTTTTATGGGGAATATTTAATTAATGCTCAAGGAGAAGATGTTGTGGCGGGAATTAGAACACCATGCCCTATTACTATTCTTGCTAAAGAAAAGCAAAATTCTGAATTGGCAGCAATGGAAGAAGTTATGCCAAATTTATATGCTGAGTTAGTTTCTCTTTATCAAAAATTAGAGAATCATTATCGTGATATGCAAGATATAGAATTTACTATTGAAAATGATAAATTATGGATTTTGCAAACTAGAAATGGTAAAAGAACTGCAAAAGCAAGTATTAAAATTGCAGTTGATATGGTTGCGGAAGGTCTGATTTCTAAAGCTGAAGCGCTTCTTAGAATTGATCCATTATCTATTGATCAATTATTACATCCTACATTAGACCCTAATGATAAAAAGGAGGTAATTGAAAAGGGTTTGCCTGCATCTCCTGGTGCTGCAGTTGGTAAGATAGTTTTTACAGCGGATGCTGCAGAAGCAAAAGCAATATTAAAAGAAAAAGTAATATTAGTTAGAATTGAAACTAGCCCAGATGATATTAGTGGTATGCATGCAGCTCAAGGAATTTTAACTGCAAGAGGAGGTATGACTTCTCATGCAGCGGTTGTAGCTCGAGGTATGGGTAAGCCATGTGTTAGTGGAGCAGGTGGCTTGAAAATAGATATGCAAAATAAGTTAATAGAGGTTGCAGGAAAAACTCTTAAAGAAGGAGATGAAATTACAATAAATGGTACAACAGGAGAGGTTATGCTTGGTGCAGTTAAAACAGTTGAGGCTAATTTATCTGGTGATTTTTCTCAAATAATGGAATGGTCTGATAAATATAGAAAATTAGCGGTTAGAACTAATGCAGAAACACCTCTTGATTGTAAAAATGCAGTTAAATTTGGAGCTGAAGGTGTTGGTTTATGTAGAACAGAGCATATGTTTTTTGAAGAAGAAAGAATTATTTCTATTAGAGAAATGATATTATCTGAGTCAAAGGATGGTAGGGTTGCAGCACTTAATAAATTATTGCCTTATCAACAAAATGATTTCGTAGAAATTTTTAAAATTTTAGAAGATAGGCCTGTAAATATTCGTTTGTTAGATCCGCCATTACATGAATTTTTGCCGCATAGTGAAAAAGAAATTAGTGACCTAGCGGATATTACTAATTTTTCAAGAGATAAGCTAGTTGAAAGGATTAAATTGTTAAGTGAAGCAAATCCAATGTTAGGACATCGTGGTTGTAGGTTAGGTATTACTTATCCTGAAATTTATGAAATGCAAGTAAAAGCAATTTTTAATGCTGCAGCCTTATTAGATGCAAAGCCAAAAATTGAGTTAATGATTCCTTTGGCTTTTGGTGTAAAAGAATTAAAGCTATTAAAAGAGAAAATTCTAGCTGTGATTAAAGAGATAGAAGAAGAAAAGAAATTAAAATTTAATTATAAAATTGGTACAATGATAGAGTTACCAAGAGCAGCATTGAGAGCAAAAGAAATAGCAGAAGAAGCAGAATATTTCAGCTTTGGCACAAATGATTTAACTCAAACAACTTTTGGAATGTCTAGAGATGATTCTGGAAGTTTTATTCAGGAATATATAGATAAGAAAATTATAGAGATAGATCCTTTTGTAAGGCTTGATAGAGATGGTGTAGGTGAGTTAATTCATCTTGCTGTTGAAAGGGGAAGGTCCGCTAGACCAGATATTAAGCTTGGTATTTGTGGAGAGCATGGAGGTGATCCTAACTCTATTGAGTTTTGTAATGATATTGGTTTGGATTATGTTTCTTGTTCACCATATCGCGTGCCTATAGCTAGATTATCCGCTGCAAGAGCTGTATTAAAAAATAATTAATATCCTTAAGCACATTATTTATTTTTGTGTATTATATAAATAAATTTGCGAGAAAAATGGTTGCGTTGCCCGATTGGCCAAAATTTAAAGGAAATAGTGATATAGATCTAAGATTAAGTAGAGTTACTAAATTTTTATCTCTTATAGGTAATCCACATAATAAACTTAATAATGTTATTCATGTTGCCGGCACTAATGGTAAAGGTTCAACAATTTCCTTTTTAAGATCTTTTTTAGAATCTAGTGGCAAAACAGTAAATATTTATACATCACCACATTTAATAGAGTTTAACGAAAGAATTAGAATTAAGGGTAAAATTATTAGTGATGCATATTTAAATAAGCTATCTAATGAATGTTTAAAAATTGAAAAAGAACATAATATAGAATTAACCTTTTTTGAAGGGGCAACAATTTTAGCTATAAAAGCATTTGTAGAAAATATGGCTGATTATAATATTATAGAAGTTGGTCTTGGTGGTAGGTTTGATGCTACTAATGTTTTTACTAATAAACTTGCTTCAGTTATCACAAATATTTCTTTTGATCATCAAGAATTTTTAGGTAATGATTTAATATCTATAGCAGGTGAAAAATTTGGTATAGTTAAAAATAATGAAAAGGTTTTTATAGGGAGACAGGTTAGTGAAGTTGCTAATTTTTATAAAAATAAAACTAATAATGCATATTTTTATGATGAGTTCTCAGATGAGATTTCAATGCCATTAAATATTGGTTTGCAAGGGAAACATCAAATAGAAAATTATAAATTAGCAGCATTTATATATAAGAAATTAACCTCAGCTGACATAGCTGATAATTTTGTTGATTATTTATATTGGCCAGGAAGGTTACAAAATATTACAAAATTATTGAATTTTAAGAATGATATCCAGATTTTTTTAGATGGTGGTCATAATGAGTCAGCTGCATTAATGATTTTAGAATTTGTTAAAGATAATAATATAAAAAACATCTTAATTTCTAAGTCAATTAGTAAAAATATTCATATATTTACAGATATTTTAGCCTTATCTAAGGTAAATTTATTTTTTACGGAAATGGAGTTTTCTGATTCATATAAAATTTCAGATCTGGATGAAGAGGTGAAATCTAAATTCAAAAAAACTTTTAATAATGTTGATCAAGCATTGAGAGAATTAAAGAACCTAGAAGATAATTTGTTGATTTGTGGTTCTTTGTTTTTGGTTGGAGAGATTTTCAGTAAGTATAATTATAAATTATCTTAAATATTTTTAGTTTTAATTAGAGATAATTTTTGTTCATAATCATAGGTGATTTGGTTGAATGTGAGACAGTTTTTACAGATTGCTTCCCAGCTATCATGCTTAAAATTACAATTTTTACATAAATAATTAGGGCTATTTATATATGAGTCTTTTTTCTTTTTAATTTCTTCAATATAGTCTGAGTCTTCATAATTATCAGAATATTTTTCTAAAAATTCTAGTGATATTTCATAAATTGCTTTAGAATTTGTTGATTCTAAATATTGTTTTATTAATGACTTTGTCTCAGTAATATGAAGGTTGTGCTCATATGCAAGTTTGATGTAATTAACTATTGCTGCTTCGCCTCTTTTATTTATATTTATTAATTGTTTTAGTGTTTTTAATTTATATTTGGCGCTTTTATTTTGGTTTTTTTCAAAAAATAAATCTATTAGAATTTTAGATTGGTTATTTTTCCATATATTTTTTAAATATTTAATTAGAATGATTTTATGGTTAAAATTACTTAAATAAATTGCATATTCATTTTGTATTTCTATGTGGCTTGGGTTAATAGTTTGGGCTTTTTTAATTAATAATTTATGTTCTTTCGGGTTTGGAGCATTTTTGGCAAGCATCAATAAAGCTATTGATAAATCCTCTTCATAGTCTTTTTCGTTAAATTCTTTTTGCTTGCTGGTTAATTCAATTATATTTTTTAGTTTTTCCCAGTTTGCGCATTTTTTATATAATTCTATTAATTTTAAAGAGATATTTTTAGCGTTGGGATATTCTTTGTGGCTTTCTTCTAGTAGCTTTATTGCATGATCATATGCTTCTTTTTTTTCTGAGGCAATTGCCATTGCTTGAATTGCAATATGTTTTGTTTCTTGATTTGTTAGGAGTTTTTTGCAGTTTTTTATTATATTGTTGTTTTCTTTTGTCAGAAGAGAGTTTTGTAATTTAATTAAATCAATTATGGGGTGGTTTATTTTCCTTGTTAATTTATTAAGAAATTTATTGCTTTCTTTAATATCACCAATTGAATTTAGAGTTAGACATTTGGTAATTTCATTAAGAGAGTTTTTGTAATTTTTATTTTCTTTGGCTAATTTTTTAAATTTTATATTTGCAAAAAAATTGGCCAGTAAAAAACAAATAAAAATTGTAAAAATTATGGATGAAATAGCTAATAATATTAATATATTTTGTTCAATCAAGATTTGGTAATCTCCAATATATAAGTTTATTATTTCATTATTTTGGCTAAAAATATTAATTATGTTAATGATAATTATTGCTGTGGCGAATATTAAAACTAGCTTTATCATTATTTGTTGTAATTTAATATTAGATTTATAATTTTTGTAAATTCTTGGTTAAATTTTACTATTTTTGCTAGGTTCTGATAAAGACCCTCATTTGTAATATCTTTGCTGTTTTTTAATAATTCATATGCTTGCTCTATTTGGTTGGCTTTAACATAATTTTCTATTTTAATTAGCTTATATTCTATAGATTCATCATCTAAGTTTTTTACTTTTTTAATAGTGATTAATTCGTTGATTATTTTATTTAGGCTTTGTTTTTTTTCTGGTTTTATATTTGATTTCCTTATTTGATTTATATTTTTTAATATTTGTTCTTGGCTTGCTAATATATTTATTTTTGCAATTTCTTCTAGGCTTTTTGTTATAGAGCTAATTTCGCCCGCTAAAGGAATTATATTATTTGTTTTTTGACCAAATTCTTGGTTTTGTTCTGCAATGATTTTTATTTTATAGAGTTCTATTAATATGAGAGATGCTTTGTCGATATTTTCTGGGTTATTTTTAAATTCTATTTTTTCTTCTAATGCGTTTATTTTTTTTGTGAGTTCTTTGATTTGATTTTCTTGCATCGCTATTTTTGCAAATAAATCTATTATTAATTCATTAGATTTGTTTTCTGGTTTTTCTTCAGCTTTGATTACAGATTTTAATTCTTCTTCGTAATTTTTGGCTTTAATATTTGTAGAGTAATTATTAAAGGTTTTTAATATGATTTTGTGATTTTCATATAGAATAAATATTAAGATTGCTACTATTAGGGTTAGTGTAATAGTTTTTGTTTTCTTAATTGCTGAAGTTATCATCATATGATTTTTTTACTAATCTCTTTATGTTTGGTTCTTTAATTTTATATTTCCAGTTATTTTTTTCTGCAAAACTTATTGCTTGTTCTTTATTTTGAAATGTTAGATCTAACTCTTGTTTCATATCCAGTGAACCTGTCCAGTTCATTAACTCATATTTAAATTTACTTGGATCATTAGGAAATTTTATTTTCCATTTTTGTTTAGAAGAGTTAGCTGATTGTGTGGCTGACTTATCAGATTTGTAAATTGTTACTTCAATATTTTCTAACATTTGGTTTTAATTTTTTAATAAAATTAAATTTTGTTGATGTGGCTGGGATGGCAGGATTCGAACCTGCGAATGGCGGTACCAAAAACCGCTGCCTTACCACTTGGCGACATCCCATTGATCATTTTCTAATAATTTCAGTTTTTATAATGTATCATATCGAAATTGTCTAGCTTGTTTTAGTTGCTTAATTTTATGAAATATATATAAATGTGCATTTATAGTATTTTTTGAATTAAATGAACGTTAATTTAACTAATTTTTCAGCCAAAAATTTTGGAGTTATACATTTTTGTGGTATTGGTGGAATAGGCATGAGTGGTATTGCTGAAATATTGGCAAATCTGGGTTGTGATGTACAAGGATCTGATATTTCTGAAAATAATAATATAGCTAGATTAAAATCTTTAAATGTTAAAATATTTATAGGACAAGCGGAAGAAAATATTAAGGGAGCTTCTGTAATTATTAGAAGTTCGGCAATTAGAGATGATAATATAGAGGTTGTTGAGGCAAGAAAAAATAATATCCCCGTAATTGCAAGAGCAGATATGCTGAAAGAAATTATGCGTTTGAAAAACTCAGTAACTATTGCTGGGACGCATGGTAAAACTACTACAACTTCTATGGTTGCTGAGTTGTTTGAATCTGCGGGGCTTGAACCTACTGTAATTAATGGTGGTATTTTAAATTCATGCAATACAAATGCTTATTTAGGAAGTGGTGATTGGATAGTTGCGGAAGCTGATGAATCAGATGGGAGTTTTAATAAATTACCAGCTGAAGTTGCTGTGGTTACTAATATTGACCCTGAGCATATGGAATTTTATGGTAATTTTGAAAATTTAAGAAAAGCATTTTTTAATTTTATTGAGAAGGTGCCTTTCTATGGTTTTGCTGTTTTATGTAATGATCATATGATTGTTAAAAATATAATATCTGAAATTAAGGATAGGAGGATTATATCTTATGGTTTTGCTGATGACTCTATGGTAAGAGGGGTTAATTTGAGGCCTCATAATGAAGGTTATTTATTTGATGTCGCTATTAAATTAAAAGATGTTAATAATTTTATAAGAGATATTTATTTACCAATGTATGGTAAGCATAATGTTCAAAATGCTCTTGCTGCTATTTCTGTTGGAGTAGGTTTTGGCGTTTCGGAAAAGATATTAAAGTTGTTTCTTGAAAATTTCTTAGGTGTAAAGAGAAGGTTAACTAAGGTGGAAACAGATTTAGACATTATGATTATTGATGATTATGGACATCATCCTGCTGAAATTAGAGCATCTATATCAGCAGCAAATGATATAAAAAAAGAAAATTCAGATGGAGAATTAATAGTTATTGTACAGCCACATAGATATAGCAGAGTTTATAATCTTTTTAGTGAGTTTTCTAATGCATTTGTAGATGCTGATAAGGTTTTTGTGACAGATATTTATTCTGCAGGTGAGGATGAAATTCCAGGAATTAATAAAGAGTCTTTAGCTTTAGAGATTGAAAGAAATTCTGATGTAAGCGTATTTCAAATTTCAAATTTAAATAATTTGGCTCTTGATTTAAAGGGGCATATTAAAAAGAGAGATATTCTGTTGTTTCTTGGGGCTGGAGACATAACTAGATATGCTAATGAATTGCCAGGCAAATTAAAAAAGATTATTTGATGAATATTTCTAGTGAGCTTCAAGATTTTATTGATGGTAATCCTTCTTTTAAAAAGAATTATAAATTAGACAAATTAAATTGGTTTAATGTTGGAGGAGAAGCAGATTATTTATTTAAGCCAAAAAATGAAAGTGAATTAGCGAGTTTCTTAAAATATGCAAAGGGTCAAATAGCTTTTGAAGTTATTGGTGTTGGTTCAAATATGATTATTAGAGATGGTGGTTATAGAGGGGTTATTATTAAGCTCGGAAAGGAATTTAAGTCTATAAATTTGCTTGAAAATAATAAGATTAGTGTTGGTTGTGCAAATTTAGATATTAATGTTGCAAATTTTGCTCTGGCTGAAAATATTTCTGGTTTGGAATTTTTAAGTGGCATACCTGGCTCTATAGGTGGTGCTGTAGCAATGAATGCCGGTGCCTATGGTAAGGAGTTTAAAGAGGTTATGTGCAATGTTGAAGGATTTGATGATATGGGAAATAAAATAATTTTAAGTAATTCTGACATGAATTATGGTTATAGATTTTCTAACCCTATTAAAAAAATCATCTACAGCTCGGTTATTTTGCAAGGTAGTAGGGGCTATAGAGAAGATATTGCTGCAAAAATGAAAATTATTAGAGAGGAAAGGGAGCTTTCTCAGCCGGTTAGAGCTAAAACATCAGGTAGTAGCTTTAAAAATCCTAAAGGTATGAAGGCATGGGAGTTAATTGATAAGGCTGGGTGTAGAGGTTTGGAGATTGGTGGAGCAAAAATGTCGGAAAAACATTGTAATTTTATGATAAATACAGGAAATGCTACTGCTAAAGATTTGGAAGATCTTGGTAAAGAAGTTGTAAATAAAGTTTGGCAAAAATTTTTTGTTAAATTAGAATGGGAAGTAAAAATTATTGGAGATAATTTATGAAAGTTGGAGTAGTGTATGGGGGTATGTCTCCTGAAGCATCAATATCTGTAAAAACTAAAGATTCTGTGGTAGCTGCCTTAAAAAGGCTGGGTATAAAACATGAAGAAATAGAATTAAATTCTGATATTGTAAAAAATCTTCAGAGATTATCTATAGATGTTGTTTTTAATGCATGCCATGGTTTGCATGGAGAAGATGGAAGGCTTCCTGGTATGTTGGATATTTTAAAAATACCTTATACTCATTCTGGCTCTTTTGCTTCATATATTGCTATGGATAAATATTCATCTTATCAGCTTGCATCTTCTTTAAATATTAAAGTTGCTGATTATGAATTTGTTTGGGATTTTCAATCATTATCTGATAAAGCTAAAGAAATAATGAAGGAGCCGTTCATAATTAAGCCTAATATGGGAGGTTCTTCAATAGGTATTTATGTTTTTGAAGATCCTAAAGCTTTTAAAGCTGATAAAAAATATTTTATGCATGGTGGAATTATTGTGCAAAAATTTGTAAAGGGTCATGAAATAAACGTGGCTATTGTTGATAATAAGTCTGTTGGAATTATTCAGGTAGATTATAAATCAAATATTTTTGATTATGATGCAAAATATTCTTCAAATGAAACAATATATAGAACCGATACTGATATTAATTTGCAGGAAAAAAATCTTATATGTGAGGCTGCAGAAAAATTTCATAATTTTATAGGGGCAAATAATATCGCAAGAACTGAGTTTATTGTAAATAATGGAGATTATTATTTTTTAGAGACAAATACTCATCCTGGTTTTACTGATAGATCATTGGTGCCTCTTGCGGCTAAGGATAATGGAATTGAGTTTGATGTTATTGTAAAATCATTATTAGATTCAGCAAAATATCATGAGTAAAAAAATTTTGCTTTATATTAATTTTTTAGTTTTTAGCTTTTTAATTTTATCATTTACTATTTTTCTATATCATAAAGACGATATTGTTTTATTTGTTAATAATAAATTAAAGGATGATGGGTTTCAGATTGAGGAAATACATATTAGTAATTTGAATAATATTAGCGTAAAGAATATTATTGATGAATTAGATTTTAATTATGGTGATTCTGTCTTTTCAGTTGATTTAGAAAAAAATAGGCAGGAGTTAGAGAGTAATTTTTGGGTTAAATCTGCGAGATTAAAAATAATTTTTCCAAATATTATTGATATTCAAATTGAAGAAAAGAAACCGAAATTTGTTTGGTTTGACACTGATAATTATTTTTTGATAAATAATAAAGGAGATATCTTAAAAAAACTAGATGATGTTGATCTATCTTCATATTCAAATTATGTTTTGTTGGTAGGTGACGATGCTAATTATTTTGTACCAAATTTACTAGAGTTTATAGAGTATGATAATGAGATTTATGGATATATTTCTGTTATAGAGCTTGTTAATAAAAGAAGGTGGAATATAAAATTTATAAATGATATGGTTGTGCAGTTACCACATGCTGATCCTGTGTTTGGCTGGCATAAATTTGTAAAGTT
>Ga0181585_10002566_pt1 | contig 16107 bp, 12 predicted proteins | sample 071ome_29_FD_132469 | JGI IMG/M metagenome (GOLD analysis project Ga0181585, IMG submission 132469) | Coastal salt marsh microbial communities from the Groves Creek Marsh, Skidaway Island, Georgia - 071407BT metaG (megahit assembly) | ecosystem: Environmental > Aquatic > Marine > Intertidal... | reverse complement strand
TCTCTAATCTTTCGCTCTCTTCTCTTATAAATAATCCTGACAAGCGCTGAAGCTACAAAAGATATGATGAGACCTGAAAATATAAGATAGAGTGTAAACTGTACCGTTTGATACCAAGGTTTGGCAATTTCAAAACGTATCGATTGAGACAAGGCTATTGTTTTTCCACTAATGCCTAAAACCCTAGCAGAAAGCGAATAACTTCCTGGTTGCAAATTATAGTAGGTCTTAATATTGCTTATCGAACGATCTATAATGGTGTCTTGATCTGATATCAACTGATACTCATAAGCTGGCGGGTATCTCTCACTAAAGCTAGGGTGTGTGTATCTGATTCTGATCGTAGATTCTTCAGCCTTTAGTAAGCGCGAATCTTCAGGCATAAGGCTTACAAATTCATCTTGCCGGGCCACCTCCAGGTTAAAAGGCCAAATAGGGAAAGATGTTGGCTGCTCAGCATTTAGATTTGTGTTGAGGACTAAAAACCCATCCTTTAGTCCGATCAAATATTCGTCAGTCCCAATTGCGTTGATATTCTCAAAGCCACTTACACCAAATGATGCAAGACGGTTTCCTGGCAAAATCTCCTCGGTGGCCATATATTCTCTTGTGCCTGCCAAGCGAAGACGAACGATCTTCTGCCTTGATAAGAAGGAAACCTCATCAGCCCGGTATGAATTTTGTATAGGTCGAACAATAGGATCTGAAATAAGGGCTGTAAGTTCTCGATGGTACCGAAGCGCTCCTTTCTCGACGCTAAAGACTCCCTCAGAGCTCTTATAATAAAGTTCGCCCCCAAATAAAAACAAGCTACTTGCCGTACCCAAAGCAGGAATCCGTTTTTCAGAACGAACAACAAGGTTATTCCAATCAAAATCAAGTAAGAAAACTCCGAGACTTTCGTGGTTAACGACAATTACATTGTCAAGAACCTCTACAAATCGTGATGGGATATTAAAGCCTTCCACTTTTACTGCCGTAAGATTACGATTAGGTCGATAAGTATAAACACCATTATATCCGCCTAAAACATAAGAAGAAATGCCCTCAGAATCTACGTGCTCAGTGGCGCTCCAATAACCCGTTTGAGCATCAATCAACGAAGCCATTGAGCCATTTATTTTAAATAGACCTTTGTCGTGAAAACAATAAAGCTGATTCCCTAAAGTCTTTAAGTTCCAGACTTGTCCCCTTGTACCTGAAATAAATTCGAATTGACTTGATTTTTTATTAAATCGATAAAGTCCTTGATTCGTTCCAATATATAAGTTGTTCAGGTAACTTATTGCCGTGTACACCACTCCTATATCCTCAAAGCCGAATCTATATTCGCTGAGATTAGAGTTAGGAACGAATGATGCAATCCCTTGGTCTAGGGCAACCCATACTCTCCCTGTGATACTTTGAAATAAGCCGAGTACTGTGTTGTTGTTGAGCCCGCTGCCTTTGTCTAAAACATACAACAGATTTCCTAAGGTATCATAGACATGAAGGCCTGAAGAAATGGTGCCGACTACTAATTGTCCATTACTTAATTGTACCAAATCATAAATCTGATCAGAGTTCTTTAGATCTACAAAAGGATTCACTTCTTTAATAAGATCTCCTCTGTTAAGACGAAAAGTCTCTCCAATTTCATTGACGAGAAATTGGGCTTCGTTACGCTCATAAATTCCTACAAAGGCACCCGAAAGTTCTGGCAACTCAAAACGATCATACTCCCCTGAAGAAAAACGAATCGCCTTATTCGAAGAGAAAAAATAAAGGTCGCCCCTGTGACTAAACGATTCTGGACGATCTGATTCAAAAGGAGTGCGCAGGGTCAATTGATTCTCTACAACTTCATAAATGGCGCGTTTCGACTGAAAAAAGAGTCTTTCGTCTAGTACAGCAATGTGCCAAAACTCTTCCCCCACATCAATGTTTTGGTGTTCTAGTCCTTTTATTTCGCTGTAGTCTTCAAGTCCACGAGGAGTAATTTGGTAAAATCCAATGCTCATAGAACCCCCCACGTACAATCGATCCTCAACAACCTTAATAGAGCGAATATTTTGTGCGTTCGGAACAAAAACTGATTCCCAACGATTTCCATCAAATAACAATACTCGCGATTGATTTGCGACAAACAGCATTCCGCTTTCTGACTGATCTATCGCCCAGTTCTGATTATCCGCGCCGTATTGTTCTGGCGAGTAGTTCTGTACCACTGGAGCAAACTGCGCATAAACGATGCTCTGTGCCAATAAGACAAGTAAGAGAGCCCTCTTTAAATTTCGCTGTGTAGTGCCGATTGAAAATCCTATTTTAGGAGGTGAAACCATAGATTAAGATTTATAAAGATATCCTATGAAATTTAGTATCCAAGCCATTGTAAGCAAAGGTTTTAGTATTTGTTTACTATTATCCGTGTCTGTCCTTTATTCTCAAGAGGTGCCAAACGCTCCACAGCTAAAGAATATCGGCCCAAGTATCATGAGCGGGAGAGTCGTTGATTTAGAGGTTAACCCCGAAGATCCGACCGAGTTCTATGTAGCCTACGCCTCAGGAGGTTTATGGCACACTACCGACAACGGAACCACATTTAATCCCATTTTCGACAATAGCCCAACTCAAAACATTGGAGATATCGCCATGCATTGGGCGTCACGCACGCTTTATGTGGGTACGGGAGAAAACAATTCTTCTCGATCGTCTTATGCTGGTGTCGGAATGTTTAAAACCACTTCAAATGGAGAGAAATGGGAGCACATTGGTCTCGAAGACAGCCACCATGTCGGTAGAATTTTAATCAACCCTAACGACCCCAACCATGTTCTAGTAGGGGTAATCGGACACCTTTATACACCAAACAAAGAACGAGGAGTCTTTGTGTCTTCTGACGGAGGAAAAACCTGGGAAAATAGTCTTTTCATCAACGAAAACACAGGAGTGATCGATCTGGCTTCAACTGAAGATTATAGCGTCATTTATGCATCAAGTTGGCAGCGAGACCGCAAAGCTTGGAATTTTGAAGGCTCTGGCGTAGGCTCTGGCATTTATAAAAGTGAAGACCATGGACGCTCCTGGGAACTTCTTACCACAGAGGAAAGCGGATTCCCCACAGGTAACGGCGTAGGAAGAATCGGTCTTTCAGTCTTTGACCGACAGACACTGTATGCGGTTCACGACAGTCAGTTTCGTAGAACCTCTAATCAAAAATCCGCCTCGAAAAACGATGTATTAACTAAAGATCAATTCAAGAGGCTTAGCGTAAAAGAATTCTTGGCACTAAGCGACAAGGCGCTTAATGAGTTTTTAAAATCGAACGGGTTTCAAGAAAAGTATCGTGCACAAAATGTAAAACAGCTCGTTCGTGACGGGATAGCAAAACCATCAGACATTGCGCTTTATCTCGAAGATGCAAATGCAATGCTCTTTGATACTCCTGTCATTGGTGCAGAAGTGTATCGCTCAGACGATGCGGGCAAAACATGGAAAAAAACACACGAAAATGATATCGATGGTCTGTTTTACAGTTACGGATATTATTTTGCGCAAATTCGAGTTGACCCTTCTGATGTAAACACAATCTATTTGGCGGGTGTTCCGCTAATCCAATCCAAAGACAGCGGAAAGTCGTTTAAGTCTATCAACAAAGAAAATGTACACGCTGACCACCATGCGCTATGGGTTAATCCTAAAAGGCCTGGCCACCTTATCAACGGGAATGACGGAGGGGTGAATATCACCTATGACGACGGAGAAAATTGGACAAAAAACAATAGCCCTAGCGTAGGGCAATTCTATGCTATTCAGGTTGATTACCAAACCCCTTACAATGTTTATGGCGGTCTTCAAGACAATGGTGTTTGGACAGCTTCAAATCAAACCTCTGAGAACAGAAATTGGCAATCCTCGGGTCAAAATCCATGGAGGATGCTATTAGGTGGTGACGGAATGCAGGTCGAAGTTCACCGTGAAAACCCTTCTGTCGTATTTACAGGATTTCAATTCGGCAACTACTATCGAATTGAGTCAGGCAAACGTACAGCAATCACTCCTAAACATGAACTTGGAGAGGCTCCTTACCGTTTTAATTGGCAAACCCCAATCCTTTTGTCATCGCATCATCCGGATGTGCTTTATTTAGGGAGCAACAAACTTCATCGTTCGTTTGATCTAGGGGAGACATGGACAACGCTTTCTCCTGACCTTACCAATGGCGGGAAAAAAGGAAACGTCGCCTACGGAACATTAACAACAATTAGTGAATCTCCACTTCAATTTGGGCTTATTTATACAGGAAGCGACGACGGTCACATCCACGTTACCAAAGATGGTGGTGCAAGCTGGCAACTGATCTCCGCTTCTTTAATCGAAGGGCATTCTAAGGATCTTTGGATAAGTAGGGTGTTTGCGTCAAATCACAAAAAATCTAGAGTTTATGCCGCATTAAACGGATATCGAAATGATGACTTCACTCCCTATCTATTCGTTAGCGAAGACTATGGCGCAACATGGGAGTCTCTTGGTTCGGGGCTTCCTTTGCAGCCCATCAATGTAGTTGTTGAAGACCCTAAAAACGAAAACCTTTTATTTGTCGGTAATGATCACGGGGTGTATGCAAGTCTAAATCGCGGAAAACACTGGGCTTCTTTTGATCAAGGCATGCCTGCCGTGGCAGTTCATGATCTTAAAATTCAGTCAGAAGCAAAAGACTTGGTGGTCGGCACACATGGGCGAAGCATCTATAAAGTAAATATCTCAGCACTTGAATCGATCGACGATTCAATTCTAGCGTCTAATCTTCATTTGTTCGCTCCAAAAAAGACAAGGGCTTCTAGCCGATGGGGAAGAAGTTGGTCTTCTTTTAGCACTCCTTATCGGCCCGCCACCCTTATTAAATGGTATCAAAAACAGGCGGGGCCAGTACAAATTACTTTAGCCCTAAACGGCGCTACTGTGTTCGCTACTGAGATTGAAGGAATTCAAGGTTTACAAGAGTGGTCCTATTCTCTCACGATTAACAAGCAGTTCGTCAAATCCTTTGAAAAGAAATCTAAAAAACGACTAAAGGCAGCTTCTGACGGAAATTTCTACCTACCCAAAGGCAACTATATGTTGCGCATTCGAGGCGGGGAAGCCGAAAGCAAGCAATCATTGGTGATCGAATAAGACGATGTAATTATCTCAAAATAAGACGGTTATTGTTGCTTTTTATGACTTATTGATGATTCTTGTATCGTGAACTGCTCGAAATATTTAAGCCATTGGTGTTAAACCATATAGTCGTTGTAGATTATCTTATCGGTACGTACCTTTGCATGGTAATTTCTAAAGCGTTAAAACTAGACTTTCTATGTTCAGTTCTTCATTATTGCGCAAGGTAGTTATGGCTCTGTCTGGGCTATTTCTTATCTCGTTTTTAGCCCTTCACTTGGCCATCAATTTAGTTTCGGTTTTCTCAGAAGCGCTTTACAACGCTTGGTCGCATTTTATGGGCTATAATCCTATCGTTCAATTTGTTCTTCAGCCTGTGCTCGTTGGGGGTGTGATTTTACATTTCGTAATGGGATTTGTTCTTGAAGTGCAAAACAGAAAAGCTCGTGGCCCTGTTAGCTATAAAATGGGGTCAAAAGGAACTAACAGCAGCTGGTTATCTAGAAACATGTTACTTTCTGGCGGAGTTGTTCTCGCCTTCATAGGTCTTCATATGTACGACTTTTGGTTACACGAAATGATTTATAAGTATATAGAATCAAATCCGATTGATACCAGCAGATACTATGGATTTACCGTAGAATTATTTGACCTTACAAGGACAGTGATCTATTCTGTAGCTTTTATTTTGTTGGGATTACACCTTTATCATGGGTTTGCCTCTTCAATGCAAACCATTGGTTTTGACAATAAATACGGCAAAGCGATTCAGGCCTTTGCAAAAGCTTATGCGGTCGTTGTTCCTGCTGGTTTTATCTTCATCGCAGTATATCACTTCTTAAACCCAATACAATAGTATGGCAAAGTTAGAATCAAGAGTTCCTAATGGCCCTTTAGCCGAGAAGTGGGGCAAGCATAAAAATGATATTCGACTGGTAAACCCAGCGAACAAAAGAAATATTGACATCATCGTTGTTGGTACTGGTCTTGCAGGAGCTTCAGCTTCAGCATCATTGGCAGAACTAGGATACAATGTAAAGACCTTCTGCTACCAAGACTCCCCAAGACGTGCACACTCCATTGCCGCGCAAGGAGGGGTTAATGCCGCTAAGAACTACCAAGGTGACGGAGACTCTGTGTATCGTTTATTCTACGACACCATTAAAGGAGGAGACTATCGTTCGCGTGAAGCAAATGTTCACCGTCTTGCAGAAGTCTCTACTAATATTATTGATCAGTGTGTGGCCCAAGGGGTTCCTTTCGCTCGTGAGTACGGGGGGCTGCTCGACAACCGTTCCTTCGGAGGGGTTCAAGTGTCTAGAACTTTTTACGCCAAAGGACAAACTGGACAACAGCTTCTTTTAGGTGCTTATTCAGCAATGAACCGTCAAATTCAGCGGGGCAAAATCAAGTCTCATACGCGTCACGAAATGCTAGATTTAGTTTTGGTTGGTGGAAAAGCTCGGGGAATTATTGCTCGCAACCTCGTTACTGGGGAGCTAGAAAGGCATTCTGCTCATGCTGTGGTGCTAGCAACAGGAGGATACGGAAACGTTTTCTATCTATCTACCTACTGCATGGGGGCTAACGTGATGGCCGCTTGGAGAGCACACCGAAGAGGGGCTCATTTTGCGAACCCCTGTTTCACACAGATTCACCCGACATGCATTCCCGTTTCTGGCGACCATCAATCAAAACTTACTTTAATGTCTGAGTCGCTGAGAAATGATGGTCGTATTTGGGTACCTAAAAAACTAGGAGATGCTGAGGCTATTAGAAAAGGTAAGTTAAAACCAACTGACTTAGACGAAGAAGATAGAGACTACTATCTAGAGCGCCGATACCCTGCTTTTGGTAACCTGGTGCCTCGTGACGTGGCTTCTAGGGCTGCAAAAGAGCGTTGCGATGCTGGATTCGGAGTTAACAAGACTGGAGAAGCGGTTTACCTTGACTTTGATTCTGCAATCATGAGATATGGCCGTGAAAAAGCCAACACCATGGGTCTAAAAGATGCTGATGACAAAAAGGTAAGAGCACTAGGTGAAGAAATTGTAGAAGCTAAATACGGTAACCTTTTCCAGATGTACGAGAAAATTGTAAATGAGAACCCGTATAAAACACCAATGAAGATCTATCCGGCGGTACACTATGCAATGGGTGGTCTTTGGGTAGATTACAACCTGATGACTACTATTCCTGGTTGCTATGCCGCAGGCGAAGCGAACTTTAGTGACCACGGTGCTAATCGCCTTGGGGCATCTGCACTAATGCAGGGTCTGGCAGACGGATACTTTGTTCTTCCTTATACTATAGGAGATTATCTTGCAGACGATATTCAAACCGGTGCAATCTCAACCGATGCGCCTGAGTTCGAAGCTGCTGAAAAGGAAGTGAGAGGCCGCCTCGAGAAATTAATGTCTGGTTCAGGAAAGCACTCTGTGGATTACTACCACAAAAAATTAGGAAAAATCATGTGGAACAAGTGCGGTATGTCTAGAAACGAGCAAGGGCTTAAAGAAGCCATAAAGGAAATCGCAGCGCTTCGAGAAGATTTCTACAAAAACGTGCGAATACCTGGTGAGCTAAACGCAATGAATACCGAACTTGAAAAAGCGCATAGAGTAGCAGATTTTCTTGAGCTAGGAGAGCTGTTCGCAGTGGACGCCCTAAACCGAAATGAATCTTGTGGGGGTCATTTTAGAGAAGAGTACCAAACCGAAGAAGGAGAGGCGCTTAGAGATGATGAAAATTATCGATATGCAGCGGCATGGGAGTACACAGGAGTTCCCAGCGAAGCGAAGCTTCACAAAGAGGAACTGGTTTATGAAAACATTGAATTGAAAACACGATCTTACAAATAAGGATATGAAAATTCATCTTAACGTTTGGCGTCAAAAAAACGCACATACCAAAGGGAAATTCGAAACGTATGACCTTAACAACATCAGTGAAGACATGTCTTTTTTAGAGATGTTAGATGTTTTGAACGAAGGTTTAATTAATGGCGGCGAAGAGCCTGTTGTTTTCGACCACGACTGTCGCGAGGGTATTTGCGGCACCTGTTCTATGGTTATCAACGGCAAACCACATGGGCCACAAAAGCTTACTACTACCTGTCAGCTGCACATGAGGAGCTTTAAAGATGGCGACCATATTACCATTGAGCCTTTTAGGGCCGGAGCGTTTCCAGTGATTAAAGATTTAATGGTTGATCGTTCTGCCTTTGATCGGATTCAACAGGCGGGAGGATACATTTCTGTTAATACTTCAGGGCGTCCTGTGGATGCTAACGCTATTCCTGTTGAAAAGGAGAAGGCTGACGCTTCTTTTAACGCTGCTACTTGTATCGGATGTGGGGCTTGTGTAGCCGCGTGTAAAAACGCCTCAGCAATGCTATTCACTTCGGCTAAAGTTTCTCAGTATGCTTTATTGCCACAGGGGCGTGTTGAGGCTTCTTCTCGTGTGTTAAATATGGTGAAACAAATGGATTTAGAGGGGTTTGGTAACTGTACAAATACCGGCGCCTGCGAAATTGAATGTCCTAAAGGAATCTCTCTTGAAAATATCGCACGAATGAATCGTGAATATTTAAGTGCAAGCATCAAAGGATAATTCTTTTCAATAGAAGTTAAGAAAGGCCGCTAACCGCGGCCTTTCGTGCTTTTTGTTATTGAGCCATCTCGAAAGACTCCATAAACTTCGTAGTATAATTACCAGCAATATAGTCTGGATGATCCATGAGCTGTCTGTGGAAAGGAATTGTCGTCTTCACTCCTTCAATCACAAACTCATCTAGAGCTCTTCGCATCTTGCTAATCGCCTCTTCTCTTGTTTGGGCAGTAGTAATCAACTTGGCAATCATTGAGTCGTAATTTGGTGGAATTACATATCCGCTATACACATGAGTATCTACTCGAACTCCGTGGCCCCCTGGAATATGAAGCGTAGTGATCTTTCCTGGTGAGGGTCTAAAATGATTATAGGGGTCTTCAGCATTGATACGACACTCTATAGAATGCAGATTTGGCTCGTAGTTCTTGCCAGAAATAGCCACTCCAGCAGCAACCATTATTTGTTCTCTAATCAGGTCGTGATCGACTACCTGTTCGGTAATTGGATGCTCCACCTGAATTCGAGTATTCATTTCCATGAAATAGAAGTCCCCGTTTTTATCTACTAAAAACTCAACGGTTCCTGCTCCCTCGTAACCAATATATTCGGCAGCTTTAACGGCAGCGTCACCCATGCGTTTTCTTAGTTTGGGAGTCATAAAAGGTGATGGTGTCTCCTCAGTAAGTTTTTGGTGGCGTCTTTGAACCGAGCAATCTCTTTCTGATAAATGGCATGCGCGGCCATTTTGATCTCCGACCACTTGAATCTCGATGTGTCGTGGTTCAAGTATCAATTTTTCCATATACATCCCTCCATTTCCGAAGGCAGCAGTTGCTTCTTGAACAGCAGAATTGAAATGCATTTCCATTTCATCTTCGGCCCATACAGCCCGCATCCCTTTACCTCCGCCTCCGGCGGTAGCTTTGATCATCACTGGGTAGCCCATTGCCTTAGCCGTCTTTTTCGCATCAGCTAAGTCTTTTAATAGTCCGTCAGACCCTGGGATGGTAGGTACCCCGGCTTCTTTCATCGTCTGCTTGGCTGTAGCCTTGTCTCCCATACGGTCGATTTGTTCAGCAGAAGCTCCTATAAACTTAATTCCGTGCTCTGAACATATTTTAGAAAACTTCGTGTTCTCTGAAAGAAATCCATAGCCAGGATGAATAGCGTCTGCATTTGTAATTTCAGCAGCGGCAATGATATTAGGAATCTTTAAATAAGATTCTGAACTAGGGGCTGGGCCAATACAAACTGCCTCGTCGGCAAATCGTACGTGAAGGCTTTCTTCGTCGGCCTTAGAGTAAACAGCAACTGTCTTAATGCCCATCTCGCGACATGTTCGGATGATGCGTAAAGCAATTTCTCCGCGATTAGCGATGAGAATTTTTTTAAACATAGCGACTTAATTAAGAAGGGTCTACTAAGAAAAGTGGTTGATCAAACTCTACAGGAGAGGCGTCGTCTACTAATATCTTGACGATTTTGCCTGATACTTCTGACTCGATATCGTTGAACAGCTTCATTGCTTCAATTACACACAACACATCGCCTTCACTCACAGACGAACCGACCTCTACAAAGTTAGGCTTGTCAGGTGACGGCTTGCGGTAAAATGTTCCGATAATTGGAGACTTCACTGTAATGTAGTTGTTTGAGTCTTCTTCCTCTTTTGCAGGAGCAGAAGGTGTTTGTGCCACAGGAGCTGGAGCAACAGGAGCCATAGCTGCATGAACAGGTATTTGCTGTACAATAGTAGCCTCCCCTTGCCCTGTAGATTCTGAAGTCTTAATGGTAATCTTGATGTCTTCGGTCTCAAGTTTCACTTCGCTAGCGCCAGATTTGGCAACGAAGCGAATGAGATTTTGAATTTCTTTAATATCCATTACGTTACTTATTTATTCTTGTTTTGTGTATGCCCATTTTACAAATGCTGCTCCCCAGGTAAATCCTGCACCAAAAGCAGCAAAAACTAAATTGTCTCCTTTTCTCAATTGCGATTCATAATCGCAAAGCAGAAGAGGAATAGTGGCAGCTGTGGTATTCCCATAGCGACCAATGTTCATCAATACCTTGTTATCTCCAATACCCATTCGATAAGCAGTGGCGTCAATAATACGCTTATTGGCCTGATGAGCAATCAAATATCGCACATCTTGATGACTCAATCGGTTTCTTGACATAATTTCTGCTGCTGCATCCGCCATATTAGTGACAGCAAACTTGAAAACAACGCGTCCGTCTTGATAAATATAATGTTTCTTTTCGGCTACAGTTTTTTCGCTAGGAGGATGCAATGACCCTCCGGCTTGTATGCCTAAATAGTCTTTACCAATGCCGTCACTTCGAAGATACTCATCGATAAAACCAAGGCCTTCAGTGTTCGGCTCGAAAAGGGCGGCGCCAGCTCCATCTCCAAACAATACGCATGTGGTGCGATCGTCATAGTCAACTATGGAAGACATCATATCTGCTCCAACGAGAACTACCTTTTTATAACGACCAGACTCTATATAGGCTGACGCTGACGACATACCATATAAAAAGCCTGAGCAGGCAGCTTGAAGATCAAACGCAAATGCATTTTTAGCGCCTAAATTCGTGGCTACCTGTGCTGCGGTGGCAACGACAGGCATATCAGGTGTTGCGGTAGCTACTAGCAAAAGATCAATGTCAAGTGGATTAAGACCTGATTTATTCATCAGGTCTTTGACGGCCTCTGTGGCCATAAAAGCAGTTGCCTTGCCTGGAATGTCTAAGATGCGTCGCTCTTTGATTCCGGTGCGAGTGGTAATCCACTCATCATTGGTCTCAACCATTTTTTCAAGAGTGGTGTTGTCCAAGACCTTTTCTGGAAGGTACTTTCCAATTGCGGTAATTGCAGCCGTTATTTTTGGCATAAAAGGCAACTTTTGGTCTAGCGAAATTACTGTTTTTTTAAGAAGGACAAGGTTTCAGTATGGTCCATAAAAAAACTCTCGTGTCACAAACTACACGAGAGTTCTAGATCTTTTTTCGACCGAAATTTACTCTGCTACTGCTTCTTCTGCAGAATCAATAAGCACTTGGCCTCGGTAATAAAGTTTGCCCTCGTGCCAATGAGCGCGGTGCATTAAATGCACCTCTCCGGTTGTTGAATCTTTTGCAAGAGTAGGAGCCGTAGCTTTGTAATGGGTACGTCTCTTGTCTCTGCGTGTTTTTGATATTTTTCTTTTAGGATGTGCCATATCTTCCTTATTTAAACGTCTTTTATTTCAATAAATCTTTTAAAGCGTCCCATCTGGGGTCACTTTCGTTGGTTTCTTCTTTTTCCTCTACAATCTTAGGCCTGAGATCTTCAAGCTTTTCAAGCAGTGGAGATTCTAATGATCCATCTTCTACTCCTGGGTGAATTCGTTTCTGCGGAAGACTTAACACCGTCATTTCATACAGGTACTGTGCGACGTTGAATTGATGTTCTCCGTTAGGAAGAACAAGAAGCTCGTCATCTTCGTCATTATACTCCTCCCCAAATTTTATTACAAGATTGAGCGCAGGGGTTACGTTCATTTTAAACGGCTCGTTAGTAAGATCACAATTAACCGTAACGGTTCCGCTTCCTTTCAAAACTAATTCCATCATCGTGCTACCCTTAGTTAGCGCAGCCTTAATAATCAAATCAGCGTTGTAAAACTCATTAAAACCAAAATGTTCAAAGAACGAATCATTGAGTTCATATTCTAACTCATGATTTCCTTGCTTGAGGCCTATAAAGGAAATATCGAAATCCTTTAACTTCATAATTAAATGCTTAATAGAGCCCAAGTTAAGGCCTGCAAATATAGAATTAATTTAGGAATTCCAAGCGCCTTGTTTAGACGAATTTCGGTCTTCTTTTTGCTTTTCTGTCTTGAGCCTTAAGTACATCCGAACTCATTTCTGCATAATCTTGTCGCGAACGAAACACGTCGATAGCAGTAAACACAGCCTCTTTGAATGAGCTTTCGTCTGCAATTCCTTTGCCTGCGATCTCGTAAGCCGTTCCGTGGTCGGGGGAGGTTCTCACTTTTGCTAGACCCGCGGTATAGTTCACGCCCTTTCCAAAAGACAATGTTTTAAATGGTATTAGTCCTTGGTCGTGATAGGCCGCAAGAACGGCATCAAACTGCCCAAAACTGTTAGCCCCAAAAAACCCGTCGGCAGCATAAGGGCCAAAAACGAGCTGACCTTCTTCGAATAATTCGGCAACTGCGGGTTTCATAATGCGCTCGTCTTCTTCGCCTATTGTTCCGTTGTCGCCGCTGTGCGGATTAATTCCTAGAAGGGCAATTTTAGGACGCACAATGCCGAAATCTTCTCTTAGCGATTTCATCATGGTTGTTACTTTAGAGCGAATCAGTTTGGTTGTTATTGCTTTGCTCACTTCTGAAACTGCAATATGATCAGTAAGCAGCCCAACTCTTAAACGGTCTGCCACCATAAACATCACAGCTTCAGCGCCGAATTCTTTCGCTAGATAATCAGTGTGGCCCGGAAAACTAAACGTCTCAGACTGTATGTTGCTTTTGTTTATTGGTGCAGTTACCAGCGCATCTATTTGGCCTTCTTTAAGTGCTTTCGTTGCAGACTCCAGAGAAACTACAGCTAATTTTCCGGCCTCAGGAGTATTTTGTCCAAAGGCCAAATCAAAATCTGTATCGATAGCTTGGCAAACATTTATCTTGCCCGCCTCTATTCGGCTCAAATCTCTAATGCCATGAAATTTTATGTCAAGACTCAGCTCGATCACTTGTTTTGACATTATTCTGTTTGAAGCAAAAAAGATTGGGGTACAGCTGCTAAGCATCCGCGAGTCAAGAAAGGTCTTTAGCGCTACTTCGCATCCGATGCCATTTAAATCGCCAACAGAAATACCTATTTTTACCGTGTCTTTTGCCTTCATAGATAGTCTATTGAAGAGACAAAGTTACTGAATTTTATACCGCAGTATGTTTACAGGAATCATAGAAACCTTGGCTAAGGTTGTTGCTATTGAGAAAGAAGGTACCAATCTTCATCTAACCCTAGAAAGTGATCTAACCAGCGAATTAAAAATAGATCAAAGTCTGGCGCACAATGGAGTGTGTTTGACTGTAGTGAAAATCGATGGCTCGAAATACACAGTAACTGCCATCGAAGAGACCCTGTTAAAATCAGCTATCGGCGAGCTTGAGGTAGGTAGTGTTGTAAATCTTGAACGAGCCATGCAATTGGGCGCACGGCTTGACGGACACATTGTTCAAGGCCATGTAGACACCACCGCTTCCTGTACTGAGGTTGTCAATAAAGACGGCAGTTGGATCTTTTCATTCGAATACCCTTCAAACCCAGAACACATCACTATCGAAAAGGGTTCTATAACCGTAGACGGCACCTCGCTAACGGTAGTAAATTCAAAAGACAACAGCTTTAGCGTCGCTATTATTCCTTACACCTATGAACATACTAGATTCAACAGCTACCAAGTGGGCACAAAAGTGAATCTAGAGTTTGATCTAGTGGGCAAATACATCGCGAAACTACACGCCAGGCAGCACTAGATTATTTCTTAAGGGTTTTTCGAAGTAAGAGCGCTGCAGTTACCGCAATAGCAAAGAGAATCAGTGCTGACAAAGTCTCGCCGTAAAGCGCCTTTCCAACCGCAAATAGCAGTCCGTAAACTAGGACACAGCCCAAAAGCATTGACTTAATCCCTGAGCTCAAATAGGTAGAGTGGGTCTTGCCGCCAAACTTTTTCCATCCAGCACCTGAGAGGTCAAGAGATTTTACAAAGCCTTCTAGCAATGCTCTGTCTTCTGCTGGAGTTAAAAAGGTGACAGCTAGCCAAACGATGGTCGTGAAAAGAACGATGAAGGGATATTGCATATATCCTGGCATAAGACCCTCTGTACCAAACAAGATCTCACCAAGTGGGGTAAAAGCAAGGCTTATTGACAGAATCCCTGACACCAACATTGCCGTAATTTCGGACCAAGCGTTAATTCGCCACCAGAACCATCGGAGCATGAATAGCAGGCCTGTTCCCGCACCAAACATCAAAATCACATCGAAAAGCTGTTTTGCATTCTGAAGACTAAGTGCCACTACTGCGCTCAGAGCCATAAGTAGTAGCGTACTAATCTGTCCCACCACTACTTTTTGACGCTCACTTGCCTTGGGTTTATAAGCTACAAATACATCGTATACCAAATAAGAGGCTCCCCAATTCAAGTGGCTAGAGAGCGTAGACACATAAGCCGCTCCTAAAGACGCCAAAACCAGACCTAACAGCCCCGAAGGCAAAGAAGTCAGCATTGCAGAATACGCTAAATCGTTTCCTAGTTTGTCAGGGGTCACCTCGGGGAAAGCTGCTGCAATCGAAGCGATATCTGGATATCGAATAAGTGAGGCCAACGCCACTAAAATCCATGGCCACGGACGTATGGCGTAATGCATGATATTAAAGAAGAACGTGGCCCAAACCGCGTTAGATTCATCTTTGGCTGCAAGCATTCGTTGTGCAACGTATCCGCCCCCTCCCGGTTCTGCACCAGGATACCAACTACTCCACCACTGCACTGCAATAGGGATAATAAAAAGTGTGATGAGCGCTTCTGTGTTTGAAAAGCTGGGTACCAAGTCTAATTTATCACTGACGTTCGGATGAGAAAAAAGCTGCGTGAGCCCTCCAATATCAGGTTCGTTAACCAAAAAGTAAGCAGCGCCAAAGGCTCCGCTAATCGCCGCGATGAATAAAACAAAATCGGTATAAATAACTCCTTTAAAACCCCCAATAGCGCTAAAAAAGGCAGTGATTAAGCCGGCTACTACAACGGTAACCACCGGGTCAAGGCCTAACATTACCTTACCGATTTTGATGGCGGCAAGTGTGACCCCCGACATCGCAAGCACGTTAAAGAGAAGCCCTAGATATAAGGCTCTAAATCGTCTTAGGAATCGAGCGGGTTTTCCGCCATAACGCAGCTGATAAAAGCCCATATCTGTGGTAACACCACTTTTACGCCATAATTCTGCAAAGACAAAAACCGTTAAAAGACCCGTGAGCAAAAAGGCCCACCATACCCAGTTGCCTGAAACTCCCGATGAGCGCACAATATCAGTAACAAGGTTAGGGGTGTCTGTAGAAAAGGTGGTTGCAACCATCGAAAACCCTAATAGCCACCAAGGCATGTTGCGTCCCGATAAAAAATACTCTGAACTGCTCTTATTAGCTGACTTAGCGCTATAAATTCCGATGCCAAGCAGCAGGGCAACAAATGCCCCAATGATCACAAAATCAAAAGTTTTAAGTCCCATACTTTGTTAGGTTTGGAACCTAATATAGCCAATTTAATTTCCCGA
>Ga0181585_10002555_pt1 | contig 16134 bp, 13 predicted proteins | sample 071ome_29_FD_132469 | JGI IMG/M metagenome (GOLD analysis project Ga0181585, IMG submission 132469) | Coastal salt marsh microbial communities from the Groves Creek Marsh, Skidaway Island, Georgia - 071407BT metaG (megahit assembly) | ecosystem: Environmental > Aquatic > Marine > Intertidal... | reverse complement strand
CTTTTTCATTTTCATTTTCAGTACCGATTGAAATTCTTAAATATTCACCTAAATCTTTCGACATTGGCCTAGTTATAATTCCTAGCTTTTGTAGTGATTGAAAAACTTTTTCACCGTTTCCAACATTAACCAAAAGAAAATTAGCGTAGCTTGGAATGAACGACAATTCAAGTTTTCGAAAGCCATCTTGCATTTGTTTGAGTCCAGATTGATTTAGATTTCTGCAATTAATAACCCATTCTTTATCTTCAAGTGCCGCAATCGCGGCAGCTTGTGCGATTGCATTAACATTAAAAGGCTGGCGAGCCTTTTGAAGAAGGTCGACTATTTCTTCATTCCCATACCCATACCCAATTCTTAATCCTGCTAAGCCATGAATTTTTGAGAAGGTTCTCATGGCTATAATTTTTCTTCCTTGATCAATCAGAGGTCTAAGATCAGGAGGCTCTTCCAAATATTCGGCATATGCTTCGTCCAAACAAAAAATAACATCTTCTGGTAGAGAGCTTGCAAAGCTTATTATTTCTTCCGATGAATTCGCTGTACCAGTTGGATTATTTGGGCTGGGCAGAAAGATTAACTTAGTTTTTTTTGAAATTGCATTTTTGATTAGCTCTAAATCATGAACTAGGTTTGGCATAGGAACACAGACTGGAACTGCACCCATCAATAAGGCGGTAAGCTTGTATACTACAAAAGCATGTTCCCCAACAATAACTTCGTCTCCATCATTTAAAAAGACATGGCCAAGGAGTTCAATAATTTCATTGGAGCCATTACCCAAAACAAATTGTTGTTGAGTGAGGGAGTGAACCTCCATCAAACGACGAATCAATGCATGAGCCGACCCGTCTGGATAGAGGTGTAGGGTTTTGAGGGCTTGGGTGGCTGCTTTTTGGGCCAAAGCGGATGACCCCCAAGGGTTTTCATTGGAGGCAAGTTTACAAATCTGATCTAAGGGCAGGCCATATTCTTTGGCCACATCGTCGATCGGTTTTCCGGGTTCATAGACCGGTTGGTCTAGGATGCGAGCATTCGCAAGTTGGGATAAGTTCATTAAAGAGGAATCACATTATCTTCTCTTAACCACCCGTGCAAGCAAGGAAACCTATCCTTGTCGCAATCCAATGGCTTCGCGTATTGAGCCTTTTGAAGAATGAATTATAATGGATTGATTATGAAAGTTGCTGTGATAGGATCGACCGGTCTTTTAGGATCTTCAGTATGCCAAGAAGTTTTGGCCAGAGGACACAAGCTGCTGGCTTATTCGAACCACCCGTGGGTTGAACCTAAGGCAAGATATGAAGTTCGACCATTAAGTCTGTGCAATTTTGACTTGGTGATGCGTGAACTTTTTGATCAATGGCCCGATGCAATCGTAAATTGTGCTGCAGTTTCATCCCCCGATCAGGTCGATCAGAATCCCCAATTGGCTCATTTAATTAATGTCGAAGCAGCCCGAAAATTGGCTGAAATTTCTTCCCACCTTGGTGCCAGACATATGCACATCTCAACCGATATGGTATTTGATGGTTCGTCATCGCCCTACCGTTCCACAGATCCAACCAATCCTTTGAGCGAATATGGTAGACAAAAATTAGAGGCAGAGAAGCAGGTACTGAGAGTTACGGATCAAAATTTGGTTGTTTTACGGATTACTTTACTGAATGGAAACAGTCCGCGCGGAAACCGCAGTCCGCACGAAAGAATCCTCAACGCAATGGCCAACGGACAAAAATCCACTCTCTTTACCGATGAGTACAGGCAAACAAGTTCTGCGGAAAATGTGGCTCAATTATTGATCGAGTTAATCGAGCGACCCAATCTCAATGGGCTTTTTCATTGGTGTGGATCGGAAGTAGTTACCCGGTACGAATTGGGCCGAAAAATTTTACAACGATTTGGATTTGATGATCAATATTTAGAGGCATCCACCTTAGCGGATTTTCATGAGAAAGTGGGAGAAAGGCCAGCCCGTCTAACATTTGAACTAGCCCCTTTGGTAAGTAAGGTAAAAACGAAACCAGCCACCTTGGAAGAACAACTTGATGAGATGCATTTACCAAGCAGTCTATATTCGTGGTATCGCAAAAATGTTGATCACCCAGGCATTTACCATCCTAGATTTTAAATGAGTCTGTACCACCTACCTTACCGAAAAGAAGCGGGAGCCCAAAATATGGCTACCGATATGTGGCTTTTAAATCGGGCAGAGGAATGGGGTGGGCCCATTTTTCGCAGGTATGGATGGATTGTGCCTCAGATTACTTTCGGCTATGGACAAAAAGCCGCCTGGGTCATTAAAGAAACCGGTCAGCAAATAACTAACCTTACCCGCAGGCCGACGGGTGGCGGTATTGTACGTCATGGCCTTGATCTCACCTATTGTTTGATTGTTCCCCGGTCCAGCAAAGGCAGCCTGGTGCCCCCTATGGATTTTTATGCCCAGATCCACAGAAGATGGGGAGACGCCTTGGTTCAACAAGGGGTAAAAAACACCCTGATGCCATGCCCGGAAAAGTCCCAAGGGGGCATACCTGGAGATTGTTTTAATGAACCTGTGGGCCGGGACTTAATGGACGAACATGGAAGGCACAAGCTGGGCGGTGCAGCGATGAAAAAAACAAGGCAGGGGGTGCTCGTTCAGGGAACCTTGGAACTGGGTGCTTGGCCAGAACTGGTTCACGAAGATCTAGAGAATCATTTTTTGGCTGGCATTGCCCAGGATCTGGGGGAAGAGATTACCTCGAAGGAATGGTCTGTGAACCTGGATTCGGAAAGAGAGAAGATGGTCCAGATTTATTCATCGCTCAACTGGAACCAGGACCGAAAAAGCAGTCCCTAAACTCAGCGAACTAAGGTAAGCACATTTTCTACATGTCTAGTTTGAGGGAATAAATCAAAAGGTTGTGCCGCGATTGCTCGGTAACCTGCCTCTAAAAGAATCTGAGCGTCCCTTGCCTGAGTAGCAGGCTCACAAGATACATATACGATTCGGGATGGCGAAAAGGCAATGGCCTGTTGTAAAAAATCGGGGTCGCAACCGCGCCTGGGAGGATCTATGATTAGTGCTGCTGACCCAGAAAACCCTTTCATTTCATCAAATATGGATGAGGCTTCTCCAAGGAAAAACTGAGCGTTTTCTATTCGGTTAATTTGGGCATTTGTGCGAGCTCCTTCAAACCCTTCACGGCTAATTTCAATGCCGACAACCTGCTGGAATCGGGAGGCCGCACTAAGCCCAAAAAGCCCGCCACCACAATAAGCATCGACCAAAAGGTTATTTTCATCAGCGTTGGCTTGATCCACAACATATTCGACCAGTTGGGGAAGGATGTAAGGATTATTTTGAAAAAATTCTCCCGCTTTAAAATGAAAGATAAGATCGCCCACTTGCTCACTTACCATTTGCTTGGGGTTGGTAACCACACCCTCCATAACCTCGCGAAGTAATAAAGTGCCGCCCTTCTTCTTTTTAGGAGCCTTTTTCAGTTCCTCGCGGGCTTCGGGTAGGGCTTGGTTAATTGCATCGGTAGCAATTGGGCAATGGCTAACATCGACGAGGGCTCTTCTGGATCCATTTTTTAAAAAACCAATCTTAAGGTCCTCGCCCTGTCGACCACCCTGATAATGCGGGGTGAGTTTGGAGCGGTAACCAAAGGGTTTGGGCGAGGGTACCACGGGTTGGACCGAAACCGCTACTTTTCCAATCCGAACCAACGAGTTTTCCACCTGTTGTTGCTTCCAGAGAAGTTGGGCTTCGTAATGTGCTCCCTGATATTGGCACCCTCCGCAGGAGCCATGTAATTTACAGACTGGATCGATTCTGTCCTTGGAAGGAGTAATCACTTCTACCAAGTCTCCCTGCGAATAATTGCTGTGGTTACGAAAAATTCTGGCTTTCACTTTTTCGCCGGGCCAGCAAAAAGGGACTTGAATGACCCAACCTTCATCCCGTCCCACACCAATCCCCAAATTAGTAATGTCGGATATGACTAACTCAAGCTCGTGATGATAGGGGTAGGGGTGTGCAATGAAGCCTTTGGGTTCACGATTCATATATTCATGGTTCGTAACGGGCTCGCCCTTGATCGGCAAAACCCTTTTTTATAGAAAGATGAATTTCTCCATCGATAGCCCTGCCAATCCTAGAATTAAGGAGTTGGTAAAACTAAGAGAATCGCCTCGCAGAAGAAAGGAGCGAGGCATGTTTTTCGTTGAGGGGTGGCAAGAGCTTCAATTTTTGGCTCAATCCGGCAGGACTATCTCTGAAGTTTATTATTCCACTTCAAATGAATTCGCACCTAGCGAAGTGATAGGGTTGAAAGAACTCCATAATCTGGGAGTGGAAACGATCGAGGTTTCTCCTGCGGCCTTTGCAAAAGCATCATATCGTTCTGCCAATTTTGGTTTGATCGGGTTGGTCTGCTCATGGGATATGAGGCTAGGATCGATCGAGATTCCAGAAATTGGGCCTTTAGTGGTCTTGGATGAAGTCGAAAAGCCAGGGAACTTAGGGGCAATTTTACGAAGTGTAGAAGCTCTGGGTGGTGCCGGAGTGGTGTTATCGGATCCTGCCGTTGATTTTTTTAATCCCAATGTGGTTAGGTCATCCCGGGGCTTAATGGGGTCTTTGCCCGTTGCGGCGGGCAACAAGGAAGAGGTATACACCTGGCTGAAAAACTCTCAACGGCCCATATGGGCAACGAGTTCACATACCTCCGATCTTCTAGGAGAAAAAGCGATACCTTTATCGCCTGTATTTATTTTTGGAAGCGAAAAATGCGGACTGGGTGAGTTCTGGAAAAACCAAAAACTAGAATGGGTAAAAATTCCAATGAAGGGCCAAGCAAGTTCGCTTAACCTAAATGCGAGTGTGGCTTGTTTGCTCTATGAAATGAACCGATCCCATGGAACCGTATCAGGGAGATAATTGCCTTAACCATGGTAGCGTTTTTTCCATTGCTTGGCTCATGGAAATAATCGGACGATAATTCAAATCATTTCGGGCAGCTTGGGAAGAAAACCAATGATCTTGAGCAAGTTGACAAGCGATAAAACGGGTCATGGGTGGGTCCTTTTTTAAACGGAAGATATCCCATATTTTTTCAATCCCTTGCCCAAGATGATAAGCGGTTTTAAAGGAGATCGACCGATCAAGTGTGGGCAGCCCAATTTCTAAGAATATCTGATTTAACCAAGGCCAAAGAGGCACGGGTTCCTCTTGTCCAATAAAGTATTTTCTGCCCCCGAGGGAAGCATCAGCAATCATCGCATCGAAAGCACAAAGATGGGCATGCACAACATTTTCAATATGTGTGAGGTCAACCTTGTTGGTTCCATCTCCCACGATTTTAAACTTACCAGCTCTGTGCCGAGCAATCACCCGGGGGAGCAAGTGTGGATCCCCCGATCCCCATACCAAGTGTGGGCGCAAAGCGATGGTTCTCATGCCTGAAGGATCATCCGCATCGAGTACACATTTTTCTGCCAAAGCTTTGGTCGTGGCATAGGGCGAAAAGTTTTCGGTTGAGTAAGGAAGGGATTCATTGCCATTACAGATGGACGATTTTGCAAAAACTACACTCGGTGTGCTCGTGTAGATAAATCGGCGGACACCACACTGCTTGGCGGCATGGAGTAGGTTTTCTGTGGATAGGACATTGGCATGGAAGTAATCTGCGTACTTGCCACCTACTCCAGCTTTTGCCGCCACATGAAAAATTGTTTCAGTACCCTTGAGCCAGTCCGGAGAGAGAACCGATTGGGATAAGTCATGAACATGGTATTGCAGACCCGGGATAAGTTTGTCTTTTGATGGGTAAGTTGTTCTCCCTAGTGCATGGACCTCATGGCCTTGGTGGACTAACTTCTGTACTATGGAATGGCCAATAAAACCAAGTCCGCCAGTTATTAGAACCTTCAAAGTATTTTACCAATACCTGGTTTTCGACTGACACGCTTGGTCCATTTTTTGGATAGGGCAAGTCGATGAATTTTAGCGTTGTGGCGGGCATCAACCGGAAGTTTTTTCTCAAAAAATACCCGCTGGAACCTAAAATCCGAAAACATTTTTTCACAAGCATCAAGAACCTCCCGGCGGAGAGCGAATTCTCCCAACATCCTGACCTTTTCGCGAATGGGCTCAATCACAAGGCAAGGTTCTTGAACGGGAGTATCTCCCAGCCCAATCAGGGCACATTTCTGAACAAAGGGTAATTGATTAATTGATGGTTCGCAGCGTTCGGTTTCAAGGGGGCCGTTGGCCGTCATTACACATTCCACCTTTCGCCCAAGAAAACGTAATTGCCCCATTGAATCGAAGTAACCCAGGTCACCCATGCGGTGATAAGAGTTCATTCCGATCTTAAACCTGGCATCGCAAGTGGCACCAGGCATTCGATCGTACCCATCGGAAACCATGTTGCCTGAAACGCAAATTTCCCCAACTTCTCCCGGTAGTAAGCCCGAATAGTTATCCTCGTAATCGGCAAGTGGTGACTGAATGGATGGCACAATGCAGACCTTGGCTCCGGGAACGGGTTTGCCAATCAACGATCCTTCACCTGCCAAGATAGATTCTTTGTGCCGAGAAATGTCAGAACTATGGGTGGAGGAAATGGGGAGTGCTTCAGTGGCTCCGTAGGGGACGATGACTGCCCCGTTGGGCAGGTAGGTCTGGAGTTCCTCGACAAGGCGAGGAGGCACGGGTGCACCTGCCATAAAGAAACGGTTCATATGTGGAAGCAGGGTGTTGTTTTCGGCACATGCAGAAAGGATTTTTTTTCCAATGACGGGAGAGGCAAAGGCCGTGGTTATTTGGTGATTTACCAGAGCGTGAACCAAGTTTTGGGGATTTGCGTTGGCTGGTTTTCTTGGATCGATATCGGGAAGTACGGAGGTGATTCCTAATGCAGGGTTGAAAAGTCCAAAGATGGGTAGGGTGGTAAGGTCAACTTCGCCGGGCATCATATCAAACGAATTTTTAAGAGTCTGAATTTGAGTATCAAAGGTGCGATACAAATACCGCACACCTTTGGGCGAACCGGTTGAGCCTGAAGTGAACACTATGGCAGCTAATTGATCCGGCGAGATTTCGATATTCATTACCAATCGATTGCCCGGGTGTCTTTCCCCATAATATCCAGCCCTTACGGTATATTGTTTTCGAACTGTTTTGAACGATCCAGGGAAAATCCGGGAGACACATAAAGCTCGCCTAACTCCAACCATGGCTTTCGGTTTAGTCCTTTTGATGCATTTGAGAAATGACTGAATCCCCATCCCTGGATCGATGACCACCGGAATGGCTCCCAACCTAAAAAGAGCAAAAGCCCAGACAATTAATTCAGGTCCGGGATTGACAAAGAGTAAGGTTTTATCCCCTTGCTGGATGCCAGCACCTAATAATTCCACAACGGCTCGATCTACGGTTTGATCAAGCTCTAAAAAAGAGAGGGTGGAAAAACTTGGTTTAAGTGAACCGGAAACAAGTGCCGGGGTATCCGGTGTTTGATCGGCTGAAAGAGATAGGTAAGTTGCAACACTTGCCCCCTGCTCAATCATGCCCAATTCCTTAACTCAAAAATTGGAGTTACTCACCCTCCGCGAGCCAACGCTCTGCTTCAATAGCAGATTGGCAACCCATTCCAGCCGCGGTTATCGCTTGCCTGTAAACGTGGTCAGCACAGTCACCGGCTACAAATACCCCGGGTATCTTGGTTTTGACCATACTTCCGACGGAGGGCACTAGGTAGCCGTTACTATCCAATTCAAGGATCCCTTCAAAGGGTTGAGTGTTGGGCAAGTGCCCAATTGCGATAAAGACTCCTTTGCAGGAGATTTCGCTGGTTTGTCCACTTTGAAGGTTTTTAACTCTGACCGCTCGGGCCTTACCGTCATCCCCAGCCAGTACTTCCTCCACTGCAGAATTCCAAACGGCTTCAATTTTTTCATGAGCTAGGGTACGATCGGCCATAATTTTTGAGGCACGCAATTCATCTCTCCTATGGATAAGAGTTACCTTTGAACAGAAGCGTGTGAGAAACAAGGCTTCCTCGCAGGCAGAATCTCCACCCCCAATCACCACCACTTCCATATTTCTGTAAAACGCACCGTCACAGGTTGCACAGGTCGTCACTCCTTTGCCTCCGTACATCTCTTGCTCACCGGGCACTCCAAGAAGCCGTGGAGCCGCACCTGTAGCAATAATCACGACCTTTGCATGATATGCCTTTTCTCCGGAATATAGAGTTTTCACATCCTCGGAGAAATCTACCCGGTCAATGAAGGCATTTTCGACTCTCGCTCCAAATTTGGTGGCCTGTTTACGAAGGTTGTTCATTAGGTCGTAACCATCGACTCCTTCGGGAAAACCTGGAAAATTTTCAACTTCGGATGTTGTGGTCAATTGGCCACCTGGCTGTTTCCCTTCGAGAATCAAGGGGTTCAAGTTTGCCCGAGCCGTGTAGATACCGGCAGTGAAACCAGCACATCCAGTTCCAAGAATAATTACATTTTCCATAATTCTGATTATTTTAGAGATAAAAGATTTTCAAAACAGAGTTTTAGATTCGCGATCATGGCAGAAGTTTTCGTATTGGTCGAGTAGATGTCTTGGTTTGATACACATTGTCACTTGCAGAGCTTTATTCATAAAGAGGAGCTGGAAAGTGTTTTGCTGAATGCCACTGAAATGGGTGTAGATAAAATGGTAACGGTGGGAACGGCGATCGATGATTGGTCGCAATACCGAAAGCTCGCTCATGATTATCCCGAGCAAATTTATTACACAGTCGGATTACATCCAGGCTATGTCGATGGGAATTGGCCTAAGCATACCGGGAAATTAGAAGAATACTGGAAAGATGATACTCGACCGGTTGCCCTTGGAGAGATTGGATTGGATTATTTTCGTCTGCCCAAGAAGCCTGCGGATGCAGAGCAGGTTATCCTCTGGCAAAAAGAAGCTTTTCGCCACCAACTCTGCTTGGCAAAGAAACTGGATTGTCCGGTGATTATCCATTCCCGTGCTGCATTTGATGATTGTGTTGAGGAAATTGACCATGCGGGGATAAACTGGGAGAGGATCGTATTTCATTGCTTCACCGAAGGTGCCAATGAAATGGTCCAGTTGATTGAAAGAGGAGGCCGGGGGTCTTTCACAGGTATTTTAACTTTTCCTAAAAATGAGGCACTTTGTGAAGCCTTTAAGCTTCAGGGTGTCGACAAGTTAATGCTTGAGACCGATAGCCCCTATTTGGCCCCTGTGCCTTACAGGGGTAAGAAAAACCAGCCTGCTTATATTTCAGAATTGGGCAAGTTTGCCAATGATCTGATCGGCCAAAATATTGAGAACATTACTTGGGCGAATGCTCTTGATTTCTACCAAATTGGATAACAGCTTAGCCTAAGTTTTTCATATTGTATTTGAGGTCGATCATTTCTTGGGCAATAGTTTATAAGAAAAGTATTGTGAGTGATATAAAAGATGCCGATAAATTTGTTTCGGGAGACAAAACCTTTGCCGAAAGGAAAGTGGATGCGGAAATGGAGCAATTAAGGGAGCAAATTAAGCAGTTGCGTATCCAAAAAGAAAACGGTCACTCCGTCGATCAGGATATTGAAGCCTGTATTGGCTACATGAAGGTTTTAAAAAAAGAACAAGACTCTATCAAAGAGGGGAGCCATTCGACATTTTTAACGGCTAAAAAATATATCTCTCCTAAATTTAATTATGGCTCAAAGAGGGAAGAGATCCTGGCAAAGATTAAACAATTGGCCAAAAAAGTCCGTGATTTTGAAAAGCAGTTAACCGGAGCGGGATTAGAGCAGGAACAACGAACCTTACTTACCGATCGTTTGGAGGAACTAAGGGATTTACATAAAAATGCCCTTTTGGAGCTTAAAGCATTAGAAAATTATAATCATACAAGGTTTTTGGAGTCGACCGGACAGAAAGATAAAAAGCCCAAAAAAATTTATCCTGTTTTTGCCAAAAAGAAAAAAAATCAAGAGGAATTACCGCAGCCTAAAGCACCCGCCCCAGAGCGAAAAGAGTCGGGAGATGCCATCGATTTTAACCCCCCTCCTATGATTTAGGTCTCTGTAGTTGCGGGTGCCGCTATCAAGATAAAATATTGCGAGTAAACCCCTTAGGCGCCTCTTTTCTTTTCTTCGGCTACAATTGTTACTTTCGCACGACCCCCTATCACCAGTGATTTGGCTCTCTTGATTCCTTTGGCCGTAGAGAGTGTTGGGTTGCTAGGAATGTAAGGAAAAATATTCCTGCGGTTCATCCTTCCAAGCACGCCAGAGTTTTTGAGAATACGGAGACAATCTTTTCGAATTTCGCAGAGAATAACATGACAATCTTTTTCCTTTAGGTATTCAAGTAATTCTTCCAGAGCCAAAACTGAGGTGGCATCCATATGGTGAGCATTAAGCATTTTCAAGACCAATACCTTTTGATTTGGGTCCTCGCCCACTCGGCGAATTTGTTCGTAGAATAAATCCGCGGCGGCAAAAAACAACTCGCCTTCCACATGCACGATGAAAACCTCCGGTTCCGCCCGTTTAGTCGAGTGGGAGGCTTCAGCAAGAGCTCCATCCTCAGTGTAGCCATATTCTACAAGTTGAGGCTGGGCCACTTTTCTGAGGAAAAGTAAAATCGAGGTGATTACCCCGGCAAATATGGCCCATTGCAAAGAGAAGAACAAACCAACCAGCAGGGTTACTGCAAATGCAAACCCATCGGATCGGGTGGCCCGGGCAACTGTTTGGATTTGACGGATTTTAACCAGAGAAAGACCGATAAAAATCACGAGGGTAGCCAGGGCACAGATAGGTATGTATTGAACTACATTATTTAGGGCAAAAACTCCTGCCATAATCACAACCCCAGTGAGAAGATTGGCTAGGTTAGATTTTGCACCGCTTGCAACACTAAGTGTGGATCGGGTGAGGGAACCTGAAGCGGGCATTCCCGAAAAAAAAGAACATGCCACATTACCCATTCCGATAGAAAAAGTTTCTTGGTTGCTATCAATTCGGTCACCAGCTCGTGCCGATAAGGATTTTCCAATCGATAAACCTTCCAGTAGGCAAAGCAGACAAACGGCCGCAGAAGTCGATAAAATCAAGGAAACATGTTGAGAAATCAAATCAAGATCAGGAAGGGCCAAAAGATCGCTTCCAATCGAGAAATGATTGAGGCAAACAATCGGATAACCCAAAGACGCGATCAAGCTACCGGCGAACGAAGAGACTACTAAAGCGCCGGCTACGCTGGGCAGTCCAGGAACATAAATTTTAAGGAGCAGATAGATGATTGCTGTCAGGGTACTTAAAATGACCGCAGGTAGAGCAATTCCATCAAAGTTGGAGATCAGAAAATAAATAATTCCGACAAAGGTCGAAGGAGGTGTATCGTCCGAGATCGTTATCCCTAAAACATGCCGGCCTTGATTGGCGATAATAAGGCAAGTCGCTGCGGTGATGTATGCGGTGATTACCGTCCTTGATACAAACTGTACCACAAAGGAAATTCGTAACAAGCTGGCTAAAATTAGAAAACACCCTGAGGTCAGTAGAATAGCAGGTAACAAGCTAAGTGCCGATGGATTGGCCAAACCATTTTGTCCAATTAAGCCCACTCCGGCAAAAGCTCCAAATAGCAGCACAGCGGTTGCGTTCGTTGGGCCCAGAGTGATGAACCTTCCCCCGCCAAAAATTCCGCCGATCAGTGCAGATATCGCCGAGCCAAGTAATCCATAATGAATGGGTAGACCCGCAACCAATGCATAGGCCATGCCTTGAGGTATGGCCAGTAACGCAACATTGACCCCAGCTCTGACATCGCCGGCACAGAACTTTGCCCGAAGTGCACGATCAAAGCCTGGCACTTTGGGAATGAATAAGTTTTTCCAAAGCAAACTTCTGACATTCATTATCAAAATTAGAGAAATCTATTCAGACTCAAATGAGGGGGCTAAAGGATTCCAAGCTCATTGAATTTTATCGAGCCGTTAAATACAAAGAATAAGAAGATTTGGACGAAATCCAGATAAGTTGATCATCTTCATATTCCCTTTTTTTCTGGGCGTGAATCTCTTTTAAGTTTTGTAAACTTAAAACCTTTGGGCTTTTAGCAAGGGCTAACTCAGAGTTGGAAATATTAGAATAGATTGTTTGCTGAAGGGCTTTTTTATCCTCAAGTAAAGAGCTGGTTTCACCCTTGAGAGACTCCACTGCTGCGAGAACCTGTTGCTCAAGACTTTGGCTGTTGGCTTCAATATTCTTAATCACCTCTTCGCGGGTAAAATCATTTAAATCCGTCTTCGATAACATCTCTTTTAATTGGGTTAAAATGGATGCAGTCGGGGCGATTTTACCGAAATCCCGAATGGGCGGGATATCGAGCAGTTCCATTGGGTTTTTTTGGGAGCTCAAAATCTTCTCAATTTGAATGAGGAAGTGCCGTTTTTGTTTAATTTCTTCATCGAGTTGCATGATTTCTGACCTAATGGCCATGTTTTCTATACTTTCGGATGGAGAGTTTTTCATTTCTTCCTGAAGGGATATTTTCAGTTCTTTTATTTGTTCCTCAATCTCAACCAGCTCTTTGTACATAAGGGATAGGCTGGGTGGAGCTGGGTTTTCAGAATGATCTTTAGATATTATTTGTTTGTAAACCGACATGAATGCGTCCGCTAAGATTTTAGCCGCTTGCATGGAATGTCCTTTGCAGACGATGCTTACCGAATTTGTAGAGCTTGGGTTCAAAGAGATCAGAGAGGCTAGGATGTCCAATTGGTTTGGAAGTAAATCATTATGAATTGAGTCTTTGGAGAAAGGTGCAAAAATAATGGAGCTGGCAAGGGGGCTTTTTTCCAGTTCTTCACCCAATTGCTGAGGGAGTACTTTAGAGTCGATGATTTCTACATGAAAATTTAAGGAATCTTCATTCCCCGAGGCTATTTGTAGCATAATTTCCACCTCAGCCCAAACGGAGTCCTGTTTGTCATCGGATGTCGGGTTCTCCTCAGCGGAGGGCTCCGTGGAAATTTCTTCAGCCAAATGATTTAAGGAGATTTGAGTGCTGTGATCGACTTGCTTTACATAGGTCGCGTATAGATAGATCCCGATGCTCAGGATTATGAGTGCAATGCAATGCCATGTTTGCATTTCTATCTTTAAGACATGAAATGCAGGATTTGCAACTCCGCGCTTATGGAGGTTTTGTTACAAAATTGACATTATTCTAAATCATCTCAGCTTTAATGGGGTGAGTTCTGAATCAATTTCTTTTGAATTTTCACAAAAGCTAGTAGGCTTACAAAAGCCCCTTTATGCTTTTGTACTGAGCTTGGTTCATAATCGAAGTGATGCCGAAGACATTCTTCAGGAAACGAACTTAATCCTTTGTAAAAAGTCCAGTGAATATAATCCTGAAGGTAATTTCCAATCGTGGGCTTTCAGAATAGCACGATTCCAGGTCATGGCCCATTTGACCAAAAAACGAAGAAGTAAAATCTGCTTCAGCAATGAGATCGTCGACGCTTTGGTCGAAGAAGAATTCGATCTTAAAAGATTTCAAAGAATGCAAAAAGCTCTACAGATTTGCTACGAAAAACTGCCGGAACACCTTCGGGAGATAGCCCGGCTCCGTTTCAAGGAGGATTCCTCGCTAAAGGGAATTGCGAAAATGGTAAACCGGCCGATTGGATCAATATCTGCCTCCCTTTTTCGTATCCGTGAAAATTTATCCAAATGCGTGAAAATAAGAATGATTCATATCGAAGCGGAGTCTGATTTTTAAAAAAGTGTAAAAAAAAAGAATCATTTTGTGAATAAGTGCTAAAGTAGAGTGAAAACTCTTTAAATTTATGCCATCTGATTCACAAATGAACGAACTACGAAACTTGGTAAGTCTCCTGTTGGACGATCTTATCACGGATACACAGCAGGTTCGCTTGCAGCATCTTCTCACCGAATCCAAAGCTAACCGCATTGAATTTCTTCAGCTTACTCAGATGGAAGCCCTGCTTCATTGGGAAAGCAGTGACACCACTTTTGTAGAAGAGACCAAAAACAAATTCACTACGCCTGTACCTTTTCCCTTCTGGATGTGGACCAGTTCGATTGCGGCAGTTTTGGTCGCCATGTTTGGTGCCTTGTCGATATTTGAAGCATCTCATTTTGACCGATCCAATGCATCGGATACTTCGTATAATGCGCCACGGACCGATCTTGCTGTAACCCGGACTTCTGAGAGAACGGTTGGTGATTTATCTGAAAGTAAAGAGATGAGTCACAGATCCAAGCCATTCGAATTACTCGATCCCTACAAGCTTTCCTCAACAGCTGCGTTGGATGGGCTTCGAGCCCTTTCATCACGCCATGCCTCTCCTGAACTTGGTGTTATCGAGAATCATGGTTTAGTTAAAAGATGGAACCGTGCTTCCTTGATGTCGGTTCCCTCAGAAAATGGAATTCTTCCCTTCAAAGGTACTGAAATGATTGCCTTGCAAGATTTACATATTGATGTGGAAGCCAACCATGCCCGTGGGATTGAAACGGTCCAGGTTGTTGATTTTCGCAAACTTCTCAAAGAATCGCAGGATGGACACCCGGCGGTTACGGTTAAAGCCAAGTTCAACCAAAGCTTTGGAGAAAGCCAGGAAGCTGCCGAATTTGGCATATCGTTGCAGGCTTTTCGTGAAGCCAATGGAGAATTTACCGCATCATCCGATTTGGTGTTTGTCCATTCCCCGGGAGATCTGGATGCCCGGACTTGGAATTCCTTAGAGTCAACCATTGAGCTGTCTGAAGATACTGAGTTCTTAGTAATTTCATTAATCACGAGCAAGGAAGGTCCCGATGCCTTGTTGGCCAACACTTGCAAGTATTACTCCGATGACCTTGAGGTTACACTAATTCAGCAAGATCAATCTGTCATTGGACCGATTTAAGCTTTTGATTGCGAGGAATGGGGCTTAGAGAATTGACTTTCTCCTAAGCTCCCAAAGGATAATTGGGAATGTATCCTCTTTTGATTCTGGTTTTATTTTGGTTGGTTCAACCACTTGTTTTTGGATTTGATTGGCCAACTTACGGCGGTCCACAAAATAATCATTGTTCAAAAGAATCTTCATTACGTGTTGATTGGGGAGACGAGGAGCCTGAAATCTTGTGGAAGCATGAAGTTGGCTTAGGATATTCTTCGGTTGTTGAAGTGAATGGCCTTGCCTATACCCAAGGATACGAGGATCAACAAAACACCCTTTTTTGTGTAGATGCCAGTAAGGGTGAGATTTTGTGGAAGTTTTCTTACCCCTCTGGACTTGGAGATAAATATTTTCAGGGTGGGAGTCGTTCCACCCCGACTGTAGCTCAGGGAAGGATTTATCTACAGGGCCATGAAGGTCCACTTTTTTGTCTTGATGCTTTATCGGGTAAACTTATCTGGGAAACACATTTGGTGGAAAAACTTGGAGGGCGTTCCCCAACCTGGGGGTACTCAGGTGCTCCCTTATTTTCAAAGGATAAGATCATTGTACAAACTGGAGCTATGGATGGTTCATTGGTGGCTTTGGATTCAAGAAATGGTCAAGAGATCTGGAGAGGCGGGAAAGCTGAAGCCGGTTATGCCAGCCCTTATCTCCGCAAGTCCGAACCTGGTCAAATTGTGGTATTTAATCAAACCGGATTATCGCTTCATGCACTCTCGGATGGTGCTGAAAAAATTACCTACCAGCACCGGACAAGGTATGATGTAAATGCGGCTCAACCCTTAGACTTGGGAGATCGATTACTGGTCGCTAGTGGATATGGCAAGGGGGCGGTGATGTTGAGCCTCCAAAGTGCACAGCCTAAGGTTCTGTGGGAGTCGGACGAAGTGGCATGTCAGATGGCAAGTCTTGTTCCTCTGAATGGACATGCTTTTGGAGTTCATGGCCAAACGGGAGCCAAGGCAGATCGGGCAACTCTTTTTTGCCTCGATCTAAAGGCAGGCAGAAAGGTGTGGGAAGAGAGAGGGTACGGAGTGGGGACGGTCATCCTGGTAGATAAAACTTTGGTGGTGCTCAGTGATCGAGGAGAGCTTTCCTTGATAGATGGATCGACCAAGGGATT
>Ga0181585_10002545_pt1 | contig 16151 bp, 21 predicted proteins | sample 071ome_29_FD_132469 | JGI IMG/M metagenome (GOLD analysis project Ga0181585, IMG submission 132469) | Coastal salt marsh microbial communities from the Groves Creek Marsh, Skidaway Island, Georgia - 071407BT metaG (megahit assembly) | ecosystem: Environmental > Aquatic > Marine > Intertidal... | reverse complement strand
TATTTGTAAAGGTTTAGAAAATATATCTTCTACTTTTTCTTTTTTGCCTTCTTCTTTCTTGACCCTCATTCTATCTGGAGCAATATCTTTCTCATCCAAAAAGTTTATGAGAGCAGAAACATCGACATTCTTTTCTGATTCGGTGTTTTCACCTTTCATTTTGTTGATTACTTGTAAAAGTTTGATTATATTTTCAGTTGACTTATGAGCAGAATCAAGATAGGGTGATGGTTTATCACCTTGCATGAAGCCGTCTTCTGGTTGTTGTATATATCCATTGAGCTTTTTAAACATATCTAAGGCAACAACTCTTTCTTCTACAGAGAAATCATAAACCTCCCTATATATATCTTCTACAGTTTTACCTTCAAATATTTCTTTTCTATCTTCATCCATTGTCTTCTTCTTCTATATTTGCAAAAACGTTATACTCTGAATCTAAGTTATTCAAAAAGTCATTGACGTTTTTTAATTCTTCTACAAAGTCTACAATGACAGGCTCATTGCTATATATTTCACCAGCCAATATAGACTTTGTTCTTTGACCTATGTTGAAAAATGCTTTACCAGCATCAACGAAAAGATCTTCATAGAATGATATTCTGTCCAACAATCTATAAATAACATAGGCCAAAACTGCTATAATAATTATCAATAAAGAAATTATTACTTCCATTACACTACCCTAAATTGTAATTCATGATTAGAATTTCATTGCCGATGCTTTGGTCTTTGCCAGCAGAAGCGCCAGATGGTTTGACAAATTCTTTAGCTGTCCACTCAAATTCATCCTTTGGATACATCTCGCTCAATTCTGGAAAGTCATAGTAAGAAAGTGAAAACCTACCAGAGATATTATGCAAGCAATCCTTCAACTGATAATGCTGCTCACGACCAAACTCATGCAAGCTATAATAATCTTCAGTCTTCCAATAAGGTGGGTCGCAATAAAAATATGTTGTCGGGGAATCGTACTTAGCGATAACATCTTCAAAAGATAGGTTTTCGCAGGTAGTAATATTCTTCAACAACTTTATATTCTTTTCATCGTTGAGCTTCTTGTGAAACGCTGCAAACTTAGAACTATTCTTCTTTGAATCATCTGTAAAGGTAGCCTCAACAGCAGAAGCACCAGAGAAACAATTAGTCAACAAAAAGACATACTTCATTGCTGCGTTTTGGTCTTTACGACCAGCTTTTATTTTTTGACCAAAGTGTTCTCTTATCTCTGTGTTTAGCTCATCTCTTCTTTGCCTTGCAAAGTTAAGAGCCTCATTCAAACTCTTTCTTTGCTTCTTGTCTATTGACTTATTTTCAAGACATTCACGGATCTTCTTGACAGCAAACGTGGAGGCAAACATCTCATCTTTACAAGCATGGAAATATTCTCTGCACACATCAAGTGGGCTTTTTGTTTCACCAGACTGCAAAGGTGGATTACGCTCGTCAATAAACTTACTAAACTGTTTTGGATTAGAAGCACATCGCCACATATTAACCATATAAGGATTAAAATCGTTATATATATGCTGCTTTGCAGCCAAGGGATTGTCGGGGTCGCTTTTCATATAGACCCAAAAGGCACCACCAAAAACTTCTACATATGTATCAATATCATTTGGAATAAAGCCGTGAATCCACGGAGCCATGCGTTGTTTTCCACCAATATAAGGAATCATTTAACCTCGTTTTGTTATTCGACTTCTTCGCCGTATTTGTTTATAAGATAACCAATTAATTTTACAGCAACACTACCGATTGCAATATATAACACCCCCATCAAATATGTTTCATCAAACAATACCATATCTAATCCCACAAGTTTCTATAATACTTCGCGAACAATGCAAATCCTTCTTTCATAACCTTATCACGCCTTTCAGCCTCTAACTTGTATTCTTCCCACTTTTCTTCGTCATCATGTTGAAAGTGCACTTTACCACCCGGCTCATCAACAAACAACCGATCTGTATCAATACCAGAATCAACATCATTCATATCTAACTTATGATACTCAAATGCCAATATCATTTTATCCAATATTCTCAACCACTCTTCATACATTTCATCATGTTGCTCTTCTGTATATCCTTCTAATAAAGGTGAACCACTAGGCCCATCCAAATATGAGTTTCCACCACCATTACGAAAAGAAATAAGTCGGGGCAATACAAAATCCGTTATGGTGTGATCCAGTGACCACAAATCCCTACCAGAATAACCGTAACGTATTCTTTGATAGATGTGTTTTATTCTTCTAATCATCAATCTTCTATTGCCGGAGTTGGCATTCTTGGTGCGCTATCGTCAGCTTGAAATTGCTTACCTTGTGCTGCATTAAACTTTATCAATTTAATCCAATCTTTATAGTTTAGCTTTTGCTTCTTCTTGATATACTTTCTATCAACATATCTTCTATTTTTGTCGCGGAAACGATTACCCTGTTCATCTCTTTGTATTGCCATTATATAACCTTTCGTTTTGTTAAGTTTATTATGGTTTCTTTTACCATTTCTCTATTATCTTTTAAGTCTGATTCTTTTATTCTTACAAGCTCATAATTATTTTGTTTAGCAACAAAGTTTTTTATGTAATCGTTTTGCTTATTCTTCATCTTTATCATCAAACCATTTTTATTTTTATCTTCTAAATCCCCATGCCAAAAATCACCATCAACTTCTATCAGTATATTATAATCAATAAGTAGTATATCGTAATACTTAAATCCATTCTGATGTGGCAAAGGTTTTTCTATTTCGTATTTTATTTCTAACTCATCTAATATGTATTGGGTTTCTTGCTCTGGCCAAGTCCTGCGTTTGCGGGCACGATTCATAGGTTGTTTCTTTTTACCATAAACGCTGTTGCCATCACTTACTTGTTGGCGCATCTTACGAAAGTTGTTTCGCTTTACTTTCGCTTTCTGACTTTCATAACCTTTTTCTTTGTCGTACATTACTTACTTTCTTCTAACTTCTTTACTCTATCTCTGAGCATTTCTATCTCAATAGATAAATCATTTAACACGCCTCTATACTCACCAATAAGTTTTTGAGTATCTACTTGTCTTTTGTGTAGTGCGGCCAAAATTTCTGTAGGGTCTACATCTTCTAATAGCTGTTGTGGGACGCTGCTTATAATTTTACTCATCGTCATCAACCTCTTCAAATTTTTCTTTAAAGTAATCCATCACATTACCTATGTGACGATTTTCTGCATCTTGCTTTCTTCTTCTTTTCTTTTCGTCTTGTATCTTTTGTATTTCTTCTTGAGACTTTTCTTTTCTTTCAGGTGGCTGTTCTACCACAAGCTCTTCTTTAACAATTTTTTCTTCTGGTGTTTCTTCTTGCTTTGGTTCCTCTACTGACTCTTCTTCTTTATCTTCTACCTCCATCTTGACAAAATCACTCACTAATTTTGTTGCTGTTGGTGATAAAGCGTTTTCACTATCTGCATATTTTATCGCTTGCGCTCTTGAAATCTCCATCATTTGAGCGCTCATATTATGTAGTATAGATTTCAACAAAGAAACATTTTTCATTGTGGAAAAAACTGTTGGGCTTCCAGCTAATTGCAGAAACTCATTTGTGGTAGAAACTGTGTCAAACGCTTGTGATAAATCTTCGGTCATTTCTAACATTACATCTACTTTACCTAATAAACTCAATATCTCTGCGACACAGTTCTTTTCCATTTTATTCCTCTTCTAATATAATTAACTCAAATCCAATCAACCTACCTAATTCATATTTAGCTTCTAGTTTATACATATCTATAAGTTTATTAATGTCATTAACTTCTTGATACAGAAAATATACCAACCTATTAAAAGCAATATTATCTTTATCTTGCAAAGAGTTTTGTAATATAAGATTTGCTATATTCCATCTTACAAAGCTTTTATTGTCAAACAACTGCTCATCTGGTTCATCTTCTGGTATTTCTTTTCTTAAATTGTCTATGGTGGATCTTAACTCGGCTCTAATAAGCGAAACTCTTTGACTCAATATATCTTCATCTATATCAAAAAAACGATTAAATTCTTCTGTCATTTCTGCGCTCATAAAAACTAACCTTTCATTGTAAGACTAAGTGCATCATATGTCAAATTTCGCGACAGGTTTTTTGGGAGTACTATTGCATTGACAACAAACACACTTAGTCCTATTTACATTATGCCAGACGACCTTTCATCGTCTTCTTTTTCTTCTTCTACTTCTATAAACAGTTTTTCTTTTTTACTATAATCCATATTTATATATTCAATATCTGTAGCATCTCTTTCCAACTCTTCTATATTCTTTTCCACTACATTAGAAAGATAAGATATTTTCATAGGTATAAAAAAATCTTTATTATTTGGATTAATAACAATGGCATCTATAATAGGTGTTCCTTTTTTTGCAAATGGATTACCGGTGTTTAGTATCTTTGTTAGATATTTGAACGACATATTAACAAGCACTAGTTTCTTACCGAAAGAGCCGAGCAAATTCTTTCTTATAGTCTCTCTATTGACATAGGAAACAACTAAATTTTCATCAGTAAATCCTACTATGCTATCATTACCATTATTTAGCGTAACAGTAAAAAGACGATTACCATCAACGTTCCCTATCAACCAAATAAATAATTCATTTTCTACTAATCGGTTCCAAACTATTTGAGCAGCCAATCTGCCTGGTCTACCTTCTATATCAAGATACGTTCTTTTGGATAAATCTTTTTCAAGTTTGACCATGTAAGAATCTCCCATAGTATAAATATCCTCCTATAATTTTAGAATGTCTTCTTGCCCAAGGAAACTATATTTGTCCCATGCGAGAGATCTGCCGAAACCGTCAGCGCTTAGTTTAACAGCACAAGCAGTAGATGGTATTAGTCGGTCACGTAGATATACTAGTTTGTTGTGCCATATGCGGAAGCTACTGCCATCATCCATACGAACATTGACATAGGGTTTGCCTTTCTTTGTTTTTAGTTCTTCTACTGACATAATAGTGCCGTAGAAATAGTCTTTGCTGTTGTCTTCGTAATAACTTATATGTTGGACTTCCATGCCGTCCATCTTGTCTTTCGCCATGTTAAGACGTTCTTCATCAATGGAGATACGGAAACCTATATGCTCAAGCTCAAAGTTGATAGTTTCTAACTCGCTGTAGTCGTCAAACTCAATATTAAAAAACTTGAATATGTGTTGAAAGCTATCGGGTGTAAGTAGGTTGTCAATAGGTTGTTTATCAAACTCAGACTTCAATACATTTTTGTAGAATAGCTTCTTCTCCTTTACAAGAGAATCAGAAAAGGTTGCTAACACCTCAACGAAAGTGCAAAGAGGTTTACGCGATATGGGTTTGTATATATGTTGACTGAAGTTGATATTGTCAAACATACCTAAGCGTATGAGTAATTGTAGTTTTGAGTAGGGTATAATCTTATGTGTATCGTTAGAGATGATAAACTCCTCAAATGTTTGCCATCCGTTTTGTGGTCTGTGTCGTAATATCTTCTTCATCACTGAGTCACCAAGACCTTTGATGTTTTTCATACCAATGGTAATCTGGTCTTTGGTTACTTTGAAGTCAGCAGAGAATGTATTGATGTTGCCCAATGATATAGGTGGACTGTCAAGCAGTCGTGAAGTCATAGACAAGTCAATAGCAAGATTGTCAAAGTCACCTATGTGGTGGTTTATCATAATCTCACAAAACAATTCGGGGTAACGTGCTTTCATATAGGCAGTCCAATAAGATAGAATACTATAACTAATAGCGTGAGACTTATTGAATAGATATCCACAATTATCAATAAGTATTGCAGCTACTTTCTTGGTGTCTTCAACTGACAACACCATAGCATCGGGGTTTGAGTACAAATGCTCTTGTAAGTAATCATTACATTTATCCTTATCAAGTGCTTCTGCATACCTACGAAGAATGTCAGCTTTACCAAAGTCAAGACCAAGACGATTAAACATCTGTATAAATTGCTCTTGGTAAATCATAATATATTCTGTAGGTGCAAGTATATCGTCAAACATTGGGTGTATATTGTTTGCCGCTTCTTCTTCGCCATTACGTCTACGTATATAGGCTTCAGTTGCTCCCATCTGTATAACGCCTGGACGATAGATAGCAGTAGCAGCAGCAATGTCTTCAAGTGTAGATGGGTGAATGTTTTGTAGACATCGTGTAATGTTAGCTCCACCAAACTGAAAGACACCTTGAGTTTCACCATTGTTGAGTAACTCGTATGCCTTATCATACCAGTGCTCGTCTTCTTTAGTAAGACAATCGGCTTTGGATAATGGTAGCTTATATATATCGTCCATTGTCATACCTACACGTTCTGCTATCCTATTCACATGAGACAATGTAGATATACCGAGCATATCAATCTTAAGAAACTTGACATCGCCTAATTCGGGTATCTGCCACTCAGTAACCATAAGGTCTTCGTTAGATGCCTTTCGTAGTGGCATGGTCTCATACAAAGGCTCAGAGGACACGATGATACCACCGGCAGATACACCAAGGTTTTTAGGATTACCGATAACAGTATCAAGTAACATTAGGAAACGCTGTTGGTCGGTATCGTTAAGTTTACCAAGAAAGTTATTCACCTCTACGTTTTCTTTGGCAATATCAGAAATGGTAGCAATAGACTTATTGAGTGATACATGCCCACTTATAGTCTTAGCAATCTTGTTGGCTTCAGCATGTGGTATCTCAAACGCTTTACACACTTCACGGAATAAAGTATTAGCAGTATACCGACTATAGATGGCGCAAGACGCTACATTAGAATAACCCCACTTGTCAGTGACATATTGTTTGACTTCGTTGCGTCTGTCATCTTGAAAGTCATTGTCAATATCTGGTGCTTTGAGTCGTTGTGGGTTTAGGAATCGCTCAAAGAATAAGTCATACTTTACGGGGTCAAGATGTGTTATACCAAGTAACCAACACAATAGAGAGCCTGCAGCACTACCACGACCAGGCGACATAAGTATATCGTTAGATAAAGCCCAATGGCAAAAGTCGCGAGTAATAAGAAAGTAATCAAGGTAGCCTGCGTTGTCTATAACTTGTAACTCTGACTGCACACGGTCAAAGTATTCGTCTATTTTGTCTTTTGGTATAAGGTCTTTGTTTACCTTGTCTTGGAAACCTTGTTGCAACAACTCTACCATGTAAGTCTTATTGTCTTTGTAACCATCAGGTGTTGTGAATTGTGGCTCTTTGAGGGTTTCATCATCTACACGAGCGTTGCAACGGCTAGCAATCTCTTTGGTTGTTTCAATAGCTTCATCAAGGTAATAGTCGTCAATGGATTGACTATGACCATTGTCATGCCAAAACTGTCGCATCTCGTCTTCAGTAGCAATGTATAGATTCTTACAACTGGTCTCGTCATACTTGCCATTGGTGTTTAACTTTACCATAAAGGCATGAGCTTCTTGACGAGCTTTGTCGGGGTAGTGAGCGTCATTAGCAAGAATACAACGAATGTCATACTTCTTACGAAACATCTCAACCATAGCAAAGTTATACTCACGTTGAGCGTGACGGTCTCCATCTTCATCACGATAAGAAAACTTTTCGTGGGGGTGCATTTCTACAAAGTAATTATCACGACCGAAGATATCATACATCTGCTCAAATAGATTATTCATCTTGTCGGTCTGACCTGTGAAGTAATACTTTGCGTATGGTGAGATAATACAGGTGGTGGTGGCTATGATGCCTTCGTGATGTTGACGTAATGCGTTTATATCAATACGAGGTTTACCATAGAAACCGTCTTTGTTGGCAATATAGTTTAGGTGATATAGGTTTTGTAGACCTATGTCATTCTCCGCCAATAGAATAAGGTGAGGGTTAGACATACGCCTGCGTGTCTCTTCTTTTACTTCAGCGGTGGACATTCCTTCTGCTTCTTCATCGGTAACGCCTTTGCGATTGATATCTTCTACGAAATAGAATTCGTTACCTAAAATAGGTTTTATACCATGCTTATCACAGGCTTTCTGAAACTCGTAATGGCCCGCACAAGTGCCGTGGTCTGTAATCGACAAACTTTGCATCCCCACTTCGGCAGCACGTTTTGCGTTGTCTTCGGGCTTACCGATGCCGTCAAGCAAAGAAAAAGAGGTGTGGCAGTGTAAATGAGTATAAGTAGTTACTGGTTTGTTGTAATCATACATAGATAATACTCCCATATTATAAAACTGATTGAATAGTATTATAATGAAATAACACTAATTTGTATACTTTTCTAGCAGGATTTCTTTGAGCGAAAAGAGTTTTCTTGTAGCATCAGGATTTGCGTTTGTTGCTTTGCTTATATATTCTGTTTGGTATACCACTCTAGATATACCTACTTGACAAATCACTTTCGCACAATCATTACAGGGTAGGAAAGGCACATATAATGTAGCACCTTTTAGTTTTGCTGTTTCAGCAAACAAAATTGCATTCAATTCTGCATGGACTATATATTGGTATTTATGAGGTCTTACTAAATCTTGTGGCTCTAACTTTACTTCGGCAGGTGGTGAGTTATACCCTGTGCCAATAATTCTATTGTCAGTGTCTAGTATAACACACCCTACCTTAGTGTCGGGGTCTTGTGATCTAGACGCAATATCATCAAGCAAATTTATTGCGTATTCATCCCAAGATATTTTCATTCGTTTATTTCACCAGTAATGGGGTCATAAACCATTGTATTCGTTTTACAATTATATATCTTACCATCTCGCTCGATATATTTGTTTAGCTGACCCATTGTCATATATCTAAACATTGTATCTATGTCACCAAAGTCATCAGCTAACTTTTTTAGATTACCATAGAAATAGGTGCCTGGTTTTTGTACAATCTTCTTTGCTGGTTTTACTTCTAAATCAGCACCATTTTCTCTTCGTTTTATGTTTCTAAGATACCTCTCGTGCGCCTTTTGAGATTCGGGCTTGTTAGCTTCTTCTTCGTCACTCTCATTAAACTTTTCTGGTATATACTTCTTCAATATTTTTTCATACTTCTGTTTTACTTCTTCTTGATATAAATTTCTACTCTCAAAACTTTTTAGTATATTTTTACTTTTAGACATTATATTTACACTCCTTACACTATTTCACAAGCACCGCCAGCACAAGCTAGCTCACCAGTTAAGTCAGTCATATCTTCCATCTCTACAACACCAGTAAGATTCATATCTTTCAATGTTGCAAACATTTCATCAAACTGCGCTTTATCTATTGTTTCAAACGGCGCTTGGACATATGAACCACCATCGTATGGCAAAACAGAAAGTCCATTATAACTATCTCTGTTTTTCCACATCCACTCACCAATTTCTTCCCATTCTTCTGGTTTAATAGAAATAGTGCCAGATACATTGTTTGTATTGTTTCCGCTTCTGTGACCTTCCTTTATCCACTCTGTATGAATTTTCTTTATTCTTTCTAACAAGTCTAATGGTGATTCATCTCTAGTTGTTGCACCGACAGGAGCTTGTTGAGGAATAGAAACTACAGCTTGAATATCTGGTTTGAAATAATCATCCTCTACTAGTTCGGGGTGATTTATTGATAGATATGTATAAATAGCTTCGTTTTTACCCAAACGTATACGACGAATATAGTGACTATCGTGCCATGCGTGAATACCAGAACTACATCCCAATACACATGAAGTTGTTCCAGATGGCTTTACTGTTGTTACTCTTGCTGCTTTATTGATGCCAAGTATATTAGAAACACGCTCGTTTTCAGTTGCTGCTTCATGTGCTCCCTGTGATATATCAATATCGTCTAATTTGTTAGATGCTATACCTGTCATACCTACACCAAGTAAAGCGTCCTTCTCTGTTGTCCTGCGCCATACATCACGTAGGTAGTGAAAGTCTGTGTATGAAGCTTGTAGTGTTCCGATGAATGCTGCTGCTCTACAACGTGCATCAAAGTCCTCTTGACTTTCTATATCAGAAACATTTATCTCGCAAAGATTACAAAACTGAAATGGTCGCAAAGCAATCTCAGCGCAAGGGTTAGTGCCGTATTCTACATCGTTTGTAAAATAAAAGCCAGGCTCACCTGCGTTTGACAATTCAATCTTTTTCCATAACTCAAGAAATTCTCTCTTCTTTATTCTATGTCTTGCCAAAACAACAGAGTTATTTGCTCTGCCTCGTTGAGGGTTTTGCTCCCACCATGAACCAAACTTAGAACTCAACATTTCGTCATCATCAAAAGAAAAAAGAGAAATCAAAGCCGCTCTACGAATACCACCGGCTAATACTGCATCAGCAATATAACAAACCATATCATGCGCTTCAATGGGTGTTAGTTGGTCTCCATTTTCTTTTGCATCAAGAATTTTTCTCAGATTGTGAATACAATCTTTTAATGGTTGAGGTCCAGGAGCCTTACCACCAGATGTAACAAGTCTTGCACCCTTTGGTCTAATGTCAGAATAATCAAAATCTGGTAGAGATGCTGTGCCTGTAAAATATGCTTTAACCAATGCTTTCACTGCATCAGCCCATCCTTCAATAGAATCACCAATAAGAAAACGTCTACGCTTAGTAGGCTTTCTAATCTCTGGTAATTTTTCTACGTGATGTTTCTGTACGGAAAATCCTACACCACAGCCACCTAACAATAGAAACATAACCTCACCAAAACCACGCCAATCATCAATGGGTAAGTATGAACAATTAAAAATCCTATTGGGGGACATTTCTATAGGTCTGCCAGCAAACTGCATACTTCTCATTGATGGTAAAACTTTCTTATCATACACAAACTGATATGCCGATTCTATCTCTGATAGAAACTCAGCTCCTTGCTCTTTAAACTTATTCAAGTGCATATTCTTGTTTCTATCAACAAGCTCTTCCCAAGATTCTCTACGTTGTAATTCTGGTATGTATTTAGCATATTTATTATGCACTGTAATATCTGATAATATTTGCTGGCTTAAATCCATCTTTATTCCCCGTTATAGTATTTATCAATAAACTCTTTCAGTATATTGTTTATGTGTTGGTTTAAAGTTATATCCTTCTCATGTGCTTCCATTGCTAATTTAAAAAATTCTTGGTCTTTTATTTCTACTTGTATATCTGCCATTATGCCTCTACCCAATTATTTTCTGCGCTTAGTTTTACATCCATAATATGAATAATGTTTGGCTTGTTTTTCATAATATCCCATTCAGACGGGGACAATAAACTCAAAAAATTTTCATTGTTATCTCTACGATAAAGATAGTAAGTGTGTCCTAACTTTGGCTCTAAACGTATTTCACAACTTGAAACTAAATCATTTACATTATTAATTGTCAAAACATCAATCGGCATTATTTCCCCCTACGTCTTTTGCACTACGGTAACCATCTCTAAAAAAACCTGCACCAAACTTGATGCCAGGAGCTGTATAAAATCTACGAGTCTTTTTTACTTCACCACACTTTGGACAAGTTTGCATGTTCTTTGAATCATAATCTTTCAAAGCAATGGTCTTTTCAAAAACTGTATCGCAAGTATCGCATATAAAATCATACGTTGGCATTATATACTTTTCTTCCCTTCCACTTCTATTGACTTGATTGTTTCTTGTTCGCCCATATCATTTATTAAAACAACATCGTAAAATATGGTTTCATTAATTGCTGGCTTGTCTTTGTTAGCCATATCTGTCGCTACTCGTATTACATCATCTGTGCGTTTTATATCTCTTCTCATCACAGAATATAATTGTTGCACATTTGCTCCTTGATTACCATACCTACTAGTCCTCATCACGCTGTATCTTTCTGGCATTATATCGTATCCTTATGTTTTCTATACAAGTCGCTAAACTTACTACTTACATTAGATTCTGATTTTTCTAATAAGTTACTTAAAGGGTTGTTTTCTTGTTGCTCTTCTGCCATATCATTAAGTTTTATCAAAGACTTTCCATAATCAATATTGATAGTAAAATTAGTGTTAGCAGTGCCCATTCGGTTCTTACCAATGTGAAAATACTTTTGTGAGAAAGTACCGAAAAAGTCAACAACTTGAGCCTTACTAATAGCTTCGCCAATCTTGTCCATAGTAATGATATCATCATTAAATCCTTCTCTATTTGTTTGTGTCGCTGTCCACACAGGTAGTTGTGACTCCATACAAAAACTTCTAATATCTTCTGTAATAGCTTCTAATTCAAAGCGCTTTTGCTCATAACCCCTACGAGACTTCATTAGGTCAAGATAATCTACTATAATAAGGTCTGGGTTGAAACCGTCAGCTTGCAATCTGCCGATGTGAAACTTTAAAGTATTTACTGTCGCTGATTTTGTTGGATACTCTTTAATTACAAGTTTGCCCATATTAGCACTAGAAAACTTTTCAAGTCTTTCGGACCATTCATCCACTCGGCTATACAATTCTTTTACGGGAATACCGGTGATACGAGCGTCATAACGGTGTCCGATGTTTTTCTCGCTTAACTCAAAAGAGTAATGGACAACGTTTTTACCAGAGGATAAAGCACCATATCCAAGATTGACAAGAAAGAATGATTTACCGCCGCCAGTTGGAGCCATAACCATTCCTAATTCGCCAGGTGCTAGTCCACCATCAAGCACTTCGTTATGATCCAATGCTTTAAAACCTGTAGGCACCGGATCTCTCTTTTGCACGACAGACCTATTTGATAGTCCAGTAAAATACTCATGTCCTAAATCGGTCTCTGATGTAATCTTCAAGGCATTCTCAATAGTTTTTTGTATCTCTTCGTATTTGCCTTCCTTCAACAGCTCAACGGAATTAATAATAGCATTACGCATAGAGCCATTCTTGCACATCTCAAAAGCTTTGTCTTTGGTATATTCCATTTCTGAAATATTTGTGTTAGTGTTTAGATCTACCAAAATAGTAAGAATTGATTCTTTTAATTCTCCATCAGGATAGTTTACTATTTCTGTCTTAAGCATATCATATGTAGGCACAGCATCATATCTACTATATAGTTTAGACACCTCGCTCCACATAGCTCTATGTGGCTCATAAGTAAAATAATCTTCTTTAAGTATTTCATAAATCTTTTCAAAAAACTTTCTGTCTGTCATAACCGCCTTAAGCACTAAAGTTTGAAACTTTAATCCAAACGATTCAAAGTTTTGATTATCAGACATTTTGCATCTCCTGTGTATTTTTTAGATTACCGAAAGTGGTCGTCCAATCGGAAATGTTTTTAGGTGATATATCTTCGGTTAACAACTTCAACCGAAACTTCATTGGGTTATACTTAGGCTTGTTGTTATCAACAATATAAGTAATCGCATCCATATCTTGTATAGTAACGTTTACATCATGTAGTTGCACAAGACTGTAATTCTTTTCTATTAATTCTTTGTTATCAACATACTTCTGATACTTCTTATTCTTCTGTGCTACTTGCTCAACAGCGTGCTCATGTATATCATTTACAGTATATTGTGTGGTGTTAGACAAGAATGGAAAATCCTTCTTGAAGGTTTTCTCACCAACTCTTGGCACACCATCTATCTTGTCAGACTTATCACCACAAACAGACTTGATAAGAGTATAGTTAGGAGGATAACAATCTTCGGACTCCAACATATACTCCATATCAATCATCTGTCCGTGCTTTTTGTTTACCTTGACAGGTCTATACACAGATATATCATCGCTTACTAATTGGAAATAATCCTTGTCAGTGGATACGATAATCTTCTCATACCCATCAAAGGTGTTATTAGCCATCCAAGCGATAACATCATCAGCTTCTTGGTATTGGATTGCTACTTGGTGGAAAGGTAAAAACTCAAATGTTTCCTTGAGCAGACTTATCTGACGAACTAGTGATTCCCGTTCGTCTTCTTCGTCATTCTCAAAGATACGATTTAGCCCAACCATCTTACGGCCTTCTTTGTAAGTGGTGAGAGTTTTTCTGCGGCGTTCGCCTGATTGCTTGCCCTCCCAAGCTATCACAACCTCATCAACTTCCAACTTTTCTATAAGGGATCGTATACTAGCTAGTGTGCCATAATAACCACCTACGTGCTCACCATTGACATTAGTCAAAGTGACAGCGGAGAAATTACGGACAAACATATTCATCAAATCTACAAACATAACTTTTTTAGACATAACACATCCTTTAGAGCATAGAAATCCATATGGCACACTTTGTGCATTTTTTAAAACAAGGATTTAAGTTGGGATACAAAATAACCATTTCACTATAAATATAATACAATTTTCAGAAATATAATACAAAATTCTTACTATAATATAAAAAAATTTAGATACACTGTCAAGCTATTTTTTTGAGCAAAAATTTCAAATTTCTTCTTCGCTCTCTACTGCTTCTACTACTTCATCTGAGTAGGAAAACTGCTCTTTGTGTCGTTTTACAACAAGCGATTCTCTAAGCAGAGGTGTAATTGCTTTTTTGAAATCTGGATTGTTATCAACATACTCAAGCCAATCCTTGTTCTTAAATTCGTGAGTTTTACCATCTACTGTAATAGCACTTTTCTGAGCGCTTATTTTATTTATGTGACCTGCTTTGGTTAGCACTTCCAACCAATCTTCATGGTCAACCATGCCTCTATTATAATAGACTTTAAATTCACATTGACCTAGTGGTGGCCCAAAACGATTCTTGATAATCTTCGCTCTTACCTTTGCACCGATGGTCTTTTTGTCAGCAACTGTATTACCAACAGTAATCTTGCCAGCGTTGATGAGCTTTATACGAAGTGAAGAGAAGAAAGGTACAGCACTACCGCCAGGTGTTATAGTGTCATCACCAAACATAACCCCTATATTCTTCCTAACTTGGTTGAGAAAGACGAGCGATACATTATGTGTGCCAATAAGCCTAATAACTTTACGCAAGCCTTGGCCCATTCTACGAGCCATTAGACCTATTGTGTTTTCATCATAATCGTTTCTAACTTCTTGGTCTGTAGATGTAGCGGCAATAGAATCCCAAACAATACAAACCATACGATCTGGTTCGTTTGCTTTGATTAGCTTTATCATATTCTCTATAGCTTCAAATACTTTTTCTACCGTATCTAATTGTATCAAACAGAAATTTGTTTCTATAGGGTCTAACCCAATGAGCTGCAGAAATTCTATATTAGCAGCGTTTTCTGTGTCAATCAATACTGGTATACCGCCCTTGTCTAAACAATCTTTTAGAATAACATACGAAAGCATTGACTTACCCGTTTGTGATTCTCCACTTATTTCTACGAGCTTGCCAACTGGTATACCACCTTCCTTCTCTGCATCATTAGTTATAATAGTATCTAACTGCGCAGAGCCTGTGGTCAACCAACGCTTTACTTCTGTTGGTGTATCATCTTTGCCGAATACATAAGCAGAACCGGCCATTTTAGTATTTAATTCTTTGACAATAAGATCGCCCAATATTGAGTCGTCTTCTGTCTTTTTCTTTGCTGTTTTCTTTTTAGGTGGCAATATAAACTCCGAATGAAAAAGGGGGCCGAAGCCCCCGTCAATTTATTTGCCGAGTATACCGGCAAACTTGTTTTGTATTTGCTCATTCGCCTCATCACCCTTAGAGCGTGATGAGTTTACATCAAAAGGGAGGTCGTCCTCGTCCTCCTTAACCGAGGCGAAACTCTTGGTAGTGCCAGTGCTATCGTTGTTTTCTTCTTCTTCGCCTGCAGGATTTAGGTGTGCGGCAAGCGCTTCCTTTATCTCTGTTACAGGAGTAAGAGGAAACATAGTGTCGATGTTTTCTACACTATCAAGAAGGTCAATAACAACAGACTTATTCTTAGTCAAGTTTTCAATAGCAGTTGATGGTGTAACATCAAGAGATACATCAACAGGATATACCCAACCGTTGAAACCCTTCTCTACGGTGACAATTAAGTCCATACCATTTTTGATATCAGTGATATCGATATCGCGCTTTAGGGCAATCTTAGCAGCGTTGAGAATCTTGTTGTAAGTGCTACGTGGTGAGCTTGACGCTGATACACCCCACCAACGAATAATATTATTAGACTTCGACCACTCTTGCTCCTTATCGGGTGACTCTTTAACAATGATAGGAATAAAAACACGAGTTGAAATGCCCATTGATTTAGCTA
>Ga0181585_10002535_pt1 | contig 16181 bp, 12 predicted proteins | sample 071ome_29_FD_132469 | JGI IMG/M metagenome (GOLD analysis project Ga0181585, IMG submission 132469) | Coastal salt marsh microbial communities from the Groves Creek Marsh, Skidaway Island, Georgia - 071407BT metaG (megahit assembly) | ecosystem: Environmental > Aquatic > Marine > Intertidal... | reverse complement strand
TCGGTGCCGCGGGGCAGGGTGGCGCGAAGCTTGTTATGCTCCACATAGGGGCCAAACCGCCCGGCCTTCAGATGCACCTCGCCGCCAGTCGGATGCTCGCCAAGCAGCCGGCCGCGTTTCTTCGCCGATTCCGCCAGCAGGTCCACCGCCCGGTTCAAACCGATCTCAAGCAGATCGTCACCGTCTTTCAGGCTGGTGAAGCTGCCCTGATATTTCAGATAGGGGCCATAGCGACCAAGGCCGGCCTGGATCATGTCGCCGCTTTCAGGGTGTGTCCCGATATCGCGCGGCAATGAGAGCAGCTTCAGCGCGTTGTCAAGATCGATGCCGCCGGCGGACATGCCTTTCGGGAAGGAGGACCGTTTCGGCTTTTTCGTCTCCGGATCGCCAAGCTGCACATAGGGTCCGTAAGGCCCGTTGCGAACATAGACCGGCAGGCCGCTGTCCGGATCATCGCCAAGATGGCGGTCACCGACGACGCCGGCCTCGGCATCCTCGTCCTTGCCATTGGTGACAAGCTGGCGTGTGAATTTACATTCCGGATAGTTCGAACAGCCGATGAAAGCGCCGAACTTGCCAAGCCGCAGGCCGAGCCTGCCGCCGGAGCAGTTCGGGCAGCTGCGCATCAATTCGCCGGAATCATCCTTCTTGAAGAAGTGCGGGCCGAGATCCTCGTCCAGAACATCGATCACGTTGGTGATTGTCAGCTCGCTGGTGCTGTCGATGGCCGCCTTGAAATCACGCCAGAACTGCGCCAGCAGCTGTTTCCAGTCGAGCTTGCCGTCGGATACGGCGTCAAGCTGGCCCTCAAGCTTGGCTGTGAAGTCATATTCGACATAGCGGCTGAAGAAGCTGTTCAGGAAGGTTACGACAAGCCGGCCGCGATCCTCGGGAATGAACTTGCCGCGATCCTTGACCACATAGTCGCGGTCCTGAAGCACCTGAATGATCGAGGCGTAGGTCGAGGGCCGGCCGATACCAAGCTCCTCCATCGCCTTCACCAGGCTGGCATCGGTGAAACGTGGTGGCGGCTGCGTGAAATGCTGTTCCGGCGTGACCTTGCGCGTGGCCAGCGATTCACCCTTGTCGACCGCGGGAAGGATGGCGCTGTCATCGGTCTTGTCGGTTTCGACCTGGTCGGAGGCCGAATCCTGCCCTTCCTGATAGACCGACCGGTAGCCGTCGAACACGACAACGCGGCCGCTGGCCCGCAGGGTCACATTCTGCGACCGGTTGGTGATGTCGATGGCCGTCTGGTCCAACTCGGCGGACTGCATCTGGCTGGCGATGGTGCGCTTCCAGATCAGGTCATAAAGCCGCGCCTGGTCGTAATCGAGGAAGTCGCGGATGGAGTCAGGCGTCCGTGCCGCGTCGGTTGGCCGGATCGCCTCGTGCGCCTCTTGGGCGTTCGCGGCAGCGGTGCGATAGACCCGCGGCGTGTCGGGAAGATAGTTGTTGCCAAACCGCTGGCCAATTTCCGCACGTACGCCGGCAATGGCCTCGCTGCCAAGCTGTACGCCGTCGGTCCGCATATAGGTGATCAGGCCGGTGGTTTCGCTGCCGATATTGATGCCTTCATAAAGCCGCTGCGCGATCTGCATTGTCCGGCTGGCCGAAAAGCCCAGCTTGCGCGAGGCTTCCTGCTGCAGCGTCGAGGTGGTGAAGGGCGGTTTCGGATTTTCGCGGATGCGGCGCGTCTGGATGTCCGAGACCCGGAGCCCCTCGGCCTCGATGGCGGCGGCGGCGGCGATGGCCTCGATCTCGGTGCCGATATCCAGCTTGCCAAGCTTCTTGCCATTCAGATGGGTGAGGCGGGCCTTGAAATTCCGCCCGTCAGCCTTTCCAAGCTCGGCCTCGACGGTCCAGTATTCCTGCGCGATAAAGGCCTCGATGGCGGCTTCGCGCTCGCAGATCAGACGCAGCGCCACCGACTGCACGCGGCCCGCCGACCGCGCGCCCGGCAGCTTGCGCCACAGCACTGGCGAGATCGAGAATCCGACAAGGTAGTCGAGCGCCCGTCTGGCACGATAGGCATCGATCAGCTCGGTATCAAGCGCGCGCGGCTGCGCCATTGCGGCCAGAATGGCACTCTTTGTCACCTCGTTGAAGACAACGCGTTCTACCGGCTTCTCCTTGATCAGATTGCGATCCTGAAGCAGTTCGAGGACATGCCAGCTGATGGCCTCGCCCTCACGGTCGGGGTCGGTCGCCAGAATCAGCCTGTCCGCCGCGCGCAATGCCTTGGTGATGTCGCCAATATGCCGCTCGGAGCCGCTGGAGACCTGCCATTTCATGGCGAAGTCCTCATCGGGAAGCACTGACCCGTCCTTGCTTGGCAGGTCGCAGACATGCCCGTAGGAGGCCAGAACCTGGTAATCATCGCCAAGATAGCGATTGATGGTTTTGGCTTTTGCGGGGGATTCGACGATGACGAGTTTCATGAGCGGCCCTGTTGTCTGAAACCCGCAGATAGTACCTAAATCACGATTTGTCAAAGCCCGACCGGACAACAGGCTGTGGTTTCAGGTGCCAAGCACCAGACAGACCCGGTTGCCGTGATGTCGGGTGATCCGTCCGGCAAGTTCCAGTTCGAGGATCGCCGCAAGGACCGTCGCCGTCGGGGCGTCACACCATCTGATAACCTCGTCGATGTCAGTGCCCTCGGACCCTAGCGCATCGAGAATGGTGGTGCGGCAACGGTCAATCGACTCTGGCGGGCCGGGGGCAAGGCGCGCATCGCGCCAATCCTGCGGGTCCGGTGCGTCGGCGGCGGCTGGACGAGACAGGCATTCCAGAATATCGGCAACGCCGCGCACCAGCGTCGCGCCTTCACGGATCAGATGATTGCAGCCCGCCGAACGCGGATCGAGCGGTGATCCCGGCACGGCCATCACCTCGCCGCCGCGCTCGGCCGTCTCGCGTGCGGTGATCAGCGACCCGGACCGCTCCGCCGCCTCGACCACGACGGTACCAAGCGCGAGGCTGCCGATGACGCGGTTGCGGATCGGGAAATGGCGCGGGGTCGGCTGCGTGCCGGGCGGCATCTCGGCAACGACCAGGCCGGTCTCGGCAATTGCATCCTGTAGATCGGTATTCTCCGGCGGGTAATGGATATCGATGCCGCCGGCGATAACGGCAATCGTGCCGCCCGCCAGCGCACCGTTATGCGCCGCCGCATCGATGCCGCGCGCCAGCCCCGAAATGACTACATGCCCCTCGGATGCAAGCTCATCGGCAAGGCTCTGTGCGAACCGCTGTGCGTTGATGGAGGCGTTGCGGGCGCCGACGATGCCGACCCCCGGCCGGTCAAGAAGATGGAGTGCGCCCCGTGTCGACAACACCGCCGGGGCATCATCGAACTGCGCCAGCCGGTGCGGATAGCCGTCCCCGCCCTTGAACAGCAGCCGCGCGCCGACAGCTTCATTGGCGGCAAGCTCGGCCTCGGCCAGCGAACGCGGAGCCGGTTTCAGCGTCCGGCCACCTCGCTTTGCCAGTTCCGGTACGGCACGCAGCGCGTCGGCAGCACTACCATAGCGCTGCAACAGCAGGCTGAAGGTCATCGGGCCGATATTCGGCGTACGGATCAGCCGCAAATGGGCGATTTGTTCCTCGCGGTCCATATCGCCGGTATACGCGATAAAGCTGAAGGAATAATTAACGCCTTTGGGTTATCGTAAAGGTTTATTTCTGGCTGATGCGGCTTTCGGTGCCGGCCAGCAGCCGGCCGATATTGGCGTGATGGCGCGCCCAGCTGAGCGCGCTCATGGCGATCACGGCGGCGCAGATGGGTGGTGGCAGCTTCAGCGCCACCGCGGCGATGCCGCATCCCAGCGTTGCGACAAGCGCCGCCAGCGATGAATAGCGGGTCAGCGCCGCGGTGCCGAGCCAGAGCGCGGCGAAGACAAGGCCAAGCCGGATATCAAAGGCGGCGAAAGTGGCGACGCAGGTGGCCACGCCCTTGCCGCCCCGGAATTTCAGCCATACCGGGAAACAATGGCCTACCACCGCCATCAGGCCGGCAATGCCGGTCATCAGCGGGTCCGCCGTCGCATGCGCGACACCGAGTGCGATCACCGCGCCCTTGCCACCGTCGAAGATCAGCGTCAGCAGCGCCAGCCCCTTGCTGCCGGTCCGCAGGACGTTTGTTGCGCCAATATTGCCACTGCCAACCTTGCGGATGTCACCCTTGCCGGCAAGCCGCGTGAAGATCAGCCCGAACGGCACCGACCCGGCCAGATAGGCCATCACGGCGACAACAAGGAGGTACATGCCAGCCATGACCGGTCAGTCCCGCTGGAAGACCGGCACGCCACCTACCCAGCTTGCCGTCACGCGGCCCTGAACGGGCAGCCCCTCAAACGGGGTAACCCGCGAGCTGGAGGCGAAATCGGCGGCGCGAACCACCCAGCTTGCCTGTGGGTCGAACAGCACCAGATCGGCGACAGCGCCCTCGCCAAGCGTGCCGCCGGCAAGATCGAGGATCGAGCCCGGGGCGAGGCTGAGAAGTTCCATCGCGCGAAGCAGCGACAGATGGTCCCGATGGACCAGAGACAACGTCATCGCCAGAAGCGTGTCGAGGCCTGACGCACCCGGTTGTGCCGGGCCGAATGGCTGTGCCTTGGCGTCACCATCGACCGGGATATGGTCCGAGGCGATGGCATCGATGGTGCCGTCGGCAAGCGCTTCGATAATCGCCTGGCGGTCATCTTCAGAGCGCAAGGGCGGGGCAAGCTTGAAGGCCGTGTCATAGGTGCTTGCCGACAATTCGTTGAGCATGAAATAGGGCGGCGCGGTGTCGGCTGTCACCGGCAAGCCTTCATCCTTGGCGCGGCGGATCGACTGGGCGGCGGCGCGGGTCGAGATATGTGCTGCGTGATAGCGTGCGCCGCTGAGCCTGACGAGATGCAGGTCGCGGTCGATGATGATGGCCTCGGCCTCGGCCGGCGCGCCGATCAGGCCGAGGCGGGTCGATGTCTCGCCCTCATTCATCTCACCGCCGGCGGTCAGATGGTGGTCCTCGCAATGCTGGATGAACGGCCGGTCAAGCATGCCGCAATAGGCGAGCACCCGCCGCATCACCAGGCTGTCCATGATCGTACGGGTGCCATTGGAGAAGCCGACGGCGCCGGCATCCGCCATCAGGCCAAGTTCGGCCATGGCCTTGCCCTTCAGCCGGCGAGTTGCGGCACCGTAAAGGAACAGCCGCGCGCCACCGATGCGGTTTGCGCGCAGGGTCAGCGAATCGATCATGCTGGCATCATCGATGACCGGGTTGGCATCGGGCAGGGTGACGATGCTGGTAATGCCGCCTGACGCGGCGGCGCGCAACAGGGTCGCCAGGTCTTCCAGATGCTCGGCGCCCGGGTCGGCCGACTGAACCCGCATGTCAATCAGGCCCGGTGCGAGGCAGGCGCCGCCGCAATCATATGTCTGCGCTGCCGCTGTCAGAAGCTCGGATGGCGGTGCGCCGGCGTCAACCCCGGTGATGGTCCCGTCGGTGATGCGGACAAATCCGGTCTCGTCACGCGCCTGCGCGGGATCGAGGAGGCGTGCGTTATGAAGCAGCAGGTCGGTCATGGCGCGTCCCCGCCGCCCGCAAGCGCCTCGAGACAGGCCATCCGCGCGGCCACACCGATTTCCACCTGCGTGCGGATCAGGCTCTTCTCGACATCATCGGCGGTGGCGGAGTCGATCTCCACCCCCCGATTCATCGGCCCGGGATGCATGATCAACGCCTGCGGCGCGGCCCGCATCAGCTTGTTCCGGTCGAGCCCGAACAGATTGAAATATTCGCGCTGTGACGGTGTCTCGGTGCCTTCCATACGTTCCGTCTGAAGCCGCAGCATCATCACGATATCGACACCCTCGATTCCCTCCTCGAGATCGGTGAAGATCTCGACCCCCATGCTGTCGACGGCCACCGGCAGCAGCGTCGCCGGACAGACCAGCCTGATCTCGGCGCCAAGGGTCGACAGAAGGTGGATGTTCGATCTGGCCACACGGCTGTTGGCGATATCACCGCAGATGGCGATCTTCAGACCTTCGATCCGGCCAACCCGGCGTTTGATTGTCAGCGCGTCGAGCAGTGCCTGGGTGGGATGTTCATGACGCCCGTCGCCGCCATTGATCACGGCGGCATCGACATGCTGGCTGAGAAGTTGCACGGCACCGGAGCAATTATGCCGCACGACGAGAATGTGCGGGTGCATGGCGTTCAGCGTCGTTGCCGTATCCAGAAGTGTCTCGCCCTTCTTCACCGATGACCCGGCCACATTGATGTTCAGAACCGAAGCGCCAAGGTTCTTCGCCGCCAGTTCAAAGGACACACGGGTCCGCGTCGAATTCTCGAAAAACAGGTTGAGGACGGTAAGCCCGCGGAGCATGTCGGACAATGGCGGTTCGAACAGACCGTTATTCTGGATGATGTCGGCAAAGACATTGCCGCGGTCAAGAAGGCCGTTGATCTCAAGAGGGTTAAGCCCCTCGATTCCAAGAAAATGACGGGATGACAATTGGGCCGGCGGGGCCGTTGTGGCTGGCATGGCGCCGGAAGCGGCGTGCCCGGGTGCGCGCGTATCGGTCATGAAGGCCAGCTTATAGTCACGCTTGCCTGCCGACGTCCAGCGGAAATCAGGCCGGGTCGGTCAAAGACCCGTGAATCCGGTCGAGTGCCGCCTGCAGGATCCAGCCCGCGGCCAGCGCATCGCGCCTGACAGCTCGGCGCGCCCGCGTCATATCGGATTCCAGCATCGCCGATTCCACCGCCTGTGTTGACAGCCTTTCATCCTGAAAGGTGATTGGCAGGTCACGAAGACGCAGCAGGGCGTGCGCGAAATCACGCGTCGCATCGCAGCGCGGCCCCTCGCTACCATCCATATTCAACGGCCAGCCGATGACAAGGCCGCCGACGCCCTCCTCATCGCACAGCGCGAAGATCGATTCGGCATCGGGGGTGAATTTCTTGCGCCAGATGATTTTCAGCGGGCTTGCCACGCTGAGGCGGGAATCTGAAATGGCCAGCCCGATCGTCTTTTTGCCGACATCCAGACCGAGCAGTCGCTGGCCGTCCGAAAGCGCGGCTTTCATATCGTTGAGCTTGCAGATCGCCATATGCGGTGATAGATGCTTCGTGGTTTCCACTGCAACAGGACAAAGCACAGCATCATGTCGGTTGACAAGAGTACCGTTGCGCGTATCGCACGGCTGGCACGCATCCATGTCCCCGAGGACCGGCAGGAAAAGTTGTCGGCCGAACTTAGCGGCATCCTCGACTGGATCGAGGAGTTGAACGAGGTCGACACCGAAAATGTCGAGCCGATCGCCAGCGTGACCGGCCATTCGCTGCCACGTCGCGAGGATGTTGTCAGCGACGGCAACAGGGTGGACGAGGTTTTGGCCAATGTGCCGGAGACGGCCAGCGGGTTCTTTGTCGTTCCAAAGGTGGTTGAGTGATGTCCGATCTTTTATCACTGAGCGCCGTTGCGGCGCGCGCTGCGCTGGAGTCCGGCGAGATTTCCGCGCCCGAACTGACCGCGGCCTATCTTGGCGCTGTCGAGGAGACGGCGCCGCTGAACAATTATGTGGCTGTCACCGCCGACCGCGCGCTGGAGATGGCGGCGGCCTCGCAGGCCAGGATCAAGTCCGGTGAGGCCGGTCTGATCGAGGGCATCCCTGTCGGGGTGAAGGATCTGTTCTGCACCGCCGGGGTTGTCAGCACCGCCTGTTCGCGCATCCTCGAAGGCTTCACGCCAACCTATGAAAGCACCGTCACCGCCAATCTGTGGCGCGAGGGCGGGGTCATGCTCGGCAAGCTGAACTGCGATGAATTCGCCATGGGATCGGGTAATGAGACAAGCGCCTTCGGGCCGGCGATCAACCCGTGGCAGGGGGGCGACGGTGTCGATCTGGTGCCGGGGGGGTCCTCCGGTGGTTCGGCCGCGGCCGTGGCCGCGCGCGCGGCGCTGCTGGCGACCGGTACCGACACTGGCGGGTCGATCCGCCAGCCGGCGGCATTCTGCGGCATTGTCGGGATGAAGCCGACCTATGGGCGCTGTTCGCGCTGGGGCATTGTCGCCTTTGCCAGCTCGCTGGATCAGGCTGGCCCGTTCAGCCGCACCGTTGCCGACAACGCGCTGATGATGCAGGCGATGGCAGGCCATGATCCAAAGGATTCGACCTCGGCCGACGCGCCGCTTCCAGACCTGATGGCGGCGCTTGACAAGGGCGTCAAGGGGATGAAGATCGGCGTGCCGGCGGAATATGTCATGGATGGCATGGATGGCGAGGTCGTCGCGCTGTGGGAGCAGGGGCAGGCCTGGCTTCGTGACGCCGGCGCCGAGCTTGTCGAGATATCGCTGCCGCACACGAAATACGCGCTTCCAGCCTATTACATCATCGCGCCGGCCGAAGCCTCGTCAAACCTGGCCCGCTATGATGGTGTGCGCTACGGGTTGCGTGTCGAGGCGGATTCACTTGACGAAATGTATGCCGGGACCCGCGCCGCCGGTTTTGGCGAGGAGGTGCAGCGCCGTATCCTGATCGGCACCTATGTGCTGTCGGCCGGCTATTATGACGCCTATTACCTGAAGGCGCAGAAGGTCCGGCGCCTGATCAAGCAGGATTTCGACAGCGCGTTCGAGATCGTCGATGCGATCCTGACCCCGGCAACGCCGACGGCGGCCTTCCCGGTCGGGCGCAAGGTTGATGATCCGGTGACCAACTATCTGAATGATGTGTTCACCGTGCCGGCCAATCTTGCCGGGCTGCCGGGCATGGCCCTGCCGGCCGGTCTGAACAGCGATGGCCTGCCGCTGGGACTGCAGATCCTTGGCCGTCCGTTCGACGAGGCGAGCCTGTACAGCATCGGACGTGTGATCGAGGATGCGGCCGCGTTCAGCGCGGTACCGCAGCGCCGCGCGGGAGGGGCGTCATGAGCAATCTTGTCGAGGGCCGTACCGGCGAATGGGAAGTTGTGATCGGGCTTGAGGTGCATGCACAGGTGGCCTCGAACGCCAAGCTGTTTTCCGGCGCGCCAACGGCGTTCGGTGCCGATCCGAACGCCAATGTCTCGCTTGTCGACGCGGCGATGCCCGGCATGCTGCCGGTGATCAACCAGGAATGTGTCCGTCAGGCAATCCGCACCGGGCTTGGTCTGAAGGCCGAGATCAATCTTGTCAGTGTGTTCGACCGCAAGAACTATTTCTATGCCGACCTGCCGCAGGGCTATCAGATCAGCCAGTACAAGCAGCCGATTGTTGGCGAGGGGGTGTTGCGCCTCGACATGCCGGACGGCACGACCCGCGAGATTGGAATCGAACGCCTGCATCTGGAACAGGATGCCGGCAAGTCGATGCATGACCAGCATCCCTCGAAAAGCTATATCGATTTGAACCGGACCGGCGTGGCGCTGATGGAGATCGTCTCGCGGCCCGACATGCGCTCCGCCGCCGAGGCCGCCGCCTATGTCCGGAAATTGCGGTCTATCCTGCGCTATCTCGGCACCTGTGACGGCAATATGGAAGAGGGCTCGCTGCGCGCAGACGTCAATGTGTCGGTGCGCCGCCCGGGCGCGGAATTTGGCACCCGTACCGAGACCAAGAATCTGAACTCGCTGCGTTTCATCCAGCAGGCCATTGATTATGAAGTGGCCCGGCAGATCGAGATCATCGAGGATGGCGGCGAGATCGACCAGGAAACGCGCCTGTTCGACACTTCCACCGGCACGACGCGGGCGATGCGCTCCAAAGAGGATGCGCATGACTATCGCTATTTCCCCGATCCTGACCTGTTGCCGCTGGTAATCCCGCAGGCGGAGGTCGATGAACTCAGCGCCGCGCTGCCCGAGCTTCCTGACCAGATCCGCGACCGGCTGACCGGCGAATACGGGCTGTCGGCCTATGACGCCGCGGTGATCACCGAGGAGCGCGAGACAGCCGCCTATTACGAGGCCGCCAGTGCCGGCCGCGACCGCAAGCTTGTCGCCAACTGGATGACGGTGGAGCTGTTCGGTGCGCTGAACAAGTCGGGCCAGACGCTGGCCGACTGCAAGGTGACACCGGCGGCGCTTGGCGGGCTTGTCGGGCTGATCGAGGACGGCACCATTTCCGGGAAGATCGCCAAGGATGTCTTCGCGGCCATGTTCGAGAGCGGCAAGGACGCCGCGGCCATTGTCGAGGAACAGGGTCTGAAACAGGTTTCGGACAGCGGCGCCATCGAGGTGATGATTGACGAGGTACTGGCCACCAACCAGGACAAGGTTGCCGAATATCGCGGTGGCAAGGACAAGCTGTTCGGCTTTTTCGTCGGCCAGGTGATGAAGGCGTCGAAGGGCCAGGCCAACCCCGGCATGGTCAACCAGCTGCTGCGTGCGAAGCTTGATGGCTGAACACCACCAGACGGTCGATTTCCGGTTTGACAGAAGGCTGTTTCAAAGTTAGGAAACATCCTGCATACGCCGTGTATCTTCTTCGGTCCGGTTGGCGCCATCTGGTGCCTGACCGGGTCCGGCCCCGGCGGAGGGGTGGCCGAGTGGCTGAAGGCGGCGGTTTGCTAAATCGTTAAAGGGGGAAACCCCTTTCCGGGGTTCGAATCCCCGTCCCTCCGCCATGCCCCAGCCGTCGTTTCCGCGCTGTCGCAAAGGTTGCGTCGTCGATGATCCGCAGAGCCGGCACCTTGGTGACCGTCCAGTCGCTCTCGGTGTTCCGGCGCAGCTGCGCCTTGCCGGTATCGGGATGCTTGATGTGGCGGTGGCGGTTCCAGACCAGCTGGCCGACATAGATCGGCCCAATTCATTTGAAAGAGGGGATCATGCAGCTGCGTCATTGCGCGTTGCCGGCGATGGAATGTGCCGACCAGGTGCCGGATGACATCAGGTGCCGGGCTTTCGGGCCAACGATCCGGAAAAGGTGGTGCGAATGAACATCTTGCGTCGACAGGGATATACATCTAGTTTGCCGTCGAAAGTCGAGGCGTCGCTACCAGAAGGCCGTGACGCGCGTCGCCTAACAAACAGGAGTTTGAAAGCGGTGGCTGCCAGGCTCCACCATTTTCTGTCAGCATCGCTATGATCACCTCATGTCCTGTGGTTGATGGATGCCGCGCCGCCTGTGCTGAAAGTGCCGGGCCGGGGAAGGAGTATCATGAGCATCAACGAGACGTCATCGGCCTCACCGCCGGATACCAATGAGGCAGCAGACGAGGGCGACGTCGCAGCGGACACCCCGTTCAAAACCGATCCCTTTTTCGAGCTTGGCCTTGCACCGACGATTGTCGACGATATCGCGGCGCAGGGGCTGATCGACCCGACCCCGATCCAGCGTGACGCCATTCCGGCGATTCTCGAAGGGCGCGACCTGATCGGCCTGGCGCAGACCGGCACCGGCAAGACGGCAGCCTATCTTCTGCCACTGCTGCATGTTCTTCTCGAGAGGCGCAAGGCGAAATTGCCGCGCCATACAGCTATTCTGGTGCTCGTCCCGACCCGCGAGCTTGCCTATCAGGTCTCGGACAGTATCAAGGCGTTCTCGACCAGTCTGAAGGTGCGTTATCTGACCATCTGTGGCGGCGAGCGCTATGATTTCCAGATCCGCGCGCTGAAAAAGGGTGTCGATATCATTGTCGCCACGCCGGGCCGGTTCGAGGATTTGCAGGCAAAGGGCAAGATTGATCTGGGCCAGATCGAGCATTTCGTGCTCGACGAGGGCGACCAGATGATCGATCTCGGCTTTCTGCCGCCGATCAGGCGCATTTTCGAGGCACTGCCGGAAGCAGCCCAGACGGTTTTCTTTTCGGCCACGATGCCGGACGAGATGAAGTCCCTTGCCGAGACCTTTCTCAGTGATCCGGTGACCATCCGCGCCGCGCGGGCCGGCGAAACGGTGGATGCCATCAGCCAGCGCGCCATCCTCGTGCAGAACAGCGACAAGCGTGATGTTCTGTTCAATGAGCTCGGGCAGATGGGGGATGAACAGGCGCTTGTCTTCGTCAGAACGCGGCTGCGCGCCGATGAACTGGCGCGATGGCTGACCGAAAAGGGCATTGATGCCGATGCGCTGCATGGTGATATGCGGCAATATATCAGGCAGAAGGTGCTGCGCCGATTCAAGACGGGCGGCCTGCGGGTGCTTGTCGCCACCGATGTGGCGGCGCGCGGCATCGATGTGTCCGGACTTGGCATGGTGGTCAATTTCGACCTGCCGGAAATGGTCGAATCCTATGTCCACAGGATTGGCCGGACGGGCCGGGCCGGGCAGGCCGGAACGGCGCTGTCGATCTGCAGCGTCGCCGACCAGGAAAAGCTGTCGGCGGTTCTCGCACATGTTGGCCAGCGGCTGGAGATATTCGATTCCGACGGCAATGTCGTGACCGAATTCAGGCCGGAGCGGGCGCCGAAAAAGGGCCGGGGACGTGGTCGTCCGCCGCGCCATGGCCGTGATGGCGCCAGGCGCCCCGGTGGCTCGCAAGGCAAGCCATCCGGCAAATTCAAGGCTGGCCCACGGGGCAAGTTCAGCGGCAAATCCGACGACAGGTCATCTGGCAAGCCATTTCGTGGTCAGGCGGATGGTGGTGGCGGCAAACATGATCTGAAGCAAGCAGGCAAGCCTGCCGGAAAACCCACTGGCAAGCCCGCCAACAAGCCCACTGGCAAGCCGGCCGGCAAGCCGAAGAGCAAATGGCCGGCCAGCAAACCGCCTGCCGGAAAATCGCTCGCTGGCAAGCCAAAACCCAAATCCTTTGGCAAGTCGTCAGGCAAGCTGCATCATGCGGCGGGGGATGGCGCCAACAGCCGTGCCGAGGGTGCGGGCAACAAGGACAAGCGTGCCGAGGCTGGGACCACCAGGGACCAGCATGGCAAGTCTCCGGCCAACAAGGAGCGGCGCGGCAAGGATCGGGACAGTGGCGTCCTCACCCTGCCGGGTGGCGGCAAACCGGGAAAACCGAAGGGTGGGAATACAAAGCCTCGCGGCCCCCGCGGCGGATCGCCTGGCCCGAGGCGTGGTGGCCAACAGCGCCAGGAAGGCGGCATGCGCCCCCTCCGGCGGCGTCGCAGCAGCTGATCTTGACCCCAAATATTGCTGATGCGACCCTGTCCGGGACATGGCGGCGTCTGTCACGTGGCCGTCATTTGACCGTCTGATTATGAGCGCCCCGTGATGTTTGCTGTAACCGGAACCGTCCGCGAAAATTGTGATACTCCTCAGCGGCGCGGCCCGCCATCGTCGCCGTGGCAGGCCATGCCCCCGTTCGCCGGGGCGCTGATACTGGTAATCGCCTGCTGGCTGGCCTCGAATGCTGTCCTGCCATCCGGCGCGATGGCACAATCCACTTCGGGTTCGACGGTCGTCGAGCATAGCGGGCCACGTCCGGACAATGCCATCATCACGAATAATGGCTGGCGTTGCCCCGATGGCTATGCGCTTGGTGCGTCCAGCCGGTGCGAGGCTGTCCGCGCGCCGTCCAATGCCATTGTGACTGGCAATATCTGGCGATGCATGGCCGGATTTGTGCAGCGGTCCGGCAAATGCGAACCTCTGGTCGCGCCTGCCTATGGCTTCGTTCAGGGCAACAGCATCAGATGCACGGCCGGCTACCGGCTTGTCGACGGCGATAAATGCGTGGTCGTGGTGCCGCCGCGGAACGCAATCGTCGCCGGCAATGACTGGCGATGCCTGCCCGGATATGCCCGTGACGGCGATCGTTGCGCATTCATCAAGGTGCCGGTAAATGGTTATATCCGTGGCAACCGGTGGTTCTGTTACACCGGCTTCCGGAATACCGGGACAGCGTGCGAGCGGGTCAGGGCACCGGCGAATGCGTATGTTATTGGTAGCGTCTGGAGGTGTAGTCCCGGCTTCTTTCAGGAAGGCGAAAAATGTCTTCGCATAAAAGCGCCGGCCAATGCGCGGATCAATGGCAATGAATGGGTCTGCAACCCCGGCTATCTGCGCAAGGATGACCGGTGTGCCAGGCTTGCGGTGCCGGCCAATGCCACCATTCGCGGCAATAGCTGGCGTTGCAATGGCGGCTTCCAGTCAGATGGCAAGGGTGGTTGCCGGCGGATCGCCCCGCCAGTCAACGCGACGCTTCGCGGTCATGGATGGTTCTGCAATCCGGGGTTCCGGCAGTCACCTGACGGTCGGTCCTGCCGGCCAATGAACCAAGGCCAATGAACCGGGCGGTCACCGGATGGCTGCGACATGCGCTTTCAACGCCTCTTCAAACAATTCAACACCCTTATAGTCACGCATCTGCGGTGTCATACGGTCCAGCATTTCGACCAGTGACTCCATCGCGCCGGGCACATCCGCCCAGCGCCCGAGCGGTTCGACATAGGTGCGAATGGTGAACAGGACCTGGCCGCTTTCCGGCAGCTTGCGCAGTGTCTGACTTTCCATGCGCAGATAAATGTCATCGATCCCGGCGCCCGGTTTCAGTGGCGCGCGCCGCGTCCGGTGTGGGGTGAAGAGCCGGTCGGTTGTCACCACCGACCAGTTCCAGCGATGGCTGATCGGCCCGACCTGCATGCGGGTGAAGAACCGGTCCATCGGCGTCTCGAGTTGTGCGGCGTAATGCGGTACCGGTTCATGGATGCCGGCGAGGGGACGCCCCATCTTCTCGGCCAGCACCCAATGCGCCGGAAAGGCAAGCGCCGCGGCGACAAGGCACCAGTCGAGCATGTCAGCCTCATCCGAACGCGCCCGCGGCGCCAGCAGCAGCAAATCCTCCGGCACAAGCCGCGCCGCCGCTTCCAGTGGATGCAGGTTCGGGTCGGGTGCCGGTGCCGCCGCCCCGTGATGTTGTTGCAGATGTGCCATGACCATCGCCAGAACTTCCCGGCTTGCGGTCAGCCCCTCTGGCGTGGCGGCGAACACCTCACCATGGCGCTGGTCGAACAGTTTTGCCTTCTCGGCAAGCTGGCGTGATCGCCTGGCCGGATCCCCGAACGCATCAGCGGAGGGCAGCCATTCGACCTCGCTGCGGGCTCGCAACCCCAGAGTGAACCGGTGGCCAAGCCGCTGCCAGGGGGGCTGTTCACCGGAGCTGTCCATATCCATCCAATCATTCCGTCATGCGCTGGCAAGGCGTTGGCCCGGGTTTGCTGCCGGGCATTATGCCCGGGCATTATGCCCGGGCCAATATTCTGGACGGTGATCGATGTTGCTGGCAAGCTGCGTGCTCGCGCCGGACCGGACCGTGTTCCGGCCCGGTGCCGGGCCAGACTGGGTTCAGGTCAGACAGGCTGGCCGGTGAGCCTTGCCGCGGCGGAGGAGGCCTGCGCAGCAGCCTGATGCGGGATCCGCGGCCGGATCGAGTCGAGGAGCGCGGCGATCCGCGCTTCCTGCCTGTCACCGGCGCCTGTCCTGACAGCATTGTTACGCGCGGCGACGGCCCAGAAATAGGCTTGCTGCAGGGTCTTGTATTCCGCCTTTCGGTGCGACAGCAGGGCAGCGAGGTTGAACTGCGCGTTCAGATGATTGGCGCGTGCGGCAATCCGGTAGAGATGCATGGCGCGGCCCATGTCCTTCGCGGTGCCGATGCCGCGCTCGAACTGGAAGGCGGCTTCGAAGATGGAGGATACATGACCGGCGGAAGCGGCACGGGAAAAATGCCGGTGCGATAATGCCGGGCGTGAGGTCAACGCCCCATGGTCACGAACATAGATCAGCCCGAGTATATAATTCGCCATGGCATGACCGTTATTGGCATGGGGCGTCAGAATGGTGATGGCGTCACGAATGCGTCCGGTCTTTGCGGCGTCGATCCCCGCCTCGACCGGCGCCTCGGCATGGTGGTTGATGGCGTGGGCAACCTCGATATCGGCTTTGGCCGGTTCGGCGCTGTTGGCCAGTATCGCCGCCAGGAAAAGAAGAATTGTGATCCATCCACGGAGCTCAAGAAGCGGGTTGGTCCAAAAATGGCTGGTCCCAAACGGCGAGGCCGGAAATGGGGACGCCGATGCGGTCATGGCGGCGGGGGCGTTGATCGGGTCGTGGAAAGCAGTCATGGTCAATCTCCTGGCAACGGGTGCGTGCGGCGTGCGGCCACGTCGTCAGGCTAGAAAGACAAGGTAAATAAAAAGTTAATTTCTAAATTAATTCATGCGTTCTCACGAAAATGTGAAAATAGCAGCCGTGAGGTCCCGGTATATACCGGTGGATCCCGGTGGATCCCGGTGGATCCCG
>Ga0181585_10002516_pt1 | contig 16258 bp, 15 predicted proteins | sample 071ome_29_FD_132469 | JGI IMG/M metagenome (GOLD analysis project Ga0181585, IMG submission 132469) | Coastal salt marsh microbial communities from the Groves Creek Marsh, Skidaway Island, Georgia - 071407BT metaG (megahit assembly) | ecosystem: Environmental > Aquatic > Marine > Intertidal... | reverse complement strand
TATAACAATAGTTACATTGGGTAAATTTAAGCCTTTAGGAGAGACAATTGTTGATGAAAAATCATTCCGAGAGCACGCCAAAGACGTAAAAGTTGGTAAGGAGAAGTTTGGTAAAGAGGTATTATCATTTGCTAAAGAGGTGGCGGCTGAGTTAGGAGAAGAGCATGCTGAATTAGCAGATAAAGTTAAAGGTGCAGCTAAGACCAAAAGGACGGGTACTACGATGGAAGTTTTACTAAGTGAAGAAGTGCAAGCGGCTTTAGGTGAAGAAAAAGCTGCTAAACTACAAGAGATGCAAGGAAAATACACAGAATGGAAAGCGGATAAAGGGCATTCAGATGCAACTATGGCATTACGTTCTGGAAATGAGAGGATTGTTGATCTAAGCGGTGAGCTAGGAGGGATCGGTTATAGCAGAGCCGAATATGGCCATACAGCCCCTGCTGATATGTATATTCCAGAAGCTGTAAAAGATAGCTGAAGAAACCCATCAAGCACAGAAAGAAGCAACTGCTAAGCAATTGGCAGAAATCAAGGCTCAAGAAGAGGCTCTAAGCACAACTGAAAGACAAGGTACAGAAGCGGGTAAAGCATTTGTAGGAGCCAGGCCACAAAGGTCTTCTATGGTTACTGATCTTGGATCTATTGCAGAAGAGGAGGATCTAAAGGAGGACGTGGAAGTAGAAATGGGACCTAGCCTAGAGGCAATTAAAGCACGGTTAAGGGGGGCTGGTATGAGAATCGAAGAAGCTGGGCCTGGTGTAAAAGGAGGTGCAACCGGTATGAGCACTGACCATGCACAGGGATTGGTAGTAGGAGACGACGAGCACGGTCGTTAGTATATTACATCACCCTAGACTTTATTCAAATTTTATCTCACAAAAAAACTTTAATCTCTCTAGATTCCTGCCTCCGCAGGAATAACACTGCGCAGAGAAAGTCACGTATTTGCCTCTAACAAGATGATTTACCTGGTTTGAGATTACTGCAATAATTGATATTTTTGAGGCTACGGCTAAAAACAGCTTTACTGTTTTCTTAACACCTATGCTTTTGTTGAGTATAAAAGCTGAGTAGCGGCGCCCCTATTCAAGTAGATGTTACTTTGCAGAGATTAGGCCCATATTTTCTAGTTTGGGATGATTTTTGCTGAGTGAGTAAGTTGAGTAGCGCAGCGTACTATAGTACGTGAGCACACGGATACTTATTCGACGAAGCAGCTTCGCCAAATTAAGTGAGCTTCAGCTCGTTTAATTTGAAAAGCACCCAAAATAGGAAATATGGGGTTTATTGGTTCATTGAGTTGAAGAAGTCTTCGTTATTCTTTGTATTCTTAATCTTATCACCCAAGAACTCCATCGCTTCGATAGTACTCATAGGATTAACGATCTTTCTAAGAACCCACATTTTACTAAGAGTAGCTTGCTCAACCAACATATCTTCTTTTCTAGTACCAGATTTGTTGATATCGATAGCTGGGTAGATTCTTTTATCAGAAAGTTTACGATCAAGTACGATTTCTGAGTTACCAGTTCCTTTAAATTCTTCAAAGATCACTTCGTCCATACGAGAACCAGTGTCGATTAGGGCTGTAGAAATAATGGTAAGTGAACCACCATTTTCGATATTTCTTGCAGCACCGAAAAATCTTTTTGGTCTTTGTAAAGCATTTGAGTCTACACCACCTGTTAATACTTTTCCTGAAGAAGGCACTACAGTGTTGTAAGCTCTAGCAAGTCTAGTAATTGAGTCTAAAAGAATCACTACATCTTTACCTTGCTCAACTAATCTTTTAGCTTTTTCGATGATTAAGTCAGCTAATTGTACGTGACGGGAAGCTGGCTCGTCAAAAGTAGAGCTAACTACTTCACCTTTTACTGATCTAGCCATATCAGTTACCTCTTCTGGTCTTTCGTCAATTAGAAGGACTAAAAGGCTAACATCAGGATGGTTTTCGTTAATAGCATGTGCAATATTTTGCATTAGCATAGTTTTACCAGTTCTAGGAGGAGCTACGATTAGAGCTCTTTGTCCTTTACCTATTGGTGCTACTAGCTCAATGATTCTGTTAGATATATCTTTTACAGTAGGGTCTTTTAATTCTAAATCCAATTTTTCTTGTGGATATAGAGGGGTTAAATTATCGAAGTTAGTTCTTCTATGGCGTTTTCCTTCAGTTTTTTCACCATTTAATATGGTAGTTTTTTGTAGCGCGAAATATCTTTCACTTTTTTTAGGAGAGCGAATTTCTCCTTCAATTACATCTCCAGTTCTAAGACCATATTTCCTAATTTGGCTAGGTGATACGTAAATGTCATCTGGTCCTGATACGTAATTAGTTTCAGGAGATCTTAAAAAACCAAACCCGTCATTTAAAACATCTAATACTCCTGAAGCTACAATCTTATCTCCATTTTGAGCGGCTTGCTTAAGAATCATAAATAAAAGATTTTGCTTAAGCATAGTGTCAGCATTTTCGATTTCCATCTCTTGCCCCATATTTACCAATTCATTGGTAGGTAGAAGCTTAAGTTCATGTAAATCTAAAGTTTTTCCGCTTGGAGTTGGTTCTTGGTATTTTTCTTTTCTAGAATTGTGGTGTCTGCCTTTATGCTCTTTTTCTTCGGCTTTACCTTCAGCTTTGTCTTCGCCAGCTTCCTTAGTTTCTTCAGTATTCTGATTTACATCCTGCTGCTCTTCATCTTTTTTACGACTTAAAAAGCGACGACGCTTTTGCTCTGATTCTTTTTTCATATGTATTTATTAAAATTTTAGGGAATAAAATAAGATAATGATAATCTCCATAAACTCTTTTAACTCAGTTTGAAGAGAAGTCAACCACAAATTCAGGCGTGGCCTGAATTAAATGTTGAATTTTGAATTATTAGCATCAGATCGCTTCTGATGAGAGATATGATATCGTTCAAGCGCCACTGATGCTTTAGCCTGGTGGCATTGAATGCAAAAATATAATTCATGCGGCGCCGCTCGCATGCACATAATTCAACATTCAAAATTCATAATTTAAAAAGCCCTTGGCTTTTTAGAAGGGTTTTACTACTGCAAGAATCACGATTCCAATCATAAGCACGGTTGGAACTTCGTTTAAGATGCGGTAGAATTTTTCGGATTTGTTGTTTTGGTCTTTAGCGAATTTTTTAACTGTATGTGCAAAATAGCCATGGCAACCAGTTAGTAATAATACCAAAGTTAATTTAACGTGTATCCAGGCTTCAGTCATATAATATGCAGGAAATTGGTATATGATAGTGATACCAACAATATAAGAAATAATCATAGCAGGGTTCATGATGATGCGTAGGAGCTTTCTTTCCATGATTTTGAGTTTTTCGGAAGTAGCTGAACCTTTTTTCTCAGTCGCATGATAAACAAATAACCTAGGTAGGTATAGCATACCTGCCATCCAAGATATAACCGCGATTATGTGTAATGCCTTAAGCCAATGATAGATCTCCATAGGCCTCCTTAGAGTTGGTTATGTTATTCAGACTTTGCTTCTTCAGTCTTAGCTTCTGCTTTTTCTTCTGCTTTAGGAGCTTCTTCTTTTGCTTCAGCAGGTTTAGCTTCTTGCTTAGGAGTAGGAGCTGCTGCAGCTGCAGGCTTGCTCGCAGTACCCATGAAATTTACACCGCTAAATCTTTCCTTAAACTTAGCAACTTTACTTACATTTTCATTTAAGAAAGTAGCATTACCAGTCCAAGCAGGATGAGTAGTAGGGTCGATATCTAATTTTAAAGTATCACCTTCTTTACCGTAAGTTGATCTAGTTTTAAACTTAGTACCATCAAGCATTTCAACGGTAATTTCATGATAATTTGGGTGAATTCCTTTTTTCATTTTTCTATCTAAAAAATTCTAAGAGGAGTAATTTATAGCAATCTTTTCATAGTTTGCAAGCAAAAACTGACCGGTGAGGCTTGGGGTTATTTAAAATTCAAAATAGCCAAGCCCAAGCTTGGCAAAGCGTTAATGCAGGTGATTCAGCGTGCCAACCCCAACTCCTGGTATAATCGCATTCTCCATCGCATTATACACATAGGTTCTGGCTTGTTTGATTGCTTCTTCTAGTTCCATTTTATTGGCTATTCCGGTTGCAATTGCAGAAGCAAGAGCGCAGCCACTGCCGTGGTTATCTTTGCTTGGAATACGAGGGCTTTCAAAGATTTTTAGGAGTTTATCTGAAAGTAATACATCATGTACGATATCGTTACCCATATGGCCTCCTTTAAGAAGGATGGCTTGAGCGCCTTGACGCTTCATGATTTGGCAGGCTACTACCATGTCATCTAAGGTGATGATCTTCATATTACAGATGATCTCTGCTTCAATAATATTAGGGGTAATTAGAAAGCATTTATGTAAAGCATCGCTTTTAATGAAATTTAAAAATTTCTGTGTAACTTTGCTAAGCTTAACACCAGATGATGAAACCATTACTGGGTCTAATATAATTGGCGTATTAGGAATTAATTCTTCTAGGGTAGAAAATATAGCTTCCAATGCTGGTAGGTCATAGACCATACCAATCTTTACAGCATCGATTTTAATATCAGAGCAAACAGTACCAATTTGTTTGGCGATAAATTCGGGATGGATAGGTAAGATTTCGGTAACGGTTTGAGAATTCTGTGCTGTCAGGGCAGTAATTGCCGTAGTTGCATAACCGCCTAGATTATTAATTGTCTTAATGTCAGCCTGAATCCCTGCCCCCCCTCCGGAGTCTGATCCAGCTATCACTAAGATTTTTCCAGGCATTATTAATTAAATTAATGGGTTTTACTTTTATATTTGCTTCTTCTTCACCAACCGCTTTAGCAATTTGTTCTGCAATTCTGTTGATCTCAGACATTTTTGAACCTTCGACCATAACTCTAACTAAAGGTTCGGTACCAGATTTCCTAACTAGTACTCTACCATTCTCACCAAGCTTATCTTCAGCTTCTTTAATGGCGCTTACAATATTTTCATCCTCGAGGGAGAAGGTTTTTGAAATACGTACATTTTTTAGAATTTGCGGTAGAGGTGTAAAAGTGCGGGCAAATTTATTATCTGATTCAACCATAACAGCCAAAACTTGTAGAGCTGCGATCAAGCCATCACCTGTAGTAGAGTAATCAGATAGAATAATATGGCCAGATTGCTCACCACCAACATTGTAACCATTAGATTTCATATATTCAGATACATAACGGTCACCAACATCGGTGCGTTTCAATTTAAGGTTTATGTCTTTTAAGTGTTTTTCTAAACCTAAGTTAGACATTTTAGTAGTAACTACCCCACCACCTTTAAGCATTTTATGTTTTTTCCAATATTCGGCTATCATTGCAATGATTTGGTCGCCATCAATTATTTCACCTTTGGAATTGGCAACAAGTAAGCGATCAGCATCACCATCAAGAGCTATACCGATATTTGCTTTGTTTTTTACCACTTCTTTGCAAAGTAATTCAGGCTTAGTTGAGCCACAGCCATCATTAATGTTAAAACCGTTTGGGTTTACCCCTATAGTAATTACTTCGGCACCTAACTCCCATAGAACAGTGGGTCCGATTTTGTAAGCCGCTCCATTAGCGCAATCTATAACGATTTTCAAACCATCAAGAGTATTTCTTTTAGGGAAGGTGCTTTTAATATATTCTACATAGCGTCCAGTAACGTCATCAATACGTGATGCTTTACCAATTTTATCAGATGCAACTAAATATTTGCTAAGATCTTTTTGCATTAGATCTTCAATTTCTTTTTCGATGGAGTCAGATAATTTATAGCCATCTGGACCGAATAATTTAATACCATTATCTTGATATAAATTGTGAGATGCAGAGATCATAATTCCTAGATCAGCACGCATTGACTTAGTAAGCATTGCAACTGCAGGAGTAGGTATTGGACCAGCTAGAATTACATCTAGCCCCATTGAAACTAGACCTGCTGTTAAATCGTTCTAGATCATATAACCAGATAATCTAGTATCTTTACCGATAATTACACGATGACGATGATTACCACGACGAAACTTAACTCCAGCTGCTTGTCCAGCCTTCATTATGACGTCAGGAGTAACGCTACCTTTGTTAGCGGTTCCTCTAATTCCATCTGTACCAAAATATTTGCGTGCAGCCATATTCTCTATATTTTTAGGTCATAATAACATAACAAGATAAATATAAAAGGCTAGACTTAAACAGCCCTTCGGTTTTGGGGATTTTGAATGTTGAATTTTAAATTCAACATTACCAAAGTTTTGCCCGGAAAGTTACTTTGAAACATCATTGGCTATTTGATTCTTGAGCTTGAAGCCCATGATGCATTCTTTGGTGGAGCGATTCATGTCGTATTCCCAGCTAGAATTTATGGTTTCACTATTAGCTACGCGATCTCCGTTGGTATCAATGATGCAAGTGGTGCTATCCCAGTCACTACCATTATAACCATTTCTTCCGTATACTGAACCACTGCCTGGTTTTCCATCATCGATTCTAGCGTCTAATTCATAAGCTGAATTAGCATCCAGAGCTCTAGTTTTTGCTACATCTGAATTTTTTTTGGCTGCAAGCAAGATCATATGTTGGTCAGGAAATTCATCCCATTCATAATGTATTATTGCATATTGTGCACCATTAAACACAGAGGCTGGAACATTAATACCGGCAGTTTCGGTGTTGCTATCACCATCACCTGCACCTGTAAATTGACCTGGGTAAAGATTAGCAGCTGACAGATGTAACCAAGCGAGATGAGCTTCTTTGTAAGCTTCGATTATATTATCTCCATCACCGTTACAAGCTGACGCTCCGCCCGAACAATCATTTGGCCAATATTGCGTAGTTTTATCAAAATCTCCAGGTACTTCGTGGAAAGAATCATAGAAATTTGAGATGGCTACATTAATTTCTTCTATTTCTTTAGCAGCAAGCCTAACCGCCGCCCCTTGTTTGATGTCAATCGCCACAAAAGCAGTTGAAGCAAGTATTCCAATAATGATTAAAACAATAGCCATTTCGACCAGAGAGAAGGCAGATTTTCTAATAGGATCTTTGCGCATAAAAAGAAATAATATAGTTACCAATCTAATCTAGCATCCCTAATTCAAAATTCAAAATTCAAAATTCAGAATTTCTTATGCTGCTTCTTCAAGGCGTGGGAAAGCTCCTTCTGGAACGGGCAAGTTTGTTGCAGTCTTTAGAGAATTTTCCGCTTGTGCTGAGCTGAAATTTTGTAGTTCTGCTGGTATAGCTAATTGATCTAGAATTTTGCTCGCCGAATTAGGAATTACCGGTAGCATATATAGTGAAATAATACGGATTGTCTCAGCTAGAACATATAGCACGGAGGCCATTCTTTCTGGGTCTTCTTTTTTAAGAGTCCATGGGGCTTGGGCATCGATATATTCGTTGGCGTCGGCTGCTAACCCGATCACTTCTTCTAGATAATTGCTAAAATCTTGAGCGTCTATTAATTCGCGTAATCTATCGATAAGATCATAAGCTTTGTCTAGGAGTTTTTTATCAACTGCTTCTTCAATTTGATATGCTGGAACTTTAGCATCACAATTTTTTTGAATCATGGAAAGGACGCGTTGTGCAAGATTTCCATAATTATTAGCAAGATCACTATTACATCTTCTTACTAATTCTACTTTAGAAAAATTACCATCATTACCAAATTGTACCTGGCGCATTAAAAAGAATCTAACTTGGTCTAGGCCGAATTCTTGTACTAACTCTACTGGGTCGATTACATTGCCAAGTGACTTAGAGATTTTCTCTCCCTCATTGGTCCACCAACCATGGGCGAAGATCTTTTTAGGTAATGGCAAATCTGCAGCCATTAAAAATGCTGGCCAATAAACTGCATGGAAACGTAGGATATCTTTTCCAACCATATGGACATCGCAAGGCCAATATTGCTTGAATTCTGCATCATTCTCATCTGGAAAACCAATTGCAGATAGGTAATTGGTCAAAGCATCTAACCAAACATACATGATATGTTTATCATCTCCTGGTACTGGTACTCCCCATGAAAAGCTGGTTCTAGAAATGGATAAATCTTTCAAAGCTCCTGCTTCGTAATTTTTGCCACCTCTTACAAATGAAATAACCTCATTCTGACGAGATTTAGGGGCAATAAATTCAGGATTTTGTTCGTAATATTCTAGCAATTTATCTTGAAAAGCTGAAAGTTTGAAAAAATAGCTTTCTTCTTCCATCCATTCTACTTCAGCACCAGTAGGAGCCTTCCCTTCTACTAACTCGTCTTCAGCGTAATATGCTTCATCTCTTACCGCATACCAACCTGCATATTTATCTTTGTAAATATAGCCATTATCCTGAAGCTTTTGCCAGAAAGCTTTAGCTGAGTTTTTGTGGCGTTCTTCAGTGGTTCTGATGAAGTCATCTTGTGAGAAATTCATTGTTTCAGTTAAATCTCTAAAATGTTCTGAAACTTGATCAGTAAATGTTTGTGGATCTATATCTTTAGTCTTGGCAGATTTCTCTACTTTCTGACCATGTTCGTCAGTTCCAGTTAGAAATTTAACTTCATAACCATCTAATCTTTTAAAACGTGCAGCTATATCGCAAGCAAGAGAAGTATAGGCGTGACCAATATGTGGCTTGTCATTTACATAGTAAATCGGAGTAGTGATATAGTAGCTTTTAGGCATAGATTTTTTTAAGTTTAAAAATATTGTTTAAAACGAAATTTTCGCGGTCCAAGTTTAAACGCATTGCTTGATCAAAGCCACTATAAAATTCGTTAATATAATCATTTAGTTTTGTTACCACTTCTCTGTTAGTGCTGCTGGTTTTGATTTTCTTAAAGATGAAATAATGAATCACCGGTAAAATATTATGAAAATTCTGGGTTTCTTTTTTGAAAGAATATTTACCCACAAATGCTTTTTCTTGATAGCCAGTTTTAGTTTCTAAGATATTTTCTAATTCTTTTAATAGATCCAAACCTTTGCTTTCCATGAAATTGATTGCTTCTCCTGGTTGAAAAGGAAAAAGTTCATAGAGTTTATCTTGGTTTTCGTAAATATTATTTTTCTGCAATATATCATTAAATTGCTCTTGGTTTAGTTTCGGTAATTTTATTTTGTGTGAACGTGATAAAATCGTATCTAAAATTTTGCTGCTATCATGACAGACTAGAAAAAAGTAAGAGCCAGCTAAAGGCTCTTCTAATACTTTTAAGATACTGTTTGCTGCATTTAGATTTAAATTATCAAGCGCATCAATAATAATTACTTTAGCAGGAGCTTGGGCCGCTGTTAACTGCATGAAATCTTTGATTTTACGGGCGCGATCGATAGTTACTTCTTGTTTTGCAGATGTCGGATCTGCTTCAATAATCAATAAATCAGGATGTAAATTTAACTCTGAATATTGATTAGCGGTTGAGCCTAATAATTTTGCTGCCAAATATTCGCATAATTTTCTTTTTCCAGAACCTTTTGGAGCTTCAATTAAATTAACTGGCGGTAATTTGTCGCTTTGCTTCAGATTTTCAAGATGCTTGATTACCCCACTATAGCCGATAGGCGCGGGGGTTTTGCTATCAGTAGTTGCAAAAAAATCATTACTCATTATAATATGTCAGTTCTAATAATAATTAAATTTTAAATAGGCTAGAAATGTCACTTACAGTATATTACGACAAAGATGCGGATTTGGGAATAATAAAATCTAAAAATATCGCGATTGTTGGTTATGGTTCACAAGCGCATGCACATGCAAAGAACTTAAGAGATTCAGGAATTGAAAACGTAAAAATCGCTTTAAGAGAAGGTTCAGCATCAAAAGCAAAAGCTGAAGCTGATGGTTTTGAAGTTGTTTCTAATAAAGAAGCAGCAGCTTATGCAGATGTATTAATGCTTCTTGCACCTGATGAGTGCCAAGCTGACATCTACACAGAAGATCTTAAAGATAATCTAAAAGAAGGAGCAACTTTAATGTTTGCTCACGGTTTAAATATCCATTTTAGCTTAATTGAAGCAAGAGCTGATCTTGATGTATGTATGGTTGCACCAAAAGGTCCTGGTCATACTGTAAGAGGTGAATATGAAAAGAAAGGTGGTGTACCTTGTTTAATCGCAATCGCTCAAGACGTATCTGGTAGCACTAAAGCTTTAGCACTTTCTTACGCTTCAGCAATTGGTGGTGGTAGATCAGGTATTATCGAAACTACTTTCAAAGAAGAATGTGAAACTGACCTTTTTGGTGAGCAAGCAGTTCTTTGTGGTGGTGTTACTTCTTTAATTCAAAAAGGTTTTGAAACTTTAACTGAAGCTGGTTATGCACCAGAGATGGCATATTTTGAATGTCTTCACGAAATGAAATTAATCGTAGATCTTCTTTATGAAGGTGGTATCGCAAATATGCGTTACTCAATCTCTAACACAGCAGAATATGGTGACTTTGTAAGTGGTCCTCATGTTGTTGATGATGGTTGTAAAACTCGTATGAAAGAAGTTCTTACTAAGATCCAAAATGGAGAATTCGTTAAGGAATATATGGCTGATGCAAAAGCTGGTTTCCCTAACATGAATAAAATGAGAGCGGATGCTAAGGCTCATGATATTGAGGCAGTGGGTGAAAAACTACGCCAAATGATGCCTTGGATAGCAGAGAACAAGCTTGTAGCATAAGCTGCAATCTTGTCTCAGGATTTCTATTCCGCCCCACCTATGCGCAAAAGGCCTAGGAAATGACGGCTTATGTACCTCCAGTACACTGCGCTGCCCTTTACTAGGCCTTTTACGCATATCTGGCTAGGCCCCAATCTTACCAATCGCTTTAGTTGAGTCATAGATTCAAGTTGCTCTTGGAGATTGCCTCGCTTCACTTGAAAAAAAGCTGCTGTGCTTTTTTTGCTGCGTTCGCACTAGAAACTCCACCCATTTGTTTTTACAAATGGGTAGAGTTTCTAGTGTGTGCCAGATGATTTGACTGCTCGCACGGCGCTTACGAGCGTGCATTGGTTTGGTTTTTGACTACTCGTGGTCGCTTCGCTCCACATCGTGATTTATACTCTAAGACCTCGATTTGTTATGCTATCTTCTGCACTCATATCTTGTCTTTCGCTCTCTTTTCGTTCTCGTAGAATTGCCTCTCTATAGCTTCTTTTAACGCTATCATATTCTTGATTTCCCTCTCTATAACCGCTGCCGCTTAGTAATGGTAGTTTTGTTCTATCTCGGTGTCCTAGAAATTTTATTACCTCTTCTGCCACTCCTATAGGAAAGTTGATAGTTCTTTCTGAGCCTGCTGGAGTTTCGATTGATCCTGAGAAGTTTCCTCTGTGGCGAGACATTTCTAGTATGTTTTGTAACGCAGCTGTATTTACCCAGTAATCATTTTCTAATGCATTTAAGCCATGGTGTTTTATGAGTTGATACTTGCTAGATAATTCATCATGATTACGAATTGCTAAATCAGTTATATCTTCAAATGACACTTCTAGTTTTAGTAGTCGCGTTGTAATATCTATATTTTCTAATATTGTGGTTAATGAGATACCGCTATTTACTCTACATAATTTAGTAATTTCTTTAAAAGAAACACCCGTTTCTATTAATTTCTCTGCCTCATCTATATAAGACGTAATTAGTTTGTTGTAGTCATTGTAGGTAGATACGTCATCTCTTAAATCATTGAGCTCTTCTCTTGTGACACCTTTTCTAATTAACCTTTCTTCTCCATTTTGTAAGTCCCTTATAAATTTATCTACATTATCGACAGCTAACAATCTTGGTCTAGACACCCTTGTCATAGGTGCTGTAGTTTCTTCTGCCGCCTTACTATTCCTTTCGTGGCGTTCAAGTTCGGCTGCTCTATTAGCATTTGAATATTTAATAAATGATCCTGAATTTCCCATAATTATCTCTCCATCTTATGTTAGTATTAATAACTTTTGATATACAAGAAGCTGATCTTGCTCATTATCTCTAATTGAGTGTTACTATCTGTGATTTTCTTCAGCGGCTTCTTGGCGTCGTTTCGTTATTTCTGACGCGTAACTTTTTTTAGTGCTGTGCCATTCGGCTGCCCCTGCTTTATACCCACTACCACTTAGTTTTAAAAGGCCTCTTCGTTCATTTGGTTCTAAATATTTCACAACGTTACTTGCAGATAGTTTTTCTAGAATAGCTAAACTCCCTGAACCTAGTCCATCTATGGCTGCTGCGGCAGAGGAGTTGTTTAGCATATTACTTTGCACCCATTCTTCATTATTGCCTTTTAGCATTTCTTCTACTTCCCATCTACCTGTTTTTGCCAAATTAGTGATGTCATCAAAAGTTACTGCTAGCTCTAATAGTCTGGATGTTTTATGGACTCTATCTAAAACTGAATTTAAGGAGGTCCCTTTATCAACTTTGCATAATTTGTATAGCTCTTTAAAGCTTACGCCTTTTTTAAGCAAGGACATCACTTCATCTAATCTATTTAACATTATCTCATTATAGCAGTTGTGACATCTGGCATCATCTCGGAATTCTCTAAGATCTTCTGATAATGCAAGACCATTGCCTATTAGAGTATCTTCTGAATTATTTATTTTTTCTATGTCTTGAATTACAGTAGAGCTGGCTATCTGCCTAGCACCTCGTCCCCTCCTTTGACCAGTAGGCTGCCTTGCTACGGTTCTTTCTTCGCCGGTTTCAGTGTTAGCTCTTCGGTTATTATTGCCTCGTTCTGTTGATATTATACCACCCATAAATATCTCTCCATATTATGTTAATAAGTTCTTTGGTAGTAGCCGTAATGGTTGATTGATTTATTTGCTCATAACTCTACTACCCTATCTAATGGAATAGATTATAGCACAACTGTTGTATATATACAACTATTAATTAGCTTGGATAAATTTATCGAATTTGTCTCTGGCGCGTACATTATAAGCGCCTGCTTTATAAAGAATGTCGATCAGATATTGATTGCCTATATCGTAAGCAATATTCATAGGGCGTTTGAATATACCATTGGTAATGGTAAGGTCTGCTCCATAATTAATAAGCTCAGTTGCTATATCAGGACGGTCATACATTATTGCTAGATGAATAGGGGCGTTGCCAGCATCATCTTTTTTATCGGGTGAATAATTAAGAGCGAGAATCTTTCTTATTACATTAATGTCTCCTTGGTTGACTGCAAATATTACAGGAGGCTGGCCATTTACACTGATATCATTGTTAATTCCGATTTTCTTTGTAATAGCTTCTAAGGCAACTAGGTTTTGTGTTTCGATCGCTGCAAATAACAATTGATAATATTCTTCTACAAAGGCGATATTATCAAGATGGTCATTCTCATACTCATACTCTCTACGGTTAATTATAGGGGAGTTGATTTGAGTCTTATAGCTAAGTTGAGGCTTTCTCTTTGCGCGAAGTTTTTCTATTTTTTCTTTTAAAAGATCTGCTTCAGTTTTTTCTACCACAAGAATCTCATCTAAAATATCGGTAGGTTCTGCCTCAACTATTTCAGCTTCTTGTTCTTCTGCTATTTTTTCTTCAACCTCTTTAATTTCTTCTACTGTGTTTATCGCTCTTTTTTGATCGCTTTTATCTTCTTTTTTTGAAATATCAACTTCTACCACATCTCCTTTATCTTTAACCGCTAGTTCTTCAATGTTGAACTCATCTTTATCTAATTCAAAAATATCTGATTCTTGCTTGATATCAGCCTTTTTGGTTTTGTCTTCATTATCAGCTATTTCTTCTTTGGCATCTTCTTTTACTTCATCACTTTCCAATGCTTCTGCTATTAGATTTTCTGTAATCTGGTCTTTGCTCTCATTGTTTTCCGCCTTAACTTCAGCAGTTTCTTCTATTTTTTCTTCAGTTGTTTCGGTAGCAAAAACGTTGGAAGTGTCTGCTTCACTATCTAGATCTTTAGGTAGATCAATTAGTTCTTCAGCTGCCATCTGATCTTCTTTTTCTAATACAACATCTGTTGCTTCATTGGTGGCAGGGCTAACCTCTGTTTCTAATACAGAATTATCTGGCAAAACAATTTCACTATCTTCGAGGGTTCCATCATTTTTTGCTATTTCTTCTGACTCGAATGACTCCATTTCATCTATATTTTCTTCTTCTAACCCTTCATCTGAAAATACCTGTTTTTCATCAACTTCAGCAATATCCATATTTTCTTCAGTTGGTATCTCATCAAGGGAAGCTTCTTCTAGTGCAGTATCTGGGATCTCAGTATTATCGTCTATAGCGACATCTGGATCTGTTGTAGCAATTTGCTCTTCGCGCAGCTCCTGACTCGCCACAAAATTCTCATTTTGTAGTGACTGCTGAAACCTATCAGTGAAATCATCGCTGTTACTTACCATATAGTTAGTTACAGCCATGTACATGATTATAAAAGGAGCGTTCATTGCCAATAACTTCGTTATTGGAATTTTAGATTCTAAATTTTAAATTTTAAATTCTTTTTTTAAAAACCTTCACTTCACTACATATACTCATTTTCTTTTAGAAATGAGTGGAGTTTCTAGTGTGTGCCAGATATCTGCGTAATGGTTAGAGGAAAATACCGCAGCGTAATGGAATTACGTGAGGATTTTTCCTTTGGCCATTTCGCTGATAGGTGGGGAGGAATAGAAATCCTATTTAAGGCCATTTGGCTTCTGGGGGGAGGGACATTAATATCGCCTCTGTATTTCCGTTAGTCATCAATCCGAATTTAGTGCCGCGATCATAAACTAAATTAAATTCAGCATAGAGCCCGCGTTTTTCTAACTGGGTTTCCTTTTGCTCTTTGGTAAAGCTTTCATTCATGTGACGCCTTACTAGCTTTGGGTAAATATCTAGAAAAGTTTTGCCTACATCTTGAGTAAAGGCTAAGTCTTTATTGAAATCTTGGTTATCTAGGTAATCATAAAAAATACCACCAACACCTCTAGCTACATTTCTGTGCTTGATTAAGAAATACTCATCACACCATTTTTTATATTCTGAATAATATTTATCGTCATGACGATCACAACAATCTTTAAGTGCTGCATGAAAATCTTTAGTGTCTTCAGCAAATTCAATGGCAGGGTTTAAGTCTGTACCACCGCCAAACCAGGTTTTAGTAGTATTAATAAATCTAGTATTCATATGGATGGCTGGAACTAAAGGGGATTTCATATGCGCAACTAGTGAGATACCACTAGCCCAAAAGCTAGGGTCTTCATCTGCACCTGGTATTTGTTTTGCAGCTTCCTCAGAAAATTCTCCAAATACTGTAGAGATATTAACACCTACTTTCTCAAATACTTGGCCCTTCATGATACCCATTGTGCCACCACCGCCACCAGGTCTCTCCCATTTTTTACATTCAAACTTACCAGGATTAGTATCAGAATATTCCTGCTCGATCTTTTCAAATTCTGTGCAAATTAAGTCACGTAATTCCTTAAACCATTTCTCTGCAACTATCCTTTTCTCAACAATATCCATTTAATTCAACATTCAAAATTCAACATTCAAAATTTCCTTAACTCCACAATGAATAACCAAGCTCTTTTTTGATAAGCAGGAAAACAATTAATGTGAGCAGCAAGATATGTGGTAGCCAAATGCCAAATAAAATGGTGATTTTACCACTAGCAGTTAGGGTGTAAAAAATATTCAAGATAAAGAAACTAAAAAAGCCCAAAGAAACAGTAATAATAATATTTAAAATCTTTTTGTGATATCTAGGAGGATAGATACATAAATAAGCCGCTAACAAAAATAAAATAACATAGAAAATTGGCTTAACTAAATAGCTATTTAGAAGCGAGCGTAATTTTAAGCTGCTTAATCCTGCCTCTTCTAGGGTTTTTATATTGGCTAGTAATTGTTTTATTGATTCGGTTGTTATTTCGTTATCTGGAGAACTGGTAATTTTGTTTTTGATAAAACTATGCTCCAGTGAATTTGCTATCTGATAAAATTTAGCTTTCTCTGTACTATTATTATTTAAAATTAAATGAGGATTCTTTAGATAAAAATTTTGCTCTTTTAAAGTGGCCTTTTTTGCGCTGATACTGAGTAGCTCTTTATTATCTAAAAAGATTAGAGTGAGATCTTTAAATGTTATCTGCTCGCCTTTGAAACTTATTTTCTTGGCATTAAAGATGTAGCCACCTGCAGTGTCTTCTTCCTTAAACCAAATATTAGCAATATTTATGCCCTGATCCTTAATGTTTAAAACTTTATTATGGATATTCTCATGTGCCTTAAGAC
>Ga0181585_10002500_pt1 | contig 16296 bp, 13 predicted proteins | sample 071ome_29_FD_132469 | JGI IMG/M metagenome (GOLD analysis project Ga0181585, IMG submission 132469) | Coastal salt marsh microbial communities from the Groves Creek Marsh, Skidaway Island, Georgia - 071407BT metaG (megahit assembly) | ecosystem: Environmental > Aquatic > Marine > Intertidal... | reverse complement strand
TACTTTTGGCCGCATAACCAACCTAAGTATAAAAAAAGGAGCCTCTCGGCTCCTTTTGAAATATTGAAATGTTTTCCTTAAAAGAATTTTATACAGGGCCCCTAAAGATTACTCTCCCAGGTGCTGGGATTGCCCTCCAACAAGCAGCAATTGGGTTTGACGGCCGTGTATATATCTAAAACCTTCGCTTCCCCAAAAGCCGGGTTCTTCGAGCATTATTCGAATATCCTTTTTCCAAGCATCGATATATACTTTGGTATTGAGTTCTATGGCGTAAGCCGTATTTTCATGCAAGGGGCGGTCGCCATCTCCGGGCACTCCCTCTTGTGCGTCCCACATACCAAAAGTAGTCCCTGCAGAATGGCCATAAGTCCCCAAAGGATGTGTATATATTTGCGGGCGAAGTCCTTCATCGCGACCTGCTTTAAGACTCATTGCCAAGGTTTCGTTGCCAGTACGTCCAGTTTTAAATCGTTGTGTGAATAGATCTTGTACCCGATTGCCCTGTCGCAGGGCTTCTTGCAAATATGTGGGCGCTTGTTTTTCGCCAGGCCGCAGTACATAGGCCAACTCTTGGCAATCGGTATTTAGGGTCAAGTAAGTAATCCCGATGTCACAATGCAGAATATCACCGGGTAAAATGACGTCAAACTTCTGTTGCCCATCAAAGGCGTATAAATCACTGGCTTCGGAACGTTGCACATCAACCGTAGGGTGAAACCAGGTAGCTAAACCCATCCCCAAAATTTTTTCGCGCATCCACCAAACGACATCTTCGGTGGTGGTAACCCCCGGAGTTATAACTTGAGTCGAAAAAGCTTCTGCTACAATCTGATGGGTGATTTCGGTGAGTTGCTGAAAAAGCACCATTTCTTGCGGGGTTCGGGTTTCGATCCAAGCAACTGCTAGGGGTTCTGCAGAAACCAACCGCTTGCGATAGGTAACAGGCAATGCATCATAGAGCCCTTGGTAATCGGTTTGTACCAAACCATCTGTGATGCCATACTCTTTAGAAATATTAATCCCTATTTTTTGAGGTTTTTTAGTCACGATATAATCGGCCAATGCTTGAAACTGGTCTGGTTGCTCTTCCTTGTTCCAAACCGAAGGAAAATGTTTTCCAAATGCATAACGCGTCATTGCCACACGTTCTACAGAACCTGTTTTGGGGTCTTTGTTGAAGACCAAAATTGTTCGCCGACGGGCATTGAGCCAGGTAGGGGGCAATAGTGTTTTGACTACGGGGTCTTCGTTGTATTCACGCGTAATGAGTACCCACATATCCAGATCGGTTTGTGCCATCAATTGCGGCAATAGTATATTGAGGCGTTCTTCTTGCAATTGCTCAATCACCGCTGCACGCTCGCGAAGTGGCAATATGTTTTGACCAAAAGACAGAGTTGATACGACCAACAGGCCTAAGCATAATATTTTTTTCATCGATACGCTGTTTGATTTTTCTAAAATACAAAACTTTTGGGTCTGGATCTATTCCAATAAAAAAACCCTTTAGCAGGGCTAAAGGGTTCAGGTTTTTATTGCCTTCAAAAGTTATCCTTTGATGCTGGCGCTGAGGTACTCACGATTCATACGTGCAATATTTTCTAAAGAAATCCCCTTGGGGCATTCTACTTCACAAGCACCCGTATTGGTACAATTTCCAAAGCCTTCGCTATCCATTTGTTTGACCATGTTAAGCACCCGATCGGTGGCTTCAACTTTTCCCTGTGGCAATAGGGCGTATTGCGAAACCTTAGCGGAGACAAAAAGCATTGCTGAGGCATTTTTGCAAGTGGCCACACAGGCACCACAGCCGATACAGGTTGCCGCGTCAAATGCGCGATCGGCATCGTGCTTGTCTATGGGTATGGCATTGGCATCTTGGGTGTTCCCTGAGGTGTTGACCGAAACAAAGCCTCCTGCTTGTTGAATGCGATCAAAAGCGGAGCGATCGACGGCCAAATCTTTGATTACCGGAAACGCATTGGCACGAAACGGCTCTATTGTTATGATGTCGCCATCCTTAAACTTACGCATGTGTAGTTGACAAGTCGTAACCAGACGGTCGGGGCCATGAGCTTCTCCGTTGATAAACATTGAACACATCCCACAAATCCCTTCGCGGCAATCGTGATCAAAAGCAACTGGATCATCCCCCTTTTGAATCAACTGTTCGTTGAGTACATCCATCATTTCTAAAAAAGACATGTCAGGAGAAACGTTATCTATGGGATAGGTAACCATTTTTCCTGGTGCTTGGGCGTTGGCTTGACGCCAAATTTTTAGGGTCAATTTCATTGTTTCGTTATTTGTATGAACGGGTTTTAACTTCTATTTCTTCATAATTCAAGGGTTCCTTATGAAGTTTTGCTTGTGCGGGCTCGCCTTGATACTCCCAGGCAGAAACAAACGTAAAGTTTTTGTCATCTCTAAGGGCTTCTCCTTCGGGCGTTTGGCTTTCTTCACGGAAATGACCTCCACAGGATTCGGTACGTTCCAAGGCGTCTTTTGCAAAGAGTTCGCCAAGCTCAAGAAAGTCGGCTACACGTCCCGCTTTGGCCAGTTGTTCATTAAATTCTGATGCGGTACCGGTTACGTTGACATTTTTGTAAAAATCTTCGCGTAAGGCTTTTATTTCAACAATAGCCTCTCGAAGTCCATCAGCATTTCGAGACATCCCACATTTGTCCCACATGATTTTCCCTAAGCGCTTGTGATAATAGTCAACAGAGTTTTTGCCTTTGCAGTTCAAAAAGGCTTGAAGTTTGTCGGCAACTTCTTTTTCTGCGGCTTCAAAAGCAGGATCGTCTGTAGAGATGGTACCGGTACGAATGTCATTGGACAAATAATCTCCAATGGTATAGGGCAAAACAAAATAGCCGTCGGCCAATCCTTGCATCAATGCCGAAGCTCCAAGACGGTTGGCGCCGTGGTCTGAGAAGTTGGCTTCACCAATTGCATAGCATCCTGGGATGGTGGTCATCAGGTTATAATCGACCCATACCCCACCCATAGTATAGTGCACCGCTGGGTAGATCATCATGGGAGTTTCGTAAGGGTTTTGATCGACAATTTTTTCATACATCTGAAAAAGGTTGCCATATTTGGCTTTAACGACCGCTTGCCCTAATTTTTTGACCAATGCCGCATCGTTTTCGTCCAGCCCCTTTACATGGGCTTGTTCTTTACCGTAGCGTTGGATTGCAGCAGCAAAATCAAGATAGACTGCTTCTCCTGTCGCATTGACACCAAAACCAGCATCACAGCGTTCTTTAGCAGCCCTTGAGGCGACGTCACGGGGTACTAGGTTTCCAAAAGCAGGATAACGACGCTCGAGATAGTAGTCGCGATCTTCCTCTGCAAGATCGGTTGGTTTGAGCTTGCCTGCTCGAATGGCTTTGACGTCTTCTAATTTTTTTGGTACCCAAATTCGGCCATCGTTTCTGAGCGACTCAGACATCAACGTTAGTTTGGATTGATGGTCTCCAGAAACAGGGATGCATGTTGGGTGGATTTGTGTAAAACAGGGGTTGGCAAAATACGCCCCACGTTTATGAATTTTCCAGGCGGCAGAAACGTTACTCCCCATAGCATTTGTGGACAAGAAAAATACGTTGCCGTATCCTCCAGAAGCAATCACTACTGCGTGTGCGCTGTGTCGTTCTAGCTTTCCATTAACCAAATTGCGGGCGATAATCCCTCGGGCTTTGCCGTCGATGACTACCAAATCCATCAATTCATGGCGGTTGTACATTTTTATTTTTCCACGGCCAATTTGGCGGTTCATCGCCGAGTAGGCCCCCAACAATAGCTGTTGGCCGGTTTGTCCTTTTGCATAAAACGTTCTTGAGACCAGCACGCCGCCAAAAGAACGGTTGTCCAATAGCCCTCCATAATCTCGAGCAAAAGGCACCCCTTGTGCAACACATTGATCGATGATGTTTGCCGATACTTCTGCCAGGCGATACACGTTGGACTCACGGGAGCGATAGTCCCCACCCTTTATGGTGTCATAGAACAAGCGGTAGGTAGAGTCTCCATCTCCTTGGTAGTTTTTTGCGGCATTGATCCCCCCTTGTGCTGCAATTGAGTGCGCACGTCTTGGTGAATCTTGAAAACAAAACGTTTTTACGTTATACCCCAACTCTGCCAAAGTTGCTGAGGCAGAAGCCCCCGCAAGGCCAGTCCCTACAACAATGACGTCAATGAGGCGTTTGTTTGCTGGGCTTACCAGGTTGATTTTGCTTTTGTGATTGGTCCACTTCTCAGAAAGTGGCCCCTGTGGGATTTTTGAGTCTAGTGTTGCCATCTAAAATGCGTTGAGGTGATGATATAGCGCTATAAAAATGAATCCTAATGGAATCAAAATAGCAAAAGCGCGTGTTAGCTTTTGGATTGTAACAGAATATTTGTTGTTGACGCCCAAAGATTGGAATGAAGAATTGAAGCCATGTAGTAGGTGTAATGATAAAAAAACAAAAGACAACACATAAATTCCAACCCGCACTGGACTGTGAAATTTATGTACCAATTCTTCGTAATAACGGTTGGGGTCTTCGGGCAGTACTTCGATGTATTTGTGGTTGATCTCAGGGACCCAAAAATCATAAAAATGCAAGCCCAAAAAAGATAAAATTACGATTCCTGAGAGGATCATATTTCGTGACATCCAACTGGCATTGGCTCCGCCGTTGTAGCTCCCGTATTTGGTTGCACGTGCACCGCGGTTTTGTATCTCAAGGACAAACCCCATCACAAAGTGGTATATGACCCCAAAAATTAAAACCGGTTGTAGTACAAATTGTACCAGGGGATTGGTTCCCATAAAATGAGAAAGGCTGTTAAAGGTTTTGGCACTATAAACCGATGAAAAGTTGATTGTAAAGTGCTGAAACAAAAACACCACCAGAAACAAACCCGATAGGGCCATGGTTACTTTTCTAACAATGGATGAAGTTGACATAATGATAAATTCAATTCGGTTGTAAAATTAGGGCATAAAGGCCTGAAGACAAATTTATCTCCGAGTTTTTTTAAACCTCTTTAACAAACAAGAAGGCAAAATTTCATTTTGTTGAAACTTTGCCTTCTGAATGGGTTGTTTTTTGCTTAAAGCTTAAACATAAATAATCACTGTACTATGATCTCTGTTTTTGCAGTAGTCCCGTTTGTGGTCACGTGGAGAGTGTAGTTGCCTTTTGGCAAATAGGTTATTCCATTATCTGCAGGGCTAAGAGGTGCTTTTTTGTTTTTCTTATTCCAAGCTGTTTGGCCCGATTTGGAAACACTAAGGTCGTAGTTCAAGAAATTGATTCCAGCGTCTAGCTGACCGTTCATCTCATGGAGAACAATTCCTTTGTCTGTAGTGATCTTAGCGGTGTAGTCTCCTCCTTTTTTGGCATAGGCCGTAACGGTGGTTTCGGGTGTGCGTGCGGCACTCCAAGGGCTGCGTTTTTTGCCCCAAGAGTTACTCTGTCTTGTGGGCTTGGCATCAAAAAGGTGCAGGTCTTTTGCCAAGCGATTTTTGTCCAAGGTTTGAAGTTGAGCAATGTCGGCAATATAAATTGATCGGCCGTGGGTCCCCACTACTAGATGTTTGGCCTCGGGCTGTACGACCAAATCATGTACGGCAGCGGTGTTTAGCCCCTGATCAAATGCCTCCCAGCGTGCTCCTCCATCGAGGCTTACATAGACACCATGATCATTTCCTAGGTAGAGGATTTCTTCATTTACAGGGTCTTCATAAATCACATTGACCGGTGATGCTGGTAGGTTATTTGCTATCGCTTTCCAGGTTTTACCTCGGTCTTCACTGCGGTAAACGTAAGCGGTAAAATCGTCCCATCGATAGCCATTAAGCGTTGCATATATTCGATCTTTGTCGTGCGACGAAGCTACTACACGACTTACCCAAAGGTGTGCTGGCAGGTTTTCGGAGAGGTCTTCCCAGCTTCCTCCTGCATTGTCGCTTCGATAAATTTTACCATCATCGCTTCCGGTGTATATAAGCCCAAATTGAAAGGGAGATTCGCTAATGGTAGTCAATGACCCATAAGCTACATTGCCTTTGCGGCCGCCTTGAGTTAGGTCTGGAGAAATGGCTTCCCAGTCTGTGCCTTGGTTTAAGGACCGGTGCAATTTATTACTTCCAAAATAGAGAATATCTTGGTTGTGTGAGGATAACAATATGGGCGTTTGCCAATTAAATCTGTACGGTGCTTCGCCCAGATCATGTTTGGGTTGGATTGGGGTGTTTTTGTCATTTTCTAAATCCAAACGATAATAATTCCCAAATTGAAATCCCGTATAGACAATATTGGCGTTGCGATTGTCAATTTGTACCTGCATGCCATCTCCTCCCATTATAGAAGTCCATGGGTTTTGTCCAGAAGCCTGCCAACGTTCGTTTTCTACAGCATTGTGCGCCGCTTTCCAAACGCCATTGTCTTGCAATCCACCATAGACATTGTAGGGCGTTTGATGGTCTACGTTGATTGCATAAAATTGACCAACGTTGGTGGAGTTATTTTTCATCCAATTTGCTCCATCGTTGTAGGTAATGTTAACACCTCCGTCATTTCCATTGATCAGGTGCCCCGGTTGATCGGGATTGATCCATAGCGCATGATGATCGGAGTGTACGTTAGATTTTCCAATATTAGAAAATGAGGCCCCGCCGTCAGAAGATGTCAAAATTGGAACCCCATAGATATAAATCTTATCGGCGTTGTAAGGTGCCACATGGATGTGTCCAAAATAATAGCCATAACTGTAATAGACAGCGTCTAAATATCCTTTGTGGGTTTTGTTCCATGTCGCTCCTCCGTCGGTACTTTTGTATACTTCAGCTCCAACTACAGGGGTGTCAAACAATATGGAATTTGCATCTTCGAGGTAGGTTGCCAGTTCTTTGGGTTGGACCTTGTTTTGACGGATTAGGTTTTTTACATTTTCTGCACGGTATTTTTCCTGAAACCCGTTTTGACGAAGGTAGTTGTTCAGCGTTTTGTTGTCCAAAGCCATAAAGGCAGCTTTTGACATGGTTTTAAAGTCTTCTTTCGTCAACCCTGTTTGTGGCTCTTCGTCTTCTTTGTCTCTACGAAATTGGCTGTCATGAATTGCATACAAAACATTATGGTCATAGGCTGCAATGCCAATACGTCCTACACCTTGCCCGGTGGGAAAACCACTGTCTGGAGTAGATATTAGCGTCCATGTTTGACCTGCATCGGTGCTTTTATAAATCCCCGACCCGGCGCCACTTCCATCAAAATTCCATGCTTTACGATCTTTTTGCCAAGCCGTAGCATATTGAATTTCAAACTGGCCGGGCACTGTGGTCATATCAATGATTCCGGTTTGTGCGTCGATATACAAGGTTTGCTCCCAATTGGCACCTCCATCTGTGGTACGATATACCCCTCGCACGGGGTTATCAGAATATAGTGCTCCTGTGACCCCTACAATCACATGATCTGGGTTTTTGGGGTCGATAAGTATTTTGCCGATGTGATGGCTTCCTTCGAGGCCATGGGTGGTCCAAGAAGCCCCATTGTCGGTCGTTTTGAGCATCCCCATACCTGCATAGGACGATCGGGAGGCGTTATTTTCTCCTGTTCCCACCCATAAGGTTCGGCTGGGCCAATGCATGGCTAGCTCCCCGATGTTTTGGGTTGGTGCATTTTCCATGATAGGTGCAAAACTTATCCCATTGTCTTGGGTGTGCCATACCCCACCCGATGCATAAGCAACATAAAACTCGGTTGGCTGGTCGGGGTTGACCGCTAGGGCTACAACACGGCCACTCATGACCGCGGGGCCTATGGACTTGAAAGGGATATTTTTTACCCTAGAATCCTGTTTTAACGCCTTTTGCTGTTCTAGCGCTGATTGAATAGTTGCCACTGAAGAGGGGCCCGGTTGGGCAGAAAGCCCGGCACTAAAAAATAAGAGTGCTATTGTTTTTTTCCACATAATATTTAAGTTCTTAGTAGGGGAAATTACGAAAAAAGTATCTTAGTAGTGTTCAATTAAAACATTATGCGATATACTCCCCTCACTGCCGCTTTTTATTCCAAAAACAGAGCCGACTTTAGTAAGGCAATGGTCCCTCAAAGTCTGGCTGTTTTTAATTCAAATGACATCTATCCAATAAGTGCAGACAGCACCCTGCCTTTTGAACAACATCGAGATCTTTTTTATCTCACCGGTGTTGATCAAGAAGAAACCATATTGATCTTATTTCCGGATGCGGTAGAGACCAAACATCGTGAAGTCCTTTTTGTACGTGAAACCAATCCCCACATTGCCGTCTGGGAAGGACCAAAACTCACCAAAGAGCAAGCCCAAAAACTAACCGGGATCGAAACCATATATTGGGTAAGTGAATTTGAAAAAATATTTTTTGAACTGGCTGCACAATGCAACTGTTTTTATTTCAATAAAAACGAGCACTATCGCGCTGCAGTAACTACCCAAACCCGTGAAGATCGTTTTATTGCATGGGCAAAAAAAACCTACCCAGCTCACCAAGTTGCCAAAAGCAACCCCATTTTGCAACGACTCCGTGCTGTAAAAGACCCCCAAGAAATACAACAAATGCAACGCGCCTGTGATATCACCGAAAAAGGATTTCGTAGAATTCTATCTTTTGTGAAGCCGGGTGTTTGGGAGTACGAAATCGAAGCCGAATATGCCCATGAGTTTATCAAAAACCGCTCCAAGGGTTTTGCCTACACTCCGATCATAGCCTCTGGTAACAATGCAAATATCCTGCACTATATCGAAAATAATTGTGCGTGTAAAGCGGGTGACCTTTTGCTGATGGATGTGGCCGCCGAATTTGGAAATTATTCAAGCGATATGACCCGGACCATTCCTGTTTCTGGAAGATTTAGCCCCCGTCAAAAAGCCATTTATAATGCCGTATTAAGGGTCAAAAATGAGGCTACAAAAATGCTTATACCAGGGGTACTTTGGAAGGCCTATCATGTTGAGGTTGGAAAAATAATGACTTCTGAATTGTTGGGCCTTGGGCTTTTGGACTTAGCTGATGTCCAAAACCAAACATCTGAACATCCGGCCTATAAAAAATATTTTATGCACGGCACCTCCCACCATATGGGCTTGGATACCCATGATTATGGACTTATTTTAGAGCCCATGAAAGCAAATATGGTACTTACTGTTGAGCCTGGAATTTATATCCCGGAAGAAGGATTTGGGGTACGTTTAGAAGACGATGTTGTTATCCAAGAACAAGGGGCACCAATTAACTTGATGAAAAACATCCCAATTGAGGCTGATGAAATCGAGGCCCTGATGAATGCCTGATTATTTGGCTCCTAATTGAATTTCACTGATCAGCTCCAGCTCTGATGTGTTTTTGGGGCTGTTGTGGTAAATTTCTAATGGGATTGTTTTTTTGTTTGGTCTAAAAATTTTTTTCTGTTGATACATCATTTGTGCCGCCCACGCATTGGCCACGTGGCGGTATGGGCCCGTATGCGTAATCGCATGTACTTGAGTTGCAGGCAAAACGCCTGATGTAAAGTTGCTGGGCAAATCATCGGGAATTTCAGAAACCGGTTGGCACGCGATATACCGCACTTTCTTGCCTACCACGTCCCAGATGGGATACATGGTAAATGGGGGGCCATTTAACTTGTCAGCATGATTTTTATGACTGAAAGTCATCAGTATTTCAAAATCTTCCGACATGTATTTTTCTAGGGTTTCTGTGGCACAATCTCTTTGGATACCAATATAATTTTGAGCGGGGCGCTCTTTGATGCCATTGACAAAAATCGTTGACGGCACCTGACCCAACTCGATCCAGTCCTTTAGCATTTTTAATCCCCGACAATAGTCCATACTAATGAATACCTCATATGCTTTTTTCATCCAAAAAAGAAAGAATGGCAAACTACTGTCCATGGTCCATGAAAGCTTGGTCTTACCCGCTTCAGGTTCAAGAAAAAAAGCCACTTTGGCTTTGGACTTAAAGGGTTTTAAAAATTCTAAGTCAATGGCAATTGCCTTTTCAGATTCGGCTCTGATCCACATCTGACCAGCGCCTACTATGGCTCCTTCCCAATAATAATATTTGTTGTCTGGTGCTACTTCTACTTTGGCCTGAGGTTCTGCAATAAGCCATGGAGACCAGTATTGCCAGGAATTAAAATCAGATAGGACCGATACAATTTTTTGAGGTTGGGCTTCAATTAAGATGGATTCTTTAACATATAATTTGGGCATAATTGGTTTTTTTTAAAATTAATCTATTTTGAGTTTTTATCGAATGTGATTCCCTTTTTGATACCGAAAGCTATAGGTCTGTAGCGTCCCATAATAATTGATCACAACTTTGGTGTTGTCAATGGCGTTAAATGTGCATTCAATTTTTGATCTGCCATTATCATTGTTTACAATCATTTTGCCAGACAATAAGGGGTTGCCTGCAAAATTCCAATAGTCCACTCGTTCTGAAGCCAATGCTTCAAAGCGCAGGTTATAAAAACCTACCGGCATATCGAGTTGTTGGTAAGGGGGTCGTAGTGATACAAAATAGGTGCCGGGATCTAGTGTGTTTTTTTGAGAACTATAGCATACCATTCCAATAAGTGACCCTTGGCCTTGAAGCATAAAATAGGATCCTGGCTGGGAAGAAACATCAAGTCCTTTGGCGGTGAAAATGAAGGTTTGCCGATAAGGAGGGGTGTCGGTGTCAGAAATTTGCTCAAAGGCCAATAAGGACGCGTTGGTGATTTGAAAGGTGGCTTGACCTATCGAAAAATAATTGTTTGATGCTGTCGGGGTTTCTTTGCTGCAAGAGGAGATTAATAAAAGAATAACCCCTAAAAAAAAGTGCTTTTTCATGGTGTTGATTTGGTGGATAAAAATTACTTAAAAAAAAGGAAACTTTAGGTGTTATATTTTATTTTTCTAAGCACCCGTTGGCTTTCTTTATAGGTCTGATAATGGTCTTCTCCCAGCGCTTTGAGTAGGGGTCTTGCTCGTTCGAGCTGGCTTTTGGCAAGCGCTATACCATTGAGGGAGCAAAGCATTAGTTGTGCCGCCATTTTTGGGAGTGCTTCCTTTTCTTGGGGTTCGAGCGGGGCCTGCTTTTCGAGTTTATCTATTAGGGCCTTTAGGGTATTGAGTCGATGATGAAGCAGCTTTTTGTCAATCTGTGGAGGTTCGAACAGCAATTGAGATGTTATGGTGTAGGACCCGTTGTCCAAAAAATTGATTTTTACTTCTTCGAGGGGATAAAAACGCAAGGGTGGATTTACCCCAAGCTGAACGTATTCTGTTATCAAAAATTCGTCTTTAGTCCATGCAATTTCGACTTCATCCAAATTGGAATAAAAAAGTTTGACCTGCTCATTGATCAACTCTATATCTACTCGGGAGTAATAGGTGCGGTTTTTAACTTTTTTTTGTTTCCCAGACCAGCAAACCACAAAAAATTCTTTAAAAACCAGATATTCAGAAACCAACTTGTGGTTGTGTTGGCCAATAAAATCCATAACCCGGTCCAACGTTAATTTGATGCTGTTTCGGGCATGGGTTTCGATTTGAGAGACGCGATGATGGTTGTCCGCTAATGGCAGTTGCAGCCTTTGCTTTGGCAGGGATATACTTCCTTCACGTTGGAAAAAACTTCCAGAAGGGTATTTCCAAATGGCTTTTTTTAACGTTGTTGCCATCGCATTAGGAAAAATGGTCACAAGACCCACAACCTTGCCTTCAGGGAGGTTTGGAAAGTAGATGTTTTCATAAGTGACTTTGGGGGGGACATCGAGATAGGCATTAACCAAATTTTGGAGCTTACTGTCGTCAAAAAAATCGACGCCAACAATTTCATTGGTAGCGTCTTCAATTCCAATAACAATATAGGAGTTGTTTTTGGGGTTGCTGTTAGAAAGTGCACTGATGTGTTTTAGGAATTTGGCTTTCCCAATTTTGGTATTGAGATCTATTTTGCGCTTTTTATCATAAAAACTGTTTTCGTCGCTATGCGCCAAAAGGGCTTTGATAAGAAGACGTTTGTTGATCATGTGTTGCGATTGACTACATAGGCACTGGCTTGGTCGGTTGGCAAAATTGTCAAATCGGCAATGGTGACATGCGCGGGGGCAGCAACCATGTAGGCAATTGCTTGAGCAACATCGGCTGCTGTTAGGGCTTGTAACTTAGCATATACTGAAGCGGCACGGGGCTGATCGCCTTTGAATCGCACTTCAGAAAATTCGGTTGCAACCAAGCCCGGGTGTATCGCTCCTACCCGTATGCCAAAAGGATTACAATCCAGTCTTAGGCCCTCTGTAAAACGATCTACCGCCGCCTTACTGGCACAGTAAACATTGCCCTTTGGGTATGCTTCTTTGCCAGCGATGGAGCCTACGTTGATGATTTGTCCGTTTTTGCGGGCAATCATTTGCGGCAAAAGTGCTTTGGTTACATAAAGCAACCCCTTGACATTGCCGTCTATCATTGCCTCCCAGTCGTCTAAGGACGCTTCGTGAGCGGGGTCCAAGCCGTGTGCATTTCCTGCATTGTTAACTAATAAATCGATCGTGTTGAACGGGGCTTCTAGGCGTTCAATTGCGTCAAATACCTCCTGTCGCTTGCGCACGTCAAAAGTCAAAATTTGATGGGGTGTTTCCAAAGCTTCTGATAATGCTTGAAGCTTATTTTGTCGACGACCACATATAACCAATCGAAATCCTTGCTTTGAAAGTAAAAGGGCCGTTGCCCATCCAATGCCACTACTGGCGCCTGTTATTAGTGCTGTTTTCATATCGTTATGGTGCGCGGTGTCCCCAACTTGCTTCGGTGAGAACAAACCAATCTTCAATTTCAAGTTCTATTTTTGTTGCTGTTACACTTTGCTCAAGTCGCGACAACTGTGTGGTCCCTACCACAGGATGTATAGTTGCAGGGTGACGCAAAAGCCATGCCAGCAAAAGCTGACTTTCATTGGCGTTGTATTTTTGACAAAGTGGTTTTAGAACCGCTTCTATTCGCAAAACCGCAGCATTTTTTTCTTTAAAATAAGCGCCCAATGGACTCCAAGCCATGGTCCCTATCTGTTGTGCTTGGTGATGGTCCAAACTGCTATCCAAAAGTGGGGCGTTGTGTGTCAAAGAACACGCAATCTGATTCCAGCTAGGGGTTTCAAAACGTTCAAAAAGGCGCAATTGTGAAGGGGTAAAATTTGACACCCCCCAAGCCTTAATTTTTTGCTCTTCGCGGAGTTGGTTTAGCGTTGCCACTATCGGCTCGGCATCCATCAAAGGACTGGGACGGTGCAACAGTAGTAGGTCTAAATAATCCGTTTGGAGGTTTCGCAAACTGTTTTCAACCGAAAAACGAATGTGTTTAGGCGAGTAGTCGTAGTGTTTTATTGGGATTGGACGGGCTTCGCATGGATATTGAATGCCACATTTGCTAATAAAATAAGTCGCTTCACGCGCAACCGCTGTTTTTTGAAAAGCGGTCCCAAAAGCAGCTTCGGTGGTATATCCTCCGTATATGTCTGCATGGTCGAAGGTATGGACTCCTAGCGCAACGGCCCCTTCTATATTGGCCGCAATTTGTGAGGTGCTAAGGTTTTGTCCCCACACCCCCCAGGTCATGGTTCCAGCAATTATCCGAGAAAATTTTTGCATTTCAAAAAACTAAAATTCACTCTAAAATAGGGACATTTGAGGCTTTTAAAAATTTGAAAACCTGCAATTTTTAACCAATTATTAACAAGATAAACACGAATATTTTATCATTTTTGGACACGCTAAAAAAAATGCCTTAATTAACATCATGGAAAACAACACTACTATAGACATTAAAGCACTGAATGAGAAAATTGCAAAGGAAAGTGCTTTTTTAGACCTGCTAACCCTTGAGATCAATAAGGTCATTGTTGGGCAAAAAGGAATGATCGAACGCCTGCTAATTGGTTTACTTGGTCGAGGACACGTCCTCCTAGAAGGGGTCCCTGGACTGGCCAAAACTCTAGCTATCAACACCTTGAGCAAAGCCGTCAAAGGCTCTTTTAGCCGGATACAATTTACTCCAGATTTGTTGCCTGCAGATGTGGTAGGTACAATGATTTATAACATCAAGGAAAACGATTTTTCGATAAAAAAAGGCCCTGTATTTGCCAATTTTGTCTTGGCCGATGAGATCAACCGGGCACCGGCTAAAGTACAGTCTGCCCTGCTCGAAGCCATGCAAGAAAAACAAGTAACCATTGGAGACAGCACCTTTAAGCTCCCCTTGCCTTTTCTCGTCATGGCTACGCAAAACCCAGTAGAGCAAGAAGGAACTTATCCGCTCCCAGAAGCACAAGTTGACCGGTTTATGCTCAAAGCCATTATTGACTACCCCAAAATCGAAGACGAACAACAAATCGTTCGGGCCAACCTTGCTCAAAATACCCCTGAGGTAAAACCCGTTATAACAACCAAACAAATTCTAACCGCACAACAAACGATTCGTGAGGTTTATATGGATGAAAAAATTGAAAAATACATTCTAGACCTCATCTTCGCAACACGTTATCCCGAACGCTACAAACTTGAAAAAATCAAACCTTTGATAAGCTTTGGAGCCTCACCACGTGGAAGCATCAACCTGGCCACTGCTGCAAAGTGTTATGCTTTTATGCAACACCGCGGCTATGTGATTCCAGAAGATGTTCGGGCCGTAATTTATGATGTGCTGCGCCACCGAATTGGCCTTACCTATGAAGCTGAAGCCGAAAATGTAACCACCGAAGACCTGATTAGCCAAATCATAAATGAGGTTGAAGTACCCTAGTCCTCACAGTGAAACCAATGCCGTATTTTTATGGACACCAAGGAACTTCTAAAGAAAGTCCGAAAAATCGAAATTAAAACCCGCCGCCTAAGCGACCACGTCTTTGGGGGAGAGTATCACAGTACCTTTAAGGGACGTGGAATGACCTTTAGCGAGGTTCGACAATATCAATATGGCGATGATGTACGCGCAATCGACTGGAATGTAACTGCACGATACAACGAACCTTTTGTAAAGGTTTTTGAAGAAGAACGCGAGCTGACCCTTATGCTTGTAATTGACGTTAGTGCTTCCGAAATTTTTGGCACACAACAACAGTTTAAAAGAGAATACCTAACTGAAATTGCAGCCACACTTTCGTTTTCTGCACTTCAAAATAATGATAAAGTAGGCTTGCTTTTGTTTAGTGATCAAATCGAATTGTATATCCCTCCCAAAAAAGGACGCTTTCATATACTGAGAATCATCCGTGAACTTCTAGAATACGAACCGCTAGGAAGCGGTACCAATATAGGTTTGCCACTAGAGTTTTTGTTCGGGGTATTGAAGAAAAAAGCCATTGTATTTTTATTATCCGATTTTATGGATAAAGGCTATGAAAAAACCTTGCAAATAGCCGCTAAAAAACATGATTTAACAGGCATACGGGTTTATGACCCCAGAGAAAAAAGCATCCCCAACATTGGGCTGGTGCCCATGCAAGACAGCGAGAGCGGTGCCGTACACTGGATCAATACCCAATCCAAAGCACAGCGTTTGCGCTATGAAAAACATTTCCAACAACTGTCTCAAGATTTTGAAACCATTTTTAAAAAAAACGGCGCAGGAACCCTTTCTTGTAGTGTTGAAGAAAGTTATGTAAAGCGATTGTTAGGGTATTTTAAAGCACGTATCTAAGATGAAATCAAAACTGCTTTTTGGGATTTTATTACTTGCAAGTTTTCGAGGCTTTGCCCAGTTGGGCGGAGTGGTGCAAAGTGCAGTAGATACCACAGAAGTTTTGATTGGCGCACAACTCAACTATACCCTTCAAGTAAAACTAGACAGCCTGTCAGAAGTCGTATTTCCAGAACCGCTTGAGGCAGCCCCTTTTGAAGTTATTGAGACCTTCCCAACCGACACCCTTAGAACCCAAAGTCATTATTTGTTTACCAAAAAATATGCCCTAATCCAATTTGACTCTGGACGCTACACTATCCCCCCACAAAAAATCGTAGTCAATGGTTTTGTAAAATTGACAGACACCATCCCCATACAGGTCAAAAATGTTGTGGTGGACACCCTTAAGCAAAAGTTATACGACATCAAACCACAAATTGCAGTAGAAAAAAACTACAACACCTGGCTGGTTCGATTTCTATGGGCTTGCACCATTTTGTTCTTTCTTATTGGAGGCGTCTGGGCCTATTATTTTACACAACGAAGAAGAGAAATTAGAAATGCCGCACTACCTCCTTTTGAACGCGCCAT
>Ga0181585_10002490_pt1 | contig 16326 bp, 17 predicted proteins | sample 071ome_29_FD_132469 | JGI IMG/M metagenome (GOLD analysis project Ga0181585, IMG submission 132469) | Coastal salt marsh microbial communities from the Groves Creek Marsh, Skidaway Island, Georgia - 071407BT metaG (megahit assembly) | ecosystem: Environmental > Aquatic > Marine > Intertidal... | reverse complement strand
CCTGTATCACCCATAAGGGCAATCAGGTTATTTCCGGGTTGGCCATCAACATACTTGCCTCCGGCCTGACGGTGACGCTGGGCATTGCGATCTTTGCCAAGGGCGGGCAGACACCCATGCTTGGCCGTGATGAGCGGTTTGGGGCGATTGACCTGCCTTTTGCCGAAGCGGCCAATGCCCTGCCCTTTATCGGGCCGATTTATAAAGAGATCATATCCGGGCATAATATTCTGGTCTGGGTCGCGCTGGCGGCTGTCTGGATAACCAGCCGGGTTGTTTTCAGAACCGCTTTTGGTCTGCGCCTGCGCGCGGTTGGTGAAAAGCCCGAAGCGGTAGATACAGCCGGTATCAGCGTTTCCGGCTTGCGCTATCGTGCGGTGATTATTGCCGGTATTTTATGCGGCATTGCCGGGGCTTATCTGTCTATCGCCCATGGGGCAGGGTTTGTGCGCGAGATGACAGCCGGTAAGGGCTATATTGCGCTGGCCGCTCTTATCTTTGGGAATTGGCGGCCAGTCCCCGCTTTGGCGGCCTGTTTGATGTTCGGTTTTCTGGATGCGGTGGCGGCGCGTTTACAAGGAGTGGAAGTTCCGGTTCTTGGCCAGATCCCTACCGATCTGATTTTGGTGTTGCCTTATGTGCTGACCGTTATTCTGCTGGCAGGCTTTATTGGCAAGGCAACACCGCCGCGTGCCATCGGCACCCCTTATATAAAGGAGCGATAATATGTCAGATGCGCTGATAGCGGCCGCGATAAATGCCATGCCGCTGGCCTATGCCCCCTACAGCCAGTTTCAGGTAGGCGCGGCCATTGAAGATGAAAATGGGCATATCCATACAGGGGTGAATGTGGAAAATGCAGCCTATCCTGTGGGCAGCTGTGCCGAAGCAGGGGCTATCGCGGCGATGATAGGGGCGGGGGGCAGAAAAATCACCCGTATCGCAATAGCTGGACGCGGCGATCTTTTATGTACTCCTTGCGGTGGATGCCGCCAGCGGATACGCGAATTTGCCGTAGCAGATATGGATATTTTTATTTGTGATGAACAGGGCTTGCGCCAGCATTTCACCCTTGCTGAATTACTGCCCCACAGCTTTGGGCCAGATAATCTTGGCTAACTGCCTGTTGCTGGCTCAGGTGTTATAGATTCTGTCTCCCGCATCGCCCAGACCAGGCAATATATAGCATTGGTCATTTAATTCGCGGTCGAGGGCAGCGGTAATAATCGGAATATCCGGATGGGCAGCACTAAAGGCGGCCACCCCTTCAGGGGCAGCGACCAGACAGCAAAAAACAATATCTGTTACCCCTTTTGCTTTTAGCCTGTCTGCGGTCACGATAGCAGAGCCGCCTGTGGCCAGCATCGGATCGGTCATAATTACCTGTCTGGCAGAAATGTCAGCAGGGAGCTTTTCATAATAAAATTCGGCTTCATGGGTCTCGGGGTGACGCTGCAAGCCAATATGGCCAATTGCCGCTTCTGGCAAAATGACGCTCAACGCATCTGCTATTCCGTTTCCTGCCCGCAAGATAGACACAATACAGGGTGCCGGCTCTGGCAAGGCAGCTGCCTTTGTGGTTTCCAGAGGGGTTTCCACTTCGATACTCTCTGTTTTGATATGCCGAAAAACAGCCGCACTCATCAGCCCGGTTAATTCAAACAGGGTTCGGCGAAAACCCTGGGACGCGGTGTCTTTATGACGTAATTTTGCCAGTTTAACCTCTATCAGGGGGTTTTCCAGCACTTCCAGCATTTTGAAATCTGTTGAGCGGGTCATTATCGGTTATCCTCTGGCCACTTATCTTCATGATAGCCGAGTTTAACGTGCTTTTCGGGCAGGTACAATGCAGTCAATATCTGGCCGGAATATGTGTTTTTAACTGGACATTTTTACAAGGCTGATTTAGCCAGTGGGCAGTCAGGTGTGATGTACCTGTATTGAGGCAGATAAACAGGCAGCCTCACCCATATAACTCTGGCAAATATAAGACGATTGATTAGTGGCAAAGCTATATTTTTCTTACTCGGCGATGAATGCTGGCAAGACAACAATATTGTTGCAAGCCTCGCATAATTATCAGGAGCGCGGTATGCAAACATTGTTGCTGACCGCTGCGCTGGATGACAGGGCCGGTACTGGCATTATTGCCTCGCGCATTGGCCTGTCTGCCCCCGCCCATAGTTTTGATAGCCAGACAGATTTGCTGGCAGAATTATTGCCTATCTATCAAAAAACCGGGCTGGCCTGTTTGCTGGTAGATGAAGCCCAGTTTTTGACCCCGCACCAGGTCTGGCAACTTTCTGTTCTGGCAGATGATTACAATTTGCCGGTAATGTGTTATGGCTTGCGTACCGATTTTCAGGGCAAGCTGTTTCCGGGATCAGCAGAATTGCTGGCCATCGCGGATGTGGTGCGCGAAATCCGCACCATCTGTCATTGCGGAAGCAAGGCGACTATGGTTATCCGTCAAACGGCTACGGGCGATATTGTAACAGACGGCGCCCAGATTGAAATTGGCGGTAATGATAAATATGTCTCTTTATGCCGCAAACACTGGAAGGAGGCGGTGCAATATGATGCCAAAAAATGATGCGCTCTTGCGCGCCGCTTCAACCGCATTGCTGGTGATAGATGTACAAAATGATTTTTGCCCGGGCGGCCAGCTGGCGGTAGAGGCAGGCGATGCGATTATTGCCCCTGTTAATGCGATGATAGATATCGCTGAAAATGTTGTGGCCACGCAGGATTGGCATCCCGCAGGGCATTCCAGCTTTGCGTCCAGCCATGCAACTGCCAGCCCGTTTGATACCATAGAAATGGCCTATGGGGCGCAGACATTATGGCCGGATCATTGTGTGCAAAACAGCATGGGCGCTGCGTTTCATTCCGGGCTGAGAACAGAGGCGTTTCAAATGATTGTACGCAAGGGCTTTCGCGCCTCTGTCGATAGCTATTCGGCCTTTTTTGAAAATGATCATAAAACCATTACAGGTCTGGATGGCTATTTGCGCAGCCGGCAGATTGACCGGCTGGTTCTGGCCGGGCTGGCCACTGATTATTGCGTGGCTTTTTCTGCGCTGGATGCGGCCGCGCTGGGCTATCAGGTATCGGTGGTATTGCCTGCCTGCCGGGCCATAGATTTACAAGGGTCTCTGGCTGCCCGGATAACAGCCATGCAGGATGCCGGTATTATTTTGCTCGAAGATGTGCCGACCTTGTAGCTGTATCAATCCATAGAATATCAAGCTGTTTTTATAGAAAGTTAACATAAGATGCGTGAAGAGCTTCGCAATATTGCCATTATTGCTCATGTGGACCATGGCAAAACAACCCTGATCGATTCGATCATGAAACAAAGTGGTATGTTCCGGGAAAATCAGAAAATTGATGAACGGGTCATGGATTCAGGCGATCTGGAAAAAGAGCGCGGCATTACCATTCTTGCCAAGCCTACCTCCGTGCGCTGGCGCGATATCCGTATCAATATTATCGATACGCCTGGCCATGCCGATTTTGGGGGCGAGGTAGAGCGTGTCCTGCATATGGCCGACGGGGTCATCCTGTTAACCGATGCCGCAGAAGGGCCAATGCCGCAGACAAAATTTGTACTTGGCAAAGCGCTGGCACTCGGACTGCGGCCGATGGTGATTATCAATAAGGTGGATAAGCCTGATAGCCGGCCAGAAGAAGTGGTTGATGAGGTGTTTGATTTGTTTGTGGCGCTCGATGCCAATGATGATCAGCTTGATTTTCCCATTCTCTATGCCTCTGGCCGTGATGGCTGGTGCGTCAAGGAACTGGGCGATGAACGCAGCTCTCTTGACCCGTTGCTGGAGACGATTATCAACCATGTCCCTGCCCCGCAAGCCGATATAAATGCGCCATTTGCGATGCTGGCAACCTTGCTGGATTCAGATCAGTTTCTGGGGCGTTGCCTGACCGGACGGGTGATGCAGGGTCAGATTTCTGTGAATGATTCTGTGCGTGCGCTTAGCCTGGATGGCAAGGTGGTGGAAAGCGGCAGATTGACAAAATTGCTGCGGTTTGAAGGTACAGAAAGAGTGCCGGCAGAGGCGGTAGCTGCAGGCGATATCGTCTGTATTGCAGGGCTGTCCAAAGCCTCTGTTTCCGATACAATTGCCAGTCCGCAGGTTACACAGCCGCTTGCCTCTACCCCGATTGACCCGCCTACCATGTCGGTAACTATCTCGGTAAATGACAGCCCCTTTGCCGGAACAGAAGGCAAAAAAGTTACCTCTACCATGATCCGCGAGCGGCTTTTGGCCGAAGCAGAGGTGAATGTGGCCATCACTTTTGCAGAAAGTGAAAATCGGGACAGTTTTGAAATTGGCGGACGCGGCGAATTGCAGCTGGGTGTATTGATCGAAACCATGCGCCGGGAAGGCTTTGAGATGACAGTTTCTCGGCCAAAAGTCCTCTATCGCATGATAGAGGGTCAGCGCCATGAACCGCTGGAAGAAATTATCATTGATGTGGATGCAGATTATGCCAGCCCGGTGATAGATACCCTTAATCAGCGCAAGGCTGAAATGGTGGATATGCGTAATGCCGGCTCTGGCAAGACGCGGCTGGTCTTCCTGGCGCCATCACGCGGCCTTATCGGCTATCAGGGCAGATTTCTGACCGAAACACGCGGCACAGGGGTATTGAACCGCGTATTTCACAGCTATGCCCCCTATAAAGGCGATATTAGCGGGCGTCGCAATGGTGCGCTGGTCTCTACCGAAACCGGGCAGGCGGTTGCCTATGCGTTGTTTAATTTACAGGATAGAGGGGTGATGTTTGTCTCGCCCCAGGACAAGGTCTATGAGGGGATGGTTGTGGGCGAGCATAACCGAGACAATGATCTGGGCGTTAATGTGCTAAAGGGCAAGAAGCTGACCAATGTTCGTGCCTCTGGCTCGGATGATGCCATTTTGCTGACCCCCCCGCGCCGCCTGACACTCGAAGATATGATGGCCTATATCAATGCAGACGAGCTGGTTGAGGTAACCCCGCTTAGCTTGCGCTTGCGTAAACGCTATCTTGACCCGCATGAGCGGAAAAGAGCCGCCAGAACCGGCACAGAATAATCAGCATAAAGCCCCTTACCTGTCTGGTTGCGCCATTCAGCAAGGGGCAAATGTCGGTTTTGTAACAGAATGCGTTGATAAATCCCGCCCATCATAAGAGATGGTGATGTGTTGTTTTCCTGACTATCGGAGGCGGAAAATGCAAACTCTGATATGCAAGAAATGTGGTACACAATTTAAATGTGGCTCAACAAAAGACCGTTCCTGCTGGTGTATGAGCCTGCCCAATATGACAGGTAATTTTGACCTGGCAGATAGCTGTTTATGCCCGGATTGCCTGACAGCAGGGCAGGCAAAAGCGATCACGCGCCAGAAAAAAAAGCAAAAAGCCCAGCGTCAGGCCGAACGCGACTTGCGAAGCACGCCATAAGCAAACGCTCAAAAATACAATATATAGACAAAAATTGTTTGCACTATACCTTATATAGTTGTATTTAGGATTATAGGCCTGTTTATCTGCCATATAGCATGGAGCAGATGCATTGGTTTTTGGATGTGTGGTGCATCTGTTTATCTGGCAGGCTTGTTCGTAATGGGTTTTGCTTGAATTGTGTTTGATCGCAACTTCATCGTTCCTCCAAGCTTGTCGCCCTCATCTGTGCTGGTGGCGGCAAGTCTCAGTCAAGACACCTTTTTATCCGGACAGTTTCCTGCCCATTTGCTAATCGCCTGATTTTCTTGCCAGGCCGGGATAGCCCTAATATATTTATCTGGTTTTGGAATATCATTTTTTACAGGCTGTACCCTTATGATAGAAGACCCCCCCTTATTAAAGGTAAAGAAAACCAGACGCCGTCCAACGCCCGAGCAGATTGCCGCTTTTGAAAATGTGCCTACTGGCCAGATTGTCGATGCAAGGGGCGGGCGCGGGGCGGTACATTTATCGATTTCCCGGCAGACAAAATTGCCTGCCAGCGGGCAGTCTGTTGCTGGCCCTGCTTTAACAGCCGAAAATGCTTCTGCAGATGTGCTGGCCTCTTTTGCGGCTATCCATTATGCCAAAAAGGGCGATATTCTTATAGCCGGATTTGCCGGTAATCAAAGCTGTGCAGGGGCAGGGGACAGGCTATGCGGTATGCTGATAAATGCAGGGGTCAAAGCACTGGTGATGGATTGTCCGGTGCGCGATATTCACGGCATTAACGAAATTGATTTTCCGGTCTGGGCAACCGGCATCACCCCGGCAACGCCTTTTATGACCGGGCCGGGTCGCGTGGGGTTTGGCCTTGATTTTGGCGGCCAGCATATTTGCGACGGGGATATGGTAATAGCTGATATTGACGGGGTTGTTATTGTGCCTTTTTCAGAAATAGATAGCGTTATCAATGCATTGCAAAAGGTTCAAAAGCTGGAAACTGCCCTGGATGCGCGTGTGGCAGACGGGCTGATCACCCATGATAAAATTGCCAGTCTGATAGAAAAGGGGCAGATTGAGATAACAGATGACTAGCCTGGCTTTTTTATGCGTATAAAATATAGAAAAAAAAGGAGCGTAAAACAGCGCGATCTGGCTGGTATTATCTGGCCTGGATTATTTGTCTGGCAAAATAATCGCTCTTTATTGGAAATAATGTTTAACAATTTGAAATTCGGGTTTTTGAAATGACGATTAAATCTTTACTGGATATTGGCGAGGACAAGGATATAGCGCTCACCGCCCCTGCTCGCCCTTCTATGTCTTATGCACAGCTTCGCACCCATATCGAAGCCATTGGCGGCCAGCTGGCTGGCAAGGGGCTGGCAGCAGGGGACAGGGTGGCGATTGTTCTGCCAAATGGCCCGGAAATGGCCTCTGCCTTTCTGGCTGTGGCCAGCTATATGTCGGCTGCCCCTTTGAACCCTGCCTATAAACAGGCAGAATATGAATTTTATCTCGAAGATTTGCGCCCGAAGCTGGTGATTGTTGGCGAGGGTAGCAGCAATCCGGTGATCGCTGCTGCGGCCAAACTGGGCATTGAGGTGGCAGAGGCACGGGTTGCCAAAGATGCCCCTGCCGGCAGCTTTGCCCTATTTGATGAACAGGCCGTAGCCCAGCCTGCCGGTGCAGAAGATGAAGCGCTGGTTTTGCATACATCCGGAACAACCTCACGTCCAAAAGTTGTACCCCTGCTGCAAAAAAATATTCTGGCTTCTGCGCGTAATATTGCCGCCAGCCTGGAGCTGGACAAAGCCGATCATTGTTTGAATATCATGCCGCTTTTTCATATTCACGGTCTGATAGCGGTATTGGCTGCCTCTATGGGCAAGGGGGCATCTGTGTGCTGTTCAGCCGGATTTAACGCCTTGCAATTTTTTGATCTGGCCACACAGGAAAAAATCAGCTGGTATTCAGGCGTGCCGACCATGCATCAGGCGATTTTGCTGCGTGCTCAGCGCAATCCCGATGCGGCTAAATCTTTGGGTCTGCGCTTTATCCGTTCTTCTTCTGCCTCGCTTCCGCCAGCGGTGTTTGAGGCATTGAATGCCGCCTTTGGCTGTCCGGTTATCGAAGCCTATGGCATGACAGAGGCCGCCCATCAGATGACGTCCAATCCGCTTGGCACGGGCAGGCAAAAAGCCGGTTTTGTGGGTATTGTCACCAATCCGGAGGTTTGTATTCTGGATAGCGAAGGCACTGTCCAGCCACAGGGAAGCGAGGGCGAGGTATCTATTCGCGGCGAAAATGTGACGCCGGGCTATGAAAATAACGATGCCGCCAATGCCAGCAGCTTTACCAATGGCTGGTTCAGAACTGGCGATCAGGGCTATTTCGATGCCGATGGCTATCTGAAAATCACTGGCCGATTAAAAGAGATAATCAATCGGGGGGGAGAGAAAATCTCGCCGCTGGAGGTGGATAATGTCCTAATGGAACACCCCGCTATCCAGCAGGTGGTGACCTTTGCTGTTGAGGATAAAATGCTGGGTGAGGATGTGGCGGCAGCGGTGGTGCTGGCCGAAGGGGCAAGCCTGAGCGAGGCCGAGCTAAAGGAATATGCCAATGCCCATCTGGCAAAATTTAAAGTGCCAAAACATATCCGTTTTCTGGATGAAATTCCAAAAGGGGCAACCGGCAAGCTGCAACGTATTGGTCTGGCAGAAAAGCTGGGATTATAAAGCCAGAAAAAAAGACAGCGCATGGCGGATTAAAAGAGAAATATTATGACAAAAATCTGTATCTATGGGGCGGGGGCAATTGGCGGTTATATGGCCGCTTGCCTTGACCGCGCCGGGGCAGAGGTGAGCCTGATTGCCAGAGGCCCGCACCTGGCCGCTATTCGCGAAAAAGGGTTGCGGCTGTTAAAAGATGGGCAGGTATCTGACCATCGGTTGCGTGCCACCGATAATCCGGCAGAGCTGGGCGAGCAGGATTATATCATTCTGGCGCTAAAGGCACATGGCATCCCCCATATTATTGATCAGATGAAGCCGTTAATGGGCGCAGATACAGCCATTGTGTCGGCGGTAAATGGGCTGCCCTGGTGGTATTTCTATCAGGCCAACACAGGGACTATTCTGGATAATCAGCCTTTACAATCGGTTGACCCGGGCGGGCGCATCTATTCTGAAATTGGGGCAGAGCGCGCGATTGGCTGTGTGGTCTATCCTGCTTGTGAAATTGCCGAGCCCGGTGTTATACAGCATATGGATGGCGAACGCTTTAGCCTTGGCGAGCCCTCTGGCGAGGCAAGCGAGCGGGTTAAAACCCTCAGCCAATTGCTAATAGCAGGTGGGCTAAAAGCCCCGCAAAAAAAACGTATCCGTGATGAGATATGGGTAAAATTATGGGGCAATTGCTCATTCAACCCTGTTTCTGCGCTGACCGGGGCAAGCCTGGATGAAATTGGCAATGACCCTGCTTGCCGCCATCTGGTGCATATGATAATGGCCGAATGCCAGCAAATTGGCGAGGCGGTGGGCGTGCGCTTTAATGTTAGCATTGAAGATAGAATTGAAGGGGCAGCACGGATTATCGGGCATAAGCCGTCCACCCGTCAGGATATCGAGGCAGGCAGACCACTGGAAATTGACCCGCTGGTAACTGCAGTTCTGGAACTGGCAGACCGGCTAGGGATAGAGACGCCGACGCTGGCACATATCACCGCTTTATTGAAATTACAGGCGCGCACACTTGGCTTATATGGGCGCTAGGGACAGTTTTTTTGGGGGTAAAAGTGGCGGAAAACCTATTTGATGTTCGGGGCAAAACCGCCCTTATTACGGGGGCATCGCGCGGTATCGGCTTTGCCCTTGCACGCGGTCTGGGCATGGCAGGGGCCAGCATCATTCTTAATGGCCGCAATCAGACTGCATTGGACAAGGCGGTAGTCGAGCTGAAAAAAGACGGGGTAGAGGTGCAAAGCTGCGCCTTTGATGTGAGCGATCACGATGAAAGCAAAAAAGCGATTGACGGGCTGGAAGCAGGCGGCACAGCCATTGATATTCTAGTCAATAATGCCGGTATGCAGCATCGCGCCCCGCTAGAGGCATTCGAGATAGATAAATTTGACCAGCTGCTTGCCACAAATTTGAGATCTGTCTTTATTGTCAGCCAGGCGGCGGCAAAATATATGCTGGCACGCAAGGCCGGGAAAATTATCAATATCGCTTCGGTGATGAGCTTGCTGGCACGCCCGTCTGTTGCGCCCTATACCGCATCAAAGGGGGCGGTAAGCAGCCTAACCAAGGGCATGGCAGCCGACTGGGCAGCAAAGGGGCTGAATTGCAATGCGATCGCCCCGGGCTATTTCAGAACCGAATTAAATGAAGCACTGACCGCCAATCCGGAATTTAATGAATGGCTGATTGCGCGCACGCCGGCAGGGCGCTGGGGCGAGACGCATGAACTGGTGGGGGTATGTGTTTTTTTGGCCTCATCTGCTTCTGATTTCGTAAATGGCCAGACCATTTTTGTGGATGGCGGTATGACCGCAACTGTCTAGTGTGATGCAGGCAGATTACGTCATTATCGGGGCAGGGTCAGCGGGGTGTGTTCTGGCCGCCAGATTAAGTGAAGACCCGAAGGTAAGTGTTATTCTGGTAGAGGCAGGCGGGCATGATGCACGCCTGTCGGTACAAGTGCCAGGCGGGTTTGTCCATACAATGGTCAATCCAAAAGTGAACTGGATGTATCAGACAGAACCAGAGGCCGAATTGCATGGTCGGCGCATGGCGATGCCGCGCGGGCGCATTTTGGGCGGCACATCTTCTATCAATGGTATGTTATATGTACGCGGCCAGAAAGAGGATTTCGATGATTGGCAGGCAGCTGGCAATCCGGGCTGGTCTTATGATGCGGTGCTGCCCTATTTTATCCAATCTGAAAATAGCCGGGAATTATTACAGGCTGCCACAGAAAATGGGCAAAAAATAGATGATCAATATCATGGCCAGCTTGGGCCATTGTCGGTGTCAGCGCTTCGGCTGGGGGCAAATATTCTGGATGATGTGTGCCGTGCGGCTTGCCAACAGGGCTATGCGGAAAATGATGATTATAACGGTCAGAGCCAGGCCGGATTTGGTTATTTTCAGGTAACCCAAAAACACGGCCAGCGCCATTCGGCCTATCGGGCATTTTTGCATCCTGTCCGTCATCGCAAAAATCTGCATATTTTAAAAAATGCTCAGGCAATGCGGCTATTATTCAGTGCCGCAGACAGACATGAAATTTCAGGGGTTCAGATATTTTATCGCGGCAAGGCGCAGCAAGTAACCGCCACCAGAGAAGTGATTTTGGCCGCCGGGGCGTTTGGCTCACCACAATTATTGGAGCTTTCCGGCATTGGTCGTCCCGATATTCTGAGGCCGGCCGGAATAAAGGTTCGCCATGCTTTGGACGGGGTGGGTGAGCATTTAAGCGATCATTTCCTTACCCGCCTGACCTGGCGCCTTGCCCCGAATAGCTCTTTGAATGAAACCAGCCGCGGGATAGCTCTGCTGAGGGAAATAGCCCGTTATGCGCTGTTCCGAAAAGGCAGCCTGTCTCTTACTGCCGGTTTGCTGGCAGGGTTTGTTTCCAGCGACCCGAATGAAACCCGGCCAGATATTCAATATCACATTGCCCATGCCAGCTTTGCCAATCCGGCCAAGCGTATTTTTGACCGCTTTCCCGGCCTGACTATTGGCCCCTGTCCCTTGCGCCCACATAGCCGGGGATATGTGCATATCCGCTCATCCGATCCCTTTGCACCGCCCTCTATCCAGTTTAATTACCTCAGCGCGGATAAAGATAAAGAAGTGCTGGTAAGGGGGATGGAAATTGCCCGCGATATTATGCGCGCACCGGCGATGAAGGGGCTGGTAGTAGCAGAAGAACGGCCGGGCAGCGTTATGGACTCAAAAGAAGAGCTGCTGGCATTTGCCCGCCAGACCGGCAATACGGTTTATCATCCGGCCTGTAGTTGCCGTATGGGCCCTGACCCGAAAGCAGGTGATGTGGTTGACAGTCGCCTTCGGGTACATGGGCTAAGGGGTTTGCGTATTGCAGATGCCTCTATAATGCCGATTATCACCTCAGGCAACACCCATGCCCCGACCGTGATGATAGCGGAAAAAGCAGCAGATATGATTAAGACAGGCTAAACTGGCTGATGAGGTGGGGCGAGGTGATGGACTAATTGCCCATTTTTTGGGTGATTTCGGCCAGGACAGGTTCTGTCTGCAAACCTTTTGACAGATCGCGCCGAACACTTATCCAGCGCAAATGAATAGAATTGCGTACAATCAGCTCGTCATTTTTCTTGAAATCATCAATCACAGGCGCCCAATCCAGTAGCGCTTGTGCGCTGGTCTGAAAGGCAGAATCCCCCTCGGCCGCCTGTCGATAATCTGTTTTCTGGCAACGTTTTTCGTTATTTTTAATCGCGGCCTGGAAAACGCCCGGTTCCACATCTTCCTGTTCTATCTTCTCCAGGATGGCGGCGATCAGCTGCCGGGCTATTCTTGCGCAATATTTTTGATCTGCCTGCTCTGCCTTATGAAATTGGGCGGCGGCAAAAATAGAGAGATCCGCAACACAGGCGGCGAAAATATGCCATCTGGCGATCTTTAGCGAGGCCAGATATTCATCATTTTCAAATAGTTTCGGCCATTGTGTACCAGCTCTGGTTTTGATGTAGGTATATAGGGTGACCTGGCTGACAAACGAGCATTGTTTTTCAATAAAATCTGCTAGTTGGTCATATTCTGCAAGGGTCGGGGTCGTATCATATCGCAGCATATTTGCGATGTTTTTAAGGAAATTGAGCAATTGTTTAACCCTAATTTGCCGAACTGTTTTGACTAATTTGCCTTATTAGCCTATCCTAAGGCAACTAGTTCCGGGGGGGATTATTCATAACCGTAAACAAAGCGCTGGTAATCCGGCGGTTTTTGGCACAGGTTATGAGGCAAATTTTCTCTTCTGTTCTAGTCCGATAGACTAATGGGGAGAAAACTTTATGTCTTCGAAAAAAGAGCAACACTGGGCAAAGACCAGGTCGCTTACCTTTACCGTTCTGGCGGTTTGGGCGATCTTTTCCTTTGTCATTCACTGGGCAGGTGAAGGGTTAAACAGCCCGTCATTCCCTGGCGCATATTTTATGGCTGGCATGGGATCGCAAATTGCCTTCGCCATTCTGGTTTTCTGGTTCGCCTCTCGTCAGAATAAAATCGACGAAGAGTTCGGTCTGGAAGAGAAATAAGGGGGCCGGATTATGATTAGACTAGAAGGTGGATTTGTCGCCAATCTGGGTAAAGTCTATGGACTTTACACGCTTGGCTTCCTTGGTTTTGTAATTTTAATGGGCATTCTGGAAGCCGCTGGTGTTGAAAACACCATCATTGGCTGGATGTTCGTTGCCTTTACCGTTCTGATTTACGCCCTGATCGGGGTGTTGTCACGGACAATGGAATCCGACCAATATTATGTGGCTGGCCGTGAAGTGCCTGCTGTTTATAATGGTATGGCAACGGCTGCGGACTGGATGTCCGGTGCGTCCTTTATCGCGATGGCAGGTGGTATTTACCTCAAAGGCTATCCATATATGGCGTTCCTGGTCGGCTGGACAGGCGGTTATGTGCTGGTGGCCTCGCTGATTGCGCCATATTTGCGTAAATTTGGTGCCTATACTGTGCCAGATTTTATCGGGACACGTTATGGCGGTAATCTGGCGCGTTTCTGTGCGGTGATAATTCTGGTGGTTGCATCCTTTACCTATGTGACAGCCCAGATCAACGGTACAGGTACAGTAGCTGCCCGCGCCCTTCAAATTCCATTTGAACTGGGTGTATGGATCGGTCTGGCAGGTATCTTGTTCTGCTCGATGCTGGGCGGTATGCGTGCGGTGACCTGGACACAGGTAGCCCAGTATATCGTGCTGATTGTGGCCTATTTGATCCCGGTTTTCTGGATGTCAAACAAGCTTGGCTATGGTCTTATCCCGCATCTGGCTCAATTTGAAGCGGTTGGCCGTGTGCAAGAGCTGGAATCCATTCTGGGTGTTGGAACATTAATGCCAACAGCAGAAGCACAAGCCGCAGCCGGTGGCCTGGCCGCCCTGAAAGTGGGCATCAATGATGCTAGCGAAGGTTTCATGGAAAAGTGGAAGTTCTTCACATTGGTATTGTGTATGATGGCTGGTACAGCTTCTCTGCCACACGTTCTGATGCGCTACTTCACCACCGATTCTGTACGCAATGCGCGTAAATCAGTGGGTTGGTCATTGCTGTTTATTTGTGGTCTGTATCTGACCGCACCTGCTTTGGCGACCTTTACCAAGCTGTCTCTGCTTGACCCGAATGTGGCAACCAGCATCATTGGCAAATCTGTTTCCGAGGTAACAAACCTTGAATGGATTCAGCAATGGAGCAATGTTGGCTTCTTGAAAGTGGTAGATGGCAATGGCGATGGCATCGTGCAGATCAATGAATTTTTCATGCGCGGTGATATTGTTGTGCTGGCAACCCCTGAAATGGCAGGTCTGCCTTATGTGATCTCTGGCCTGGTGGCCGCAGGGGGTCTGGCAGCAGCGATGTCAACAGCCGATGGTCTGTTGCTGGCGATTGCAAACGCTCTGTCACATGATCTGTATTACAAGATTATCGATCCAAAAGCAGACACTAAAACACGTCTGATTGTGGCACGTATCCTGTTGGTCTGTATCGGTGCGGCAGGGGCATTTGTGGCTTCATTGAAACTTACCTCAATTCTTGGGGCGGTGGCCTGGGCATTCTGTTTTGCCAATTCCGGCCTGTTCTTCCCATTGGTGTTGGGTGTTTGGTGGAAGCGGGCTAACCGGGCTGGCGCAATTGCCGGTATGGTTGGCGGTTTTGGTGCCGGTGCATGGTATCTGTATATGGTACAGTTTGCTGGCATGACCCCATGGATGGGTATCGATGGTCTGCGCTTTGGTATGATCGGTATGCCGGTCAGTCTGGTCCTGATGATTGTTGTCAGCCTGATGACCGAAGAGCCAGATGCAGAAACCCAGAAAATGGTGGATGAAATCAGAATCCCGAGCGGTAAGGTTGTCTCTGGCAACTAATCCTTGTCGATGATGATAAGCTAAAAAATTATAGAAGAGCGGCGGCCACAGCCTCGCTCTTCTTTTCATTTTAAACATAGATAACGAGGCAAGCTGTGTCAGAATATCCAATCTGGATTATTATAATCGATTATTTAATGGGCGCGATGATGTGGACATTGGTAGGCCGCTTTGGGATGTCCATATTTTTGCAGGATAATTCTGATTTCTTTTTCATGCGGGTGTTTGTAAAATTCACCCAGCCAATTATCAATCTTTGTGCCCCTATTACGCCCGGTTTTTTAATAGAACGCTTAAAGCCGCTCTATGTCGCCTGGTTTTTCTTTATGATACGTTTTTATGTCTTTCCGCTATTGCTGGGATATAGCGTGATGGGCGTGTTGTCTTTTCCGCTGGAATCTGAAATTGCCAACATCATCTATGATATTGGCAAGATATTTACCGGCCGTTAATCAGCAGAGCCGGACAAGGCAAAAGGCCGTATGTTTTCACATACGGCCTTCCTTTTATAATCGAGCCTTAGGGTAGGGAAGAATAGGAGACGGCTCGGTTATAATTTGTTTAATGCCGTTTTACAAAGGTGGCGGCATACATTGTTTTCCCCTCAAACAGATGCGTGATCTCATAGCCATCACTGGCAAAATATTTCTGGGAATTGATCTTGTTTTCCAAGCGATAGCCGCGCTCCCACATATTCTGGCGATGCACTTCAAAAGCTGCTTGGGAAAGAGAAGGGACAATGATGGTGACCCGCTCATCGGCCATCCCATCCAGAGGGTTATGCATATCATTCATTTTCATTTCTCCTGATGTCATATTGGAAATCATTGGGCGGCCTGGCCGGAAAATTGGGCTTCTTCGGTACTGTTATCCAGTGCGGTTGTTGAAGAGGCCCCGCCCTTGGCAGCGACCGAAATCGCATCAAACCAGCCTGCGCCCACCTCGCGCTGATGGCGATGGGCGGTATAGCCCTTTTCCCCTGCGGCAAATTCGGCTGATAGCGGGGTCAGCAAAATAGCGTTTGCGTGCCTGTCTTGGCATAGCGGATAAAAACCGGTCTCTTTGTTCCAGCAAATTTACAATATCCCCTAAAAAGGTGCGGGTAAGGGCGGCCAGCCAGACACTGATCAGCTGGCTGGGGCTATCCTTGCGGGCATCAAATTTCTGGCAGGCAGATTTTAACAGCTCTGATGGTTTGGGCGCTTCATCGGTTACCCAGATATTGGGGACAAAAAACCCGCCCAAATCCCCTTGCCCATCCAGCTCTATAGCGATCAGATGGCTATGGTGAACCCCCAGCGGGTCGGCAAAAAATTTCGGCGTGGCAAACAGATGAAAATGCCCGCCCCCTGTTTTATTTTCTGTCCGGTCACTTTTATCATGGCGATGATAAAACCATTGAAAATGCCCGTACGGATCGCACACATCAAATGTTTCCGGCTGGCGTTCGCCTGCCCCGCAATCCAGAATATCCAGCAAGGTTTTTTCCTGTTCGGCCAGATAATCGGCAATAGCGACAAGGCAATTTTGCGGCGCCCCAAAACGCTGCCAAATTGCTGGAAGCGGCAGGGTGGCACAGGCAGCAAAATGTGCTTCCAGATTCGTGGTAGCAAAAGATATATCCTGCGTCATTTTTTAGCTGGCTGCCCCGCATTTCGTATTGTAGGAAGGTGTGCACTCAGTCCTGCATTTGGTACCGAATTTTGCCGCACAGCAGCCGCCTGTAT
>Ga0181585_10002488_pt1 | contig 16331 bp, 8 predicted proteins | sample 071ome_29_FD_132469 | JGI IMG/M metagenome (GOLD analysis project Ga0181585, IMG submission 132469) | Coastal salt marsh microbial communities from the Groves Creek Marsh, Skidaway Island, Georgia - 071407BT metaG (megahit assembly) | ecosystem: Environmental > Aquatic > Marine > Intertidal zone... | reverse complement strand
CGTCATCCTTCAAAAGATGAAATTTTGATCGGAGCGGCAGATGGCACGCCGCAGATCTACCGGATGTTTCGCCAGACCAAACGGGTGATTGGTGACAATGCCAACCTTATTCGTCGTTTTCCCGGCATGACCGGACGCATATTTGGAGTGGATTACAGTCCGGACGGCAAACGCATTGTGGCGGTGAGCAGTCTGGATGGAAAAGGATATGCGAGCGTTTACGACAGTGATGTGGACAGCACACTGACCGACGAACTCAAGGCCATCATGCAGAAAGTAGCCTCCAGTCGCAGCGCCGAAGAACGTAAGAAGGTGGAGGCCTTTTGGACACAGGGGATCAAGCGATTGGCCGAAAGCTCCTTTGGCACCGCCCTTTATGCCGCGGCATTTCATACAGATGGCACCCGGTTGGCAGTTGGCGGAGCGGACGGAGTGGTGCGTGTGTTGAGCGCGGATACTTTATCCTTGCGCCAGGCCTTTGTGCCGGTGCCGTTGAAGGATGCGGATGCCAATGCGATTTACACACTGAGCGTATCCCCCGCACAAGTTCAGTTTTCCAATGCCCATGAGTCCTCGCAAATGGTGGTTCAGGGGTGGACCGCCTCCGGGCAGTCGATTGATTTAACGCGTGCTGCGACCTACATGGGGGGAGACTCATTGGTGTCCATTTCATCCAAAGGCACCCTTACACCCAAAGCAGACGGAACCGATACGGTGTTGGTGCAGTATGAAGGTCATGAAGCCAAACTACCGGTGAGTGTGGACGGTTTTGCCCGCGCCATTCAGCCTGACTTTATCCAGGATGTGAATCCGGTGATTTCAAAAATGGGATGCAACGCGGGAACCTGTCATGGGGCCAAGGACGGTAAAAACGGCTTCAAGCTTTCATTGCGCGGCTATGATCCCCTGTATGATGTGCGGGCGTTCACCGACGACCTGGCCGGACGTCGCATCAATTTTGCATCACCCGACGATAGTCTGATGTTGCTGAAATCCACTTCGGCGGTTCCTCATGAAGGGGGACAACGCACACGGATGGGAGAACCCTTCTATGAAATTCTTAAGGCATGGATCGCCCAGGGTTGCGAGTTGAACGTTGAAAGTCCCAAAGCCAGTTCCATTGAAATCATCCCGCAGAACCCGGTGGTTCGATCCATCGGAGATCTGCAGCAGTTGCGTGTGGTGGCCCGTTTTCCCGATGGTTCACATCGAGACGTCACCCGCGAGGCTTTCGTGGAAACGGGGAATTCGGAAGTGGCCACTGTCGATGAATTCGGTTTGGTTTCATCTGTTCGACGCGGGGAGGCTCCCATGCTGGCGCGTTATGAAGGCGCTTATGCATCCACGACTGTTACCGTGATGGGGGATCGTTCCGGGTTTGAATGGGTGGATGTCGAAACCTATAACAAGGTGGACGAAGCCGCTGTTGCGAAATGGAAACGCATGCGCATCCTGCCTTCCGGTTTGTGCACGGATACGGAGTTTGCGCGTCGTATTTATCTGGATCTCACCGGGCTGCCTCCTTCGGTTCTTCAGCTCAAGGAGTTTTTGGACGATCCAAAACCTTCGCATGACAAACGGAACGCCTTGATCGATCAATTGGTCGGTAACCGCGACTTTGTGGATTACTGGACCAATAAGTGGGCGGATCTGCTCCAGGTCAATCGTAAGTTTCTTGGCCCCGAAGGAGCTTCCATGTTTCGGGACTGGATCCGGAACGAGATCGAGTCCAATACTCCCTATGACCACTTTGCCCGCAAAATCCTGACCGCAAACGGATCCAATAAGGAAAATCCGGCAGCCTCCTATTATAAGATTCTTCGGGATCCGGAAGCCATCATGGAGAATACCACCCACCTGTTCCTGGCGACCCGTTTCAATTGCAACAAATGCCATGATCACCCCTTTGAACGGTGGACGCAGGATCAATACTATGAAATGTCCGCCTACTTTGCCCGCGTATCTTTGAAAGGGGATCCGGAAAGCAAAGACAAATTCATTGGAGGCACCGCTGTGGAAGGTCGTAAACCACTTTACGAAGTCGTGTACGAAGCGGACAAAGGAGAAATTACCCACCTCCGCACTGGCAAGGCCACGCCCCCGGCATTTCCTTATGACGCCGAATACGGCGAACCATCCGAGGACGGGACACGCAGGGATGCCCTGGCGTCGTGGATGACCAGTCCGGACAACGACTATTTCGCCAAGAGCTACGTCAACCGCATTTGGGGTTACTTGATGGGTGTTGGATTGATTGAACCATTGGACGACATTCGAGCTGGAAATCCTCCGTCCAATCCGGAGTTGTTGGATTGGTTGACGCAGGATTTTGTGGACAGTGGTTTTGATGTGCAACACCTTATCCGCACCATTTGCAAATCACGGGTGTATCAACTGTCCATCGAGACCAATGAATGGAACGAGGACGACGCCATCAACTTCTCCCATGCGACCCCAAAACGCCTGCCAGCCGAAGTCCTGCACGACTCGATCTATTTCGTGACCGGATCGGATCCCGCATTTCCTGGAGTCCCACGCGGCACACGCGCCGTGCAGTTGCCGGATGTGGGCGTCAAATTGGACGACGGATTCCTGGCCAACCTTGGGCGTCCCGTCCGTGAGAGCGCTTGCGAATGTGAACGGTCGAGCGAACTTCAATTGGGATCGATCTTGTCATTGGTCAGCGGTCCGACGGTGGACCAGGCGATTTCCGATTCGTCCAACGCCATTGCTGAATTGGTGAAGAAAGAATCAGACAATGAGACAGTGGTTGAGCAATTGTATTGGCGCATTCTGAACCGCGCTCCCGCAACAACCGAGATCGAACGCAACATGGAAGTCTTCGATCTGGTGGCCGATCATCATACCACTGTGGAAAAACAACTGGCCGCCTATGAACGCGACTATGCTCCGATCCAGAAACGTCAGGAAGCGGAAAGGGAAGAACGTATCGCTGAAGCCAAGCGGGACATAAGCGATTACGAAGCTGAGATCGCCCCCAGAGAAGCCAGGTTGAACGCCGAACATCAGGAGAAAATTACCCAGGCGGAAACCGCTTTGAAGCAGTATGAGGTTGAGTGGCACAAGGGATTTGAGTCCTGGTTGAAGCATCCCCAATCCGGTGCCGAATGGAAGGCCATGGATATCCGGAAAGCGGATGCCACCCATGGCGCCAAACTCGTTCTTCAACGCGACGCATCGATTAAAGCCGAAGGCAAACTTGGTCAAACGGTCTACACCCTTCAGGGTCGGACCAGCGGAACGGCCTTGACCGCCCTTCGATTGGAAACCCTGGTGGATGATTCGTTGCCGAAGAATGGACCCGGTCGGGCGGACGATGGGAACTTTGTGTTGACCGAGATCGAGGCGCGTTGGGCGCCCGTGTCCGATCCGGAAAAATGGACCGAGATCAAATTACACAAGGCCCAGGCTGATTTCAGTCAGGGCAATTTCCCTGTTGCAAATGCCATCGACGGAAACAAGAACAACAACAATGGATGGGCGATTTCCCCGCAGTTGGGGCAGTATCACGCGGCTGTTTTTGAGTTGAAGGAATCTCTGCCGGCGGGTGAGGCGGTTGTGCTCGAAATCAAGATGACTCAGAACTACCAAAGCAACAAGCACGCCATTGGCCGATTTCGTTTGTCCCTGACTGATGCCGCGGAGGGTATCGATTTGGGTATTCCTTCCGCCATCGAATCGCTGCTGGCGATGAATGCGGGTGATCGGAGCGAGGAACAGTCCAGGGAATTGGAAAACTTCTACCGATCGAGAGACACCGAGTTGACCAAGTTGGAGAAAGCTCTGGCTGACGCCAAAAAACCGCGTCCGGAAGATCCACAGTTGACACAGCTCAAGGCTCGACTCGAGCTGGTCAGTAAACCGTTGCCCATGGACCCGACCTTGAAGAGTCTCCGACGAGCTTTTGAGTTGAGTTCCGAACAGATCAAGCATTCCAGATTAACAGCTGCCCAGGACGTGGCGTGGGCATTGATCAACAACCCATCCTTTTTATTCAATCACTAATCAGAATCCCAAAGAAAGAAAACGACCTATGATCAGCATACCAGGAGGCTACAACAGCGACCTTTGCGATGGCGGCATGAAGATGACCCGCCGTGACCTGCTTAAAATCGGCGGCTCCGGCTTGCTCGGGCTCTCGCTCGGATCCATGCTCGAAATGCAATCCAAAGCAAGCACGGCGTCCCATAGCGGCGGACCGGGATGGGGACGCGCCAAGAGCATTATCCTGGTCTATCTTCAGGGTGGACCCAGCCATCTGGATTTATGGGACCCAAAACAGAACGTGCCCGACAACGTGCGCAGTGTTTTCAACACCATCCCAACCAAAATCCCGGGGATTCATTTCACCGAACTGCTGCCCAAGTTGGCGAAGATCAACGACAAGATGACCATGATCCGTTCGATGAGCTACACGCCGAATGGATTGTTCAACCATACTGCCGCGATTTATCAGATGATGACCGGTTACACGACCGACAAGGTCAGTCCGTCCGGTCAATTGGAACCGCCCAGTCCCAAGGATTTCCCGAACTTCGGTTCCAACATCATCCGGCTGCGTCCGCCTACCGAACCGGTGCTGCCTTTCGTGATGCTCCCGCGTCCCTTGCAGGAGAGCAACGTGGTGGGCAAAGGTGGAACGGCGGGTTTTCTGGGCAAAGGTTTTGATCCCTACTATCTCTATCCCGAAGGCGATGACATGAACATGGGCAAGATGGACAACGTCAAGGTGGACGATCTTGAGATGCGTCCCGACGTGTTCGCTCTGCGTCTCCAACGACGTGCCCAATTGCGGGACAACATCAACGCCGCCATGCCTGAAATCGAAAAAGCGGTGGAGAGTTACAATCTGAATGAATACTACAGCCGTGCCCTGAACCTGATCGTCTCCGGTAAAACCCGGGACGCATTCGATCTGGAACAGGAACCCATTCCGGTAAGGGATTGGTACGGACGCAACACTTTCGGGCAGAGCTGCCTGTTGGCCCGACGTCTGGTTGAAGCCGGCACGCGCGTGGTGGAGGTCATCTGGCCCAAAGTCGCCAACTCCGACAATCATTCATGGGACGTGCACGTCAACCTGAGCCAACGCATGAAAAACCAGTCAGCACCGATGCTGGACGGTGGGTTGTCTGCTTTGATTGCTGATCTGGATCAACGCGGCATGCTGGAAGAAACCATGGTCGTGGCGGTGGGCGAATTCGGTCGCAGTCCTCAGCGTGGTGTCAGCACCTCCGGAAACAACAACAGCGATGATGGACGCGATCACTGGCCTTATTGCTACACCTCCGTTGTTGCCGGAGGCGGCGCCAAACGTGGCTATGTTCATGGAGAATCGGACAAGACAGGTTCCGCTCCTTTGACGGATCCCGTTCATCCCGGTGAATTGTTGGCATCGGTTTACCACAGCTTCGGCATCGATCCCGAAACCATCGTCTACAACCACCTCAACCAACCCCGCGAACTGGTCAAATCCAAAGCGGTGACAAGTTTGTTTAGTTGATTTTATTGCTCTTCAAATAACGCATAAAAGCCTGACCGGAACCATTCGGTCAGGCTTTTTTGGTTGGCAACGGACTGTCGCTGACCACAATTCAAGCTGGCGGTGTATCCGTATCTCGAATAGGTGGATCGGACCGTCCCGGTCCGCCCGCTAGCGCCAGCTATGCGGATGAATGGGGTTCGTTTGCGTTGGTGTTTACCATTGGGAGTTGAATTGCAGGGGACGGAAGCCACAAGGGTTGCGCGCCGAGACGCCACGCTCTACCTCGAGGGAGCCTGCAGGTAGAACGGACCGTCCTGGTCCGCCCGGTAGCGCCAGCTATGCGGATGAATGGGGTTTGTTTGCGTTGGAGTATTCCATTGGGAGTTGAATTGCAGGGGATGGAAGCCATAAGGATTGCGCGCCGAGACGCCACGTTCTACCTGGGGACAACTACGACTGCGTATCGCTTAAATGAATGTTTGCTAACCTGTGGAACTGTGATACTTTGAGCCTGTGAAGAATATAACAGTGACAGTGGATGACACTTTGTATCGGAAGGCTCGTGTATTTGCAGCATCAACAGATACATCCGTTAGTGCTCTTGTTCGGGAATTCCTCAACCAGCTTACACATTGCCCCGATGGAAATACCGAGAAAAAAAGTGTTTCAAGTCATGTTTTAGAGGTGATCAACACCATTCGTTCACGTCATCCGGATTTTGATGCGAATATGCGTATTTCGCGCGACGAATTGCATTCCAGATAAATGGTATTTGTAGACACCAATGTTTTGCTCTATGCGTTTGCTGTCGATAGAGACCCTCTAAAATCTGAACTTGCCAAGGCAGTAATCACCGATGGAGACATTGCATTTTCTGTCCAGGTTTTTCAGGAATTCTATTTTCAAGCGACGCACAGTAAACGAGTTGATCCATTGACATCCGCAGAAGTGGAACAAGTCATTGATGCATTATCTCTCTATCCCGTTCAGGAGAATACGTTGGTGCTATTTAAAAAAGCGATGGTCTTTCATCGCCGGTTTAAGATTTCCTTTTGGGATGCCTCGATATTGGCTGCCGCTGATTGCCTGAGCTGCCCGATTGTGCTTTCCGAGGATCTCAGTCATCAGCAGCAATACGGTGGGATTAAGGTTCTTAACCCTTTTCTTACATCTTGACATTGGTTGACAACCAAATACCCCGGAAATTGTCGATTCAAGACATTGCACTCGCGGTGTGAAGTTGTTAGCGTTGCCGGCCATGAGAATTTTGTCCGGTATTCAACCGTCCGGAGCGCTGCATCTTGGGAATTATTTCGGGATGATGCTTCCGGCCATCGAATTGCAGAACCAGGGTGAGGCGTATTATTTCATCGCCAATTATCACTCCATGACCTCGCTGTTTGACGCGGAACAGCGTCGACAGAACGTCCTGGACGTTGCCCTTGATTTCCTTGCATGTGGACTCGATCCGGAGCGTTCGGTGTTTTTTAAACAGTCGGATGTCCCTGAACACACCGAATTAACCTGGATGTTGACCAGTATTACTCCGATGGGATTACTGGAACGTTGCCACAGCTATAAAGACAAGCTGGCCAAGGGAATCTCGCCGAATCATGGATTGTTTGCGTATCCGGTGCTCATGGCTGCGGATATTTTGATCTATGATTCGAAGGTGGTTCCGGTGGGGAAAGATCAAAAGCAGCACGTGGAAGTCACGCGCGACATAGCCATCAAGTTCAATTCACTCTACGGCGACACGTTTGTGATTCCTGAACCCCAGATCCGTGAGGACGTGGCGGTGGTGCCGGGAACGGATGGGCAGAAAATGAGCAAGAGCTATGGCAACACCATTGAGATCTTCGGTCCGGAAAAACCGTTGAAAAAGAAGATCATGAGTCTGGTGATGGACAGCCGGGACATCAGTGAGCCCAAACCGGATGCCGACAAGAACATTGCCGTTCAATTGCTCAAACTGGTGGCCGAACCGGATGTGGCCAAGGATTGCGAAGATCAATTGCGAGCGGGGGGCTATGGATATGGTAATCTGAAGAAAGCTTTGTTCGAGGCGTATTGGAATTATTTCGAACCCATGCGCAAGAAACGTGAAGAGTTGGCCAATAATCTGGATTACGTCCACGAAGTGCTCCGCAAAGGAGCCGAAAATGCCCGCAAAGTGGCAGTTGAGGTCAACGCTCGCGCCAAGAAAGCCTGTGGATTAGATTGAAACTGTCCAGATTACGGCTTGTCCGGCTCTATCGTTTTGGCATGATGTATTCATCATGAACCATACGAAAGAGCTATGAAAAAATACATGACTCAGCGCTTATGTTCCAGGAGGCATTTCCTGGCTTCCTCGGCATTTTCGTTAAGCACCGTGGCCACACCTTGGTTGTTAAAGCAGGACGGACTGCTGGCGGCCGGGAAAAAAGCCCTGGCCAAACCCGTAACGCCTCCGGAATCTTTTGATCTCCTGCCCAAACAGCCGCTAGGCGCTCCCAAAGCCAAGGCCATGATTTCCATGTTCATGTTGGGTGGCCCCAGTCAGATTGATTTGTTTGATCCCAAACCCGAGCTCTACAAGTGGCACGGTAAAAACTTTGAAGGGGACATCAAGTTCGACAACGCGGCCCAGGCCAGTCGCGAGATCATGGCGCCTTTGTGGAAGTTCAAGGCGCATGGGCAATGCGGAATGGAGTTGTCCGAATTGGTGCCACATCTCGGAAATATTGCGGATGAGATCACCTTGATCCGGTCAATGCATACCGGTGTGAACAATCATCTCCCATCGAACTACGCCATGAATACCGGACAACACCGCGGTGGACGTGCTGTCTTGGGGAGTTGGTTGTTGAATGCACTGGGCAGCGAGACTCAGGAACTGCCGGCCTATGTTGCCCTGACCGATCCACGCGGACTTCCGCTGCTGGGGGGGGAGAACTGGAGCAACGGACCATTGCCTTCGATTTTTCAGGGAACTCTGGTGCGTCCAACCAACCCACGTATCTTCAATCTGGACGCTCCCGAGCATCTTCGTGGCGACGTGCAAAAGGCTCAACTGAAATTATTGCACGAACTCAATCGCAGGCATCTCGAGGAACATCCCGGTGAGAACGATCTTCAGGCGCGCATGGCAAGTTACGGACTTGCTGCCCGGATGCAGTCCGCGGCCAAGGAAGCGTTTGATATCTCAGGCGAATCGGAGTTTACCCGCAAAATGTACGGGATCGATCAGAAAGTGACCAAGGATTACGGGACACGCTGCCTCATTGCACGTCGTCTGGTGGAGCGCGGGGTGCGCTTTGTTCAGATCCTGTGCAATGGTCAGGTGTGGGATCATCATGGATCCATCAAGACCGCCTTGCCGCAACGTTGCGCCGAAATCGATCAACCTGCTGCGGCCCTCGTGAAGGACCTGAAACAACGCGGATTGCTCGATTCTACTTTAGTGCATTGGGGAGGCGAGATGGGCCGCCTTCCGGTGATCCAGTTCCGAGAGGGCTTGGATAAACGCGACAAAGTCGGGCGTGATCACAATACTTACGGTTTCAGTATGTGGGTTGCGGGGGGAGGTATGAAGAAAGGGTACGTTCATGGTCAAACCGATGAGTTTTCACATTATGCCGTGGATGGGATCGTTCATCATTACGATTGGTTGGCTACGGTTCTCCATTTGTTTGGATTGGATCACCAGGAACTTGTCTATCAAAATGGCCCTCGAAAGTATCAATTGGTTGAACAACCAGAAGCCAGAATTGTTCGGGAATTATTGGGATGATGCATTTTTTAAAGCTTTTCTTTTATCGGGGAGGCAGGCCATTACCTGATCACAAATCTCTTGATTACCTAAGCTGGCCAGCCATTGTTTTTTCGCTTGCCGCAATTGGATCGGTATCCGTCTGCGCAGAACCCTTCTTATCCGGATTGACCCAGACCGAAGCCATCCCTTCGCACGTGCGTGGAAAGGTGTGGATCGAGGCGCTTGGCTGTGTGGCCTGTCATGAGGATGGTTCCATGAATGAGTCTCAGGCATTTGGGCCAGATTTGACCCATGTTGGGGATCGGGTGCGTCCTCAGTGGTTGTTGTCCTACTTGTCTGATCCGCACAAAGCCAAACCAGGCACACTCATGCCTGATCTGATGACTGCTTTGCCTCTCAATCAAAGAAATGAAACCTTGGGGGCATTGCTTCAATTTCTGATGGCGCAGAAAGCGGCGGATGAGCCGTCAACACAACAGATAAACGGGTCAATCGAGAACGGACAACGTTTGTTTCATTCCATTGGATGTTTTGCATGTCATCCTTTTGGTGAGGATTTGAAATCATCCGTCTGGCTTGCAAACCTGCAATCCAAGTACCATCCAAACGCATTGGCATCCTTCCTGAAAGATCCGCTTCGTGTGCATTCCAACGGAATCATGCCCGACATGGGACTAACGCATGATGAAGCATCGGATCTGGCGGTTTTCCTGACAGGGCAACGTTTATCAGTGGCCTCTACTTTCCAGTTGGAAAGCAGCAAGGTGGAACAAGGCCAACGTTTGTTTGAGGGACTTGGTTGTGCCAAGTGCCATACATCTTTGGGAACAGAGCTGGATAATGGCAACAACGCGACGATGACGGGGCCGGGGCTTCGCGATGTCGATCCTAAGAAGGGGTGTCTTTCCCATGAAGAAGGTCCCTGGCCTGATTTTTATTTATCTGATGCGCAGATTAGGGATATCACAGCAGCATTGAAGTCACGGGAAACCTTGTCCGAATCCGAGCAGATTCAATCCCACCTGGTGCGATTCAATTGTATCGCCTGTCATGAACGAGACGGCGTGGGAGGTGTCAGTGAATCACTGGATGCCTTCTTCACAACCAGCGATCTCAACCTGGGTGAGCATGGCAGGGTGCCTCCATCGTTGGACGGTGTCGGAGCCAAGTTGAATCCGGTGTGGTTGCGCAAGGTCCTGGTTCAAGCCGCTGTTGCGCGGCCTTATCTTAATGTGCGGATGCCGCGTTTCGGAGCAACGGTGGCGGATCAAGTGGTGGATTTGTTCGTTCATACAGATGATTTGCCTTCTGTGGGTGACATTGAAATGCCGAACCAAAATGACAGTCGACGTGCGGGACGCGACCTGGCGGGCGTTGATGGGATGGCGTGCATCACCTGTCACAGCTTCAAGGGAACCAAAACCGGTGCCATGGGGGGGATGGATTTGACATTGCCCGGACAGCGGCTGACCCGAGATTGGTTTCATCATTACATGCGGCAACCCCAGCGATTCCGGCCAGGCACCTTGATGCCGGATTTCTGGCCGGAGGGACATTCGTCCAAACCGGACATTCTGGACGGAGACGCCAACAAACAAATCGAGGCCTTGTGGGTGTTTCTTTCCGACGGATACAGCATCGGAACGCCCAAGGGAGTTCACCGGGAGCCGATGCGATTGTTGGCCACCGAAGCCGAGGCGGTGATGTTGCGTCGTTCGTATCCGGGAATTGGCAAGCGCGGTATTGGTGTCGGTTACCCGAAAGGAGTGAACCTGGTTTTCAATGCGGAACAACTTTGTCTGGCCATGATATGGAAAGGCGATTTCGCCGATCCAGCCGGCGTTTGGTTGAGTCAGGGACACGGCAATGTGCGTCCCATGGCGCGCCAACAGATTCGCTTTCCCAATCAGCCTCAGGTTCAGTTGCTTCAGGATGCCCGGTCCCCATGGCCTGATTCAGGTGAACGTTCGCCTGTTCACGCTTTTAAGGGATACCGACTGGATTCCCAACGTCGACCGACGTTTCTTTACGAAGTGGAGGGCGTCCTGATTGAAGATACCTTTCGAGATGAGGCCAAAGGTGAGTCCGTATGGCTTCAACGGGAAATCAAAACCAACGCATCCGAAAACGCGGGTTCCTTTATCATTCGGGCAGCTCTGGGGGAAGCCATCACAAAGGAGGGAGATCATCGTTTCCAGGTGGACAAGGATTTGATCATCGAAGTGCCGCAAGGAGTCGAGGCATGGGTAGTGAACGGCAGTGAAGGTCAGGAATTGCGCGTTCAAATACCGAATACAGGGAACGCCAGACCATTGAAACTGAACTATGAATTTTAAGAAAATGAAAGTTTTTCAAAAGAACGTTCGATGGATGGCTGTGGGGTGCGGTTTGTTGGCTGCCCAGATGCAGGCGGAGAAACTGGCGAGTTTCTGGGGGACCTCCGAACAGGAATCGGCTTACTACCGCATTGTGGACGTTCCGGTGCCGGATGAGATGGTGCTTGAGGCGGGAAGTTTTGATCTCCTTCCGGATGGACGCTTGGGGATCGGCACCCGGCGCGGCGATATCTATCTTGTGGAAGGTGCTTTCGATGATCCTCCCAAACCTCAATATCATCGCTTTGCCAGTGGTCTGGACGAGGTGACCAGCTTATCCTGGCACAACGGTTCCTTCTATATCACCCAGCAAACCGAGGTGACCAAAGTCACGGACCTGGATGGTGACGAACGTGCTGATGAATTTTTGACACTAAGCGATGTCTGGGGCTTTGCGAACTACCACGAATTCGGGTTCGGATCCAAAGTGGACCCGGACGGAAACATCTGGGTGGCCCTTTGTTTATCCAGATCTTATGAATCCCTGGTTCCATTCCGCGGTTGGTCCCTGAAAGTATCCATTGACGGACAGACCACACCTGTTGCAAGCGGTATCCGGAGTCCCTGCGGTGTGGGCCCCAACGCCCAGGGGGTGATGTTCTATGCCGAAAGTCAGGGACCGTGGAATGGCTCCTGTTCCTTGAAACAATTGAAACAGGGGGGATTCATGGGGCATCCGGTCAGTTTTAACTGGTATGATCTGGCTCCCGAAATGGGCCCTGCTCCGGTGGTGCCCAACACCCGCTCCAGATTGGAAACCGAACGTGAGCGTGTCCGGGAACTCGTGCCCTATGCCGTGGTGTTTCCGTATCGTCGCATGGGGCAGCAGTTGTCCGGCTTTTCCCTGGACAAAACCCAGGGCGCTTTCGGTCCGTTTGAAGATCAGATTTTTATCGGTGATTACACCTTGAGCATTCTGATGCGCGCGACCACCGAGGAAGTCAATGGCGTCTGGCAGGGGGCTTGCTATCCGTTTCGCGAAGGATTTGCAACCGGATTGCTGGCGAACCAGTTTACCCCAAAAGGACAGTTGATCGTCGGTGGGACCAATCGTGGGTGGCCGGTGCGCGGACCTAAAACCTTTGCTTTGGAACGCGTGGAATGGACAGGTGAAACGCCTTTCGAAATCAAGGAAATCAACGCCAGACCGGATGGCTTTCAGGTAACCTTTACCAAACCCGTCGATGTTGAAACCGCTCGTTTGCAGGAAACTTACCAACTCGAAACCTTCACACACATTTATCAACAAGGATATGGTAGTCCTGAAGTGGATCAGACCAAACCCCAGGTCACCGCCGTCACCTTGTCAAAGGATGGGATGAGCGCTGCGATCCAGGTGAAAGGGTTGGTGAAGGGGCACGTGCATTCCTTTGATTTATCTCGTCTCAAGTCTGCTGATGGAGAGGCGTTGGTGCATGCCGAAGCGTATTATACACTCAATGAAATTCCGCAGCACACCCACAGGTAGATCGGACCGTCCCGGTCCGGCCGCTGGCTTAGCTACGCGGGTGTGTGTTGGATGCGGTAGGTATTTCCATTGGGTGATGAAATTGGGATCCCGGTCCGCCCGGATGCAGGGGGTGATTGCGTAGGGGTTTTCCTTTGGAAGGTGATATGGAGTATGGATGCCCTGAGGGTTGCGCGCCGAGACGCCACGCTCTACCTGGAGAGAGTCTGCTGGTAGATCTCACCGTCCGGGAGCTGTGAGAATGTTTAAATGGTGAATGGTGAATTGGAACCTGAGGCTTCTTTTGCCATCCAGAAAATCCTGTTCATCTTGTTCATCCTGTCAAAAACAAAACGCCTGCGATGGTGGTTCTGCAGGCGTGCGAATACCGAAAGCTTCACAAAACGGAGAGCAAAATGGGGATGGACACCACAAGGCGCCGCGCCAGGGATCCACGCAGTTGCGGGATTCTACCTTTTCATTATCTGCGAAAATCTGCGCGATCTGCGGTTAAAAAAACTCCCAAATAAAAAGGGCACACTTGCGTGTGCCCTTCGTTGCGTGTTTGTTATCTGAAATCAGTTTTTGAACATTGCGTTTGTCTTGTCGCCGCCACTCAGGATGTAGGCGACGAGGTCCAGGATTTCGTCCTTGGTCAATGCCGCCAACAAACCCTGCGGCATGGGGGAGACATCCGACACTTCGATGCTGGTCACTTTCTTGCGATCGATGGTGGTGCGTTGATTCGGATTGGTGAGGTCTGTGTTCAGTGAAACACCATCCCCGTTCAAATTGACCACGATGCCCGTCACGGTATCACCATCTTCCATGGTGACGACAATCGGGACAAACTGATCGCTGATGACTTTGCTCGGGTTCAGGATGTTGTCGAGCAGATCGTGCGGATTGAACTTGCCGGCTGCGGCGGTCAGGTCCGGTCCGTTCATTCCACCCGCATTGCCAAAGCGGTGACAGGCGAAGCAGGCGGCTGCCGAGAACATCTTGCGACCGGTCTCAAAATTCCGGTTCTTGAGTCCGGTTTTGGTCGCGGCGCTCAATTCTTCCAATGTCCACATTTTCGGAGTGCGTCCCGCAAACATTTCGCCCAGGTTTTCGATGACAGATTTCTGTTCCGGTTCTTTGGCGATCAATTCGGCGTGTTCTTCCAATTCCGCTTCGGTGAAGGTGGCGAGGCTATCTTGTTTGATGAAGCTGATGAATCGTTCGAAACTGGCTCCGCCGCGATAGTTGGCGGCCTTGAGGAACCAATTCAATTGTTGTTTCCTCAACTCAGAGGTCCAACCGGTTTTCAAGACTCGCAGACTGCGCGCATATTGCATTTGCGGTTCCTGACTTTCTGCCTGAGCGATCAAAGCCATTCCTTTGGCGGCCGTGTTGGGGGCCTGCAGGAACGCCAGCGTGTCGCACAGGAGCCAGTTTAATTCGAACGTCGAAGCAGGAAAGCCGGGGTCCAGTTTGGCAATGATGGCGTTGATCTTGTCTTGCGACGGTTCGCCGAATCGGATCAGGACGATCTGCATGGTTCGGACGTAATCCAGTTTTTCCGTTTGGGAAAGCGCATTGAAATCGATTTCCAACAGGGATGTCAGCAGTTTGTCGCGCATGCCGGTGTTGACGGCATAACCGGATTCGGGACGATGACTCGGGCTGGTGCCGGTGATTCGCGCCAAGGCCAACAGAGCGGGGATGCGTTTGCCGGCGGTGGGTTCGGACAGGGCTTTGGATGACCATTGATCGACAGGTTGATGCTCGAGCACAACCCTCGCCGCCGCACGAATGAATCGGTCGTCATGATCCAGGTGAGGCCAGGCGGCTCCGACCGCTTTTGCATCCTGTCTGCCATGGTAGGCTTCCAATTGATGGCGAAGTTTCCTCAAAGGGGTGACCTTCGGAGTCATGTCCACCGGGGATGTGTCTTCATTTCCTTTGTAACTCACACGATAGAGTCCGGATTGAACCCGGCGACCACCAATCGCGAAATACATCGCGCCATCCTTGGGATGAATGATGACGTCGGTAACGGGAAGTGGTGCGCCCGTGACAAACTCTTCCTTGGTGCCTGTGTAACTAGCCCCGTCTTCTTCCAAATGCACGGCGTAGATCTTGCCCCAACTCCAGTCGAGGATGTAAAAGGCGTCCTGATATTTATGAGGGAATTTGGCTCCGTAACCAAATCGCGTTCCGGTTGGAGAACCGGGGCCGATGTTGATGGGGGCTGGCAGGGTTTCGGCGTAGAAGTCAGGATATTTGCCTGCACCATTGCGCCACCCGAATTCGGCGCCGCTGACCACATGGTTCACGCGTGTCGGGCGATACCATGGGGTATTGAAATCGTATTCCATGTCCGCGTCATAGGCGAAGAGTTCTCCGTCCTTGTTGATGCCGCCACCGTAGATGTTGCGGAAACCGGATGCATAGATCTCGAAGTCCTTTCCGTCTCTCGATACACGATAAACGATACCGCCGGGGGCCAACACATCACGGTTGTGACCGCGTCCATCCGGCATGCGTGGCAGTAGGTGATCATCGCCCCATACTTTGGCCACTCCGGATTGATCCGAGGTGGCTTCTTTGTATCCTGGGGAGATGATCGCGTTGTTACCAGTGATCAGATAGAAGTATTTTCCATCCGCTGTGGGAAGAACCGCATGAACGCCGTGATCTCCACGGGACTGGAATTCCTGCAGCAGATCCGCCTTGTCGAGTTCACCGTCTCCGTCGGAGTCGGTGATGCGGTAAAGACCGCTTTTTATTTTGCGTTCGTAATCATTGACACCGGCGTAGAGCACATCGCCGACAAAAATCATGCCATTGATGGCGCGAATGTCGACCGGGACCTTTTTGATGTCTTCCCGGGAGAGAGTTTCTCCTGGGGCTGGCGTGTCGAAACTGTAAAGAGCGCCGTATTGATCACTGGCGTAGATGACACCTTTGTCATTGGCTGCCAGCGCCACCCATGAACCCAGGTCGCTGTTCGGGACTGAATAAAGCAGTTCGATTTCGAAACCAGGAAGGACCTTGATGCGGTCCACTGGGGTGGCCTTGTTCTCACCGATGGCAGCGCCGCGGTTGGGGTCTGGACGTCGTCCGCGCTGGGCACTCACGGGGAGGCTTATCAGAATGGCGGCCGCAATCGTTGTCAGCATCCGGAGATATCGTTTTCCGGAACGCACGCGTGGATGATGTTCTTTTCGCATGACGATCAATCAATATGTTATTTGGAAT
>Ga0181585_10002477_pt1 | contig 16360 bp, 15 predicted proteins | sample 071ome_29_FD_132469 | JGI IMG/M metagenome (GOLD analysis project Ga0181585, IMG submission 132469) | Coastal salt marsh microbial communities from the Groves Creek Marsh, Skidaway Island, Georgia - 071407BT metaG (megahit assembly) | ecosystem: Environmental > Aquatic > Marine > Intertidal... | reverse complement strand
TTTCGCAACATACTGTAACAACTGCTTAAATAACGCCAACCTTCTATCTGCCCCCAAAACTGCGCCTTCAGCATCACGTAATGCATTAATAACCGGCTCCGGACTATAACATTGAGATATACGATACTTTGTAGTTTCATCTAGACGATTAAATCTAGAAGCTCCTCCAATAATAACATCTATTGCATCTGCCATTTCTTTTGCTATTGCTTCGTCAGCTATCCATCCTCTCATATACACCAATAATTAAGTTTGCGGCATTATAACATAAAACTAGCGCTGTAGCAAACCATGTGCATAAAGATACTTTGAATTTTGTGTTTTGACGACTATAATCTCGCCATTAACTATTACTTAATGATATGACAGATATAGCAAAAGAGATTGAGAATACTATTAATGAAAATGACATTGTATTATTCATGAAAGGTAGCAAAACCTTCCCGCAATGTGGTTTTTCTGGCTTTGTAGTGCAAATTTTAAACCAACTAGGTGTTGAATATAAAGATATCGACGTACTTCAAAATAATGACTTACGTCAAGGTATCAAAGATTACACTGACTGGCCTACTATTCCTCAGCTTTATGTAAAAGGTGAGTTTGTTGGTGGCTGCGACATCGTTAAAGAGATGTATGAAGCGGGCGAATTACAAGATCTACTAGTTAACGCTAATGACTAATGCGATTGAGATTAACAATCTCAGCAAAACTTATAAAGCAAAATCCGGATCTGTTAAAGCCCTTGATGATGTTTCTCTAAACATCCCCAAAGGTAGCTTCTTTGGCCTGCTAGGGCCGAATGGAGCAGGAAAAAGCACCATTATTAATATATTAGCAGACTTGGTGCGCAAAGATGATGGCCAGATTACCATATCCGGGCTAGATTTCGATAAAGAACGCAACCGTGCTAAAGCTAGGCTTGGAATAGTTCCTCAAGAACTAATCTTAGATCCATTTTTTAATGTTAGAGAAGCGCTAGAAATTTACGCTGGTTATTACGGCATAAAACGAAAAAATCGTAAAACTGATGAATTAATTAAGGCACTAGGTTTAAGTGATAAAGCAGAAGCTGCACCACGTTCTTTATCTGGAGGAATGAGAAGAAGATTGTTAGTTGCTAAAGCTTTAGTTCATGATCCAGATATTATCATCTTAGACGAACCAACTGCTGGAGTAGATGTAGAGTTAAGAGATCAATTATGGGCTTATGTGACTAAGTTAAACAAACAAGGAAAAACTATCATCCTTACTACTCATTATCTTGAAGAAGCTGAGGAGTTATGCGACCAAATCGCCATAATTAACAAAGGTAAAATCATTACCAATGAGAAAAAGGAAAATTTAAAAAAACTCTTTGGAGTAAAAACACTAAAATTAACCTTCAACAAACTAAATAAAACCACTTTAACTAGCCTTAATAAATTTGGTGAAGTGGTGGCAAATGACAATATTGCCTCTATTACCTATAAGTCTGGAGATTTTAACTATTCTGATTTAATCTCTGATTTAAACAAGCTAAAGTCAGAAATTATCGATATAACTACTGAAGAAACCGATATTGAAGATATATTCAAAGATTTAGTATATAAAAAATAATGATTTTTCATATCACCCCAAAACAAATAATTAATTTTACAGATAAGCATTTAGCTAAAATACAATGTTTACTTTTGACAATGCTAGCCTTGAGTGCCTATTTAATCACCAGCTCACCTGCTGATTATCAACAAAGCAACTCAGTAAAAATCATGTATATTCATGTGCCAAGTGCTTGGTTAGCACTGATGATTTACAGCGCTATGGCAATTTTAAGCCTGTTCAGCTTTATTTATAAAAGCCCCCTATTCTCACTAAGCTCAATTAGTTTAGCACCACTTGGTGCAACTTTTGCTTTTATTACTCTGGTTACTGGTTCAATTTGGGGTAAACCGATGTGGGGTACTTGGTGGGTATGGGATGCTAGACTTACCTCAATGCTAGTATTATTCTTTCTCTATATCGCCTATATCGCACTTTACACAGCATATGATAGTCACATAACCGGCTCAAAAATAGCAGCCGGCTTAGCAATTATTGGCTTCATTAATATACCTATAATTAAATTCTCAGTTGAAATCTGGAATAGCCTACATCAACCAGCTAGCATCATAAGAAGTGGAGGTATTGCCATAGACCCTGCGATGCTAAAGCCATTACTAGTAAGCTTTTTAACCTTGATAATTTTTAGTTTGGCTGTATTTTTGCAGCGATTAAATGTGTTTTTACTTAAAAACAAGAGGACCAAATGACCTACGTAGTAACTGACAAATGTATTAAATGTAAATATACAGATTGCGTTGAAGTATGCCCAGTAGATTGTTTCTATGAGGGAGAAAATATGCTAGTGATCAACCCTGAAGAATGTATTGATTGCGGCGTATGCGAACCAGAATGCCCTATTGAAGCAATCAAACCAGAGTCTGAAGATTTAGTGGATTTCATAGAATTAAATAAAAAATTCTCAGAAAGCTGGCCAAATATTAACGAGAAAAAAGACCCGCTTCCTGAAGCTGATGAATTTGAGGATGTTGAAAATAAATATCCCGAACATTTCTCAGATAAAGCTGGGGCATAGCAAAACGCTCTTGCCTCTTAGTTAAACTACTTTCTAAGCTCATCTTCTTTTGCAGCTTCTATATGCTCTTCACTTCTTGTAGTAGACGATCTAACTGATGCCCCACTTCCAACTTGCTGTACAGATACATCGCGCAGAGCCTCTATATCTCTTACCATATCTCCAACATTTACACCAGCTGCCTCTATTTCGTCTCTGGCAGCAACAACTCGCTCTGACCTTACAGCAGATGCATCAGGCCCCAACTCTTCTTCTTGCTCCTTTTCCTCCTGTTCTTTCATATCTCGCACTTGCTGTCTTGCTATATGCCCTCTTCCAACGTGATTTATGATAGCCGCTGCTTTTTCCACCTCTGTTTCTAAAGCAACATCTATATCATCTTCCAATACAGAATCTGGCGAAGTAACCTCACTTCTTGCATCACCATCTAACTCTGGAGCTAGCTCTTTAGCTAGCTCTACTTCATACTGCATCATAGGATTTTCTTTTTCTACCACCCCTGTTTTTTGCTGATCTTTATCCCTGCCAAATATTGGGCTAAAAATAATAGTGAGCACTGCAACTACAGCATTAGCTATACGAGTTAGAATTCCCTGTTCTTTAGGAACCTCTAATGTTACCGCTTCCAACTCTCTACCGCCACTTAGCTTGCCCATTATACCCCTTAGGTCGGAAGGAGTTACAGAGCTTGATACGACCTGAAGTGGTTTAGGCAAATGCTCTACTGCATCTTTAATCTTATCTATGTATTTATCACGCCATTCTTCATAAGACGTTCCTGGTTTTATTTTTGCATCTTTGGGCTACCCAAGATAATCAGACACCATGGCATTTTGCAAACATTGCACTGTAAATTGCGAACAAAACATCTTAGAATTATCTGCTCCGCTACTATGATTTTTATAAAAATATTTTGCCACCCTTTCTGCTACTTCACCTATATCATGCTTGTGTGGGTCTACCTTTCTCCATGTGGCCTTAGTTACTTTAAACTCGATATTTGCATGTGATGCCTCATACAACATTCTTTCTCTAATATTATCATCGGCAATTTCAAATGCTTGCACTCCAGATCTAGTAAAATACTCTGCATCTATTTCTGAATTGGCATTAACGTAAATTCCTGTATTGCCAGCTGTAGAGTGAAATGCTTCTACCCTACCTTTACCATAAGCACGGTCGAAAATTAAAGCATGATGAGGGCGATACCAAGCTCCTTGAGATCCTACACAAATAGCACCTCTAGGAATGCGCTCTATATCTAATGGTCCAGTGGCAGCAGCCACTAATGGGTCACGCATGTTTAACCAATATAATATTACACCAATGTAACATATTTAGCCCATCAGAACAATATCTGGCATTACTAATTTCATATAATTATATTAAGAATCTGGTTAAACTCAGAATCTAAAATACACTCCGATTAACTTGTGGATTAGATATCCTATTCTGCTCTAACCTAGTTAAGAAACTACTCATCTCTTCCGCAGCTCTAGAATGATATTTAACGAAAGATTCCTGTTGTTCTACAGAAATAACTTCACTGGCACTTTCCGCATCTTTGCACTCTGCTGCCGCAGCATATTTCTCTCTTCTCTCTTGCTCAATTCTAAGCTTTTCTATCATTAACTCTTGATACTCCTCTTCAGCTAAAGAAAGATTTTTATAGTCTGGCTTAGTGCCTAAACTTCTAGCATAAGCGCATTTTTTAGCCATATCTCTTACCAATATTACCAACTTATCTCCAGTTACCCCATCGTAATCTTCTTGGATGATGCTACGTAGCTTACTTGCGTCCCCAAACAAACATTGCATCAATTTGCTGTATGGTTCTGCTCTTGGCAATATCTTTCTAGCCCCTTCTGTCTTTTCAAAACTAGCCCATTCCTTACGAGCAGCACCTAATACAAAGTGATCATTATGGCCTATTTTTCTACTTTCTACTCCACTCATCCAGCTTAATAAAAATGAATAAGCATCTATACCCTTAAGATCTTGAAAAAGCACACTTTGACCTTCCAAATACTTCACAAGGCCTTCCTCATCTTTCACAGCAGTATCAGCATTGAATATAGCAATATGCCTGGTACAAGTAGAAGGGCTAAAGGCTCCTACTGTTCTCAAAAATCTATTATAAAGCTTTTTCTTTCCTGATGCTGATCTGTATTGATAGCTATGAAAAACCCTCAAATTACCAATACTTATCTGTGGCAATGAGCCACTGCTACCCTTCTCTCTTCTCATATCATCTCCTAAATATCAGATATATTATAGATCATTTTTGACCTTCTTGCAAGACTTGGGTTAAAAGGTAGGGGAATGTAAATTAGCATTTGCTAATCTAAAAAAAACTACTAGATTTAAAATATGGCTGCTCAAATAATAGAAATTGCTAGTTATATTTTTATCTTTGTCATTGGGGCGATTGCTCTATGGGTAGCGTTTCTTTACTGTATAGATATCACTCAAACAAAACATGCAATTCGTAGAAACTATCCAGTTATTGGTAGATTTCGTTATTTCTTCGAACATTTGGGTGAATTTTTTAGACAATATTTCTTCGCATTAGACCGTGAAGAAATGCCTTTTAATCGCGCTCAAAGATCTTGGGTTTATCGTGCTGCTAAAAATCTAAATAACACCGTAGCTTTTGGCTCAACTAAAGACTTAACTAAAAAAGGCACTGTATTTTTTGTAAATGCAATGTTTCCAAATAATAAAAAAAAGCAAAACGCAGCTCTTACAATTGGTAGCAAATATCAATATTCTCCTAAATCATATTTTAACATTTCAGGCATGAGTTATGGGGCCCTTTCTAAAGCTGCAGTAACAGCTTTGTCTAAGGGGGCTGCAAAAGCTGGGATTTGGCTAAACACAGGTGAAGGAGGTCTTTCAAATTATCATTTGATGGGTGGTTGCGATATAGTGTTTCAAATTGGTACAGCTAAATTTGGAGTAAGAGACGAAGAAGGAAACCTGTCTGAAGCGAAGCTTAAGGAAATTGCAGAAATACCGAATGTAAAAATGTTTGAGATCAAATTAAGCCAAGGAGCAAAACCAGGTAAAGGTGGTATGTTACCAGCGAAAAAGGTCACTGAAGAAATTGCTAAAATTCGACATATTGAAATTGGCAAAGCTGCAATCAGTCCACCTCATCATAAAGAGGCTAGCACCGCTAGTGAATTAATTAATTTCTTAAACCATATTAGAGACCTAACTCAAAAACCGGTAGGTCTTAAGTTATGTGTAGGTAGAATTGAAGATTTAGCAGATTTATGCGAAGCAGTTAAAGCTCAAGATATTGAATCAGCCCCTGACTTTCTTACCATTGATAGTAGCGACGGTGGAACTGGGGCAGCACCACTTAGCCATATGGATAATGTTGGTTTACCGATCAAAGAAAGCTTAGGAATGGTTGTTAATATTTTAGAATCATATGATTTGAGAGAAAGAGTTAAAATTATTGCTAGCGGTAAATTAATTAATCCAAGTGATGTAGCTTGGGCTTTAGCAAGTGGGGCTAACTTTGTTAATTCAGCACGCGGCTTTATGTTCTCACTAGGCTGCATTCAAGCTATGCAATGTAACAAAGATACCTGTCCTACAGGTATAACTACTCATAATACAAAACTACAAAAAGGTTTAGACCCTAGAGACAAATCTGAAAGAGTTGCAAATTATGCTAAAAATATGGTTAAAGAAGTCGAAGCTATAGCTAATTCTTGTGGCTCTAGCTCTGCTACTGAATTAACCAAAGAACATATTAAATTAACTGCTTAAAGGAGATCTCCATGAAAAACAATTTAGATGTAAAAGCACTAGCACTAACTATAGGTATAGTCTGGGCAGCAGTATTATTCCTAATTACAATTGTTAGCCAAGCTACAGGCTATGGTATAGAATTCTTACGCTCTATAAGTAGCCTTTACCCAGGCTTTGAAATCAGTATCAAAGGTGCTTTTATTGGAGCAATCTATGGCTTCGTAGATGGCTTTCTTGGCACTTATGTAATTGCTTGGGTTTACAAGAAATTGGCTAAGTAAACTTAGCCGTTACCTATACACGACTTACCCCCCCTCCTTGGCTTGCTTTGTACATAGCATCAACTGCTGCAACTGCTCCTGCAGACATAACATCTAACAATGAACCACCGCCTATCCTTCTGCCTGTTTTTACTAAATTATAGAAATTCTCATGATGTGCCGCATTCCTCTTATCCGTAATCTCTCCTAATAATCTATCTACTCTTTCCCCAATAGCATCTCTAAGTGGTTCTAACCTATTAATATCATAAGTCGCTGACCCAGTTAAGTCACTCTTTCTCCTTATCTCAACACCTCTAGGAACAGTGATAGTAAAATTCACCTTTCTAGGAGTACTAGACCTATCATAAACTAAATTAACTGAGAATAAACTGCCCAAAGTGACGTCTTTACTAGATGAATGCGCTCCCCCTGAAACAAAAGAAGTAAACTAACCAAATATAGTTCTGGAATCTGCGGCCAGGTCCATTAAGGTTTGCTTCGTTATTTTCTCATGGATTTGTTTTTCACAAACCTCGCCTTCCTTTACTGCGATATATTTATCTTTTGGTGCTTTGCAACATTTTGGCATAATATTCCCCACTAATAAGTTTACACTTGGTATAGTTTAACATATTTTTGGTATAGCCACAAGCCTAAATATTTTTAGCAATCGCTGTGATGAATTCTTCTGTGTTTAAATAATCTTCTTTGTCAGAGATTAACGCAAGGTCTTTGGTCATTTGACCAGACTCTATGGTTTTGATTACAGCATTTTCTAGCTTATTGGTAAAATCCGCTAAATCTTGGTTAGCGTCCAATTTAGCACGATGGGCAAGACCTCTAGTCCAAGCATAAATTGATGCGGTTGGGTTGGTTGAGGTTTTGTTGCCTTTTTGGTGTTCGCGATAGTGACGAGTCACTGTACCGTGCGCTGCTTCTGATTCTACTGTTTTACCGTCTGGAGTGATTAAGATTGAAGTCATCAAACCTAGAGAACCAAAACCCTGAGCTAAGCTATCTGATTGTACATCACCATCATAATTCTTACAAGCCCACACAAAACCACCATTGGTTTTAAGTGCAAAAGCTACCATGTCATCAATTAGGCGGTGCTCATACCAAATACCAGCTTCTTCATATTTAGCTTTAAATTCCGCTTCATAGATCTCTGCAAAGATGTCAGCAAATCTAGTATCATAAATTTTAAGAATCGTATCTTTAGTGGATAAATATAACGGCCATTTCTTAGTTAAAGCCATGTTAAAACAGCTTCTAGCAAAATCAGTGATAGATTTATCGGTATTATACATCGCAAGACCGATACCTGCTGAATCTTCAAAATCAAAAACTGGCTTTTCTTCTATAGAACCATCTGCTTTCTCAATTTTAAGGCTTAATTTAGCGCCTTTTGGAATAAGACTGTCAGTTGCTTTATATTGATCTCCATAAGCATGACGTCCTATACAAATTGGCTTTTCCCAAGTTGAAACAATACGCGGTATATTGCTTATAATAATTGGCTCACGAAATACTGTACCACCCAGAATATTTCTAATTGTACCATTTGGTGATTTGTAGATTTTTTTTAAATTGAACTCCTTCTTACGCGCTGGTGTTGCCGTAATAGTAGCACATTTAACTGCTACTCCAATTTCTTTAGTAGCCTCAGCTGCATCAATAGTAATCTGATCATCTGTCTCATCACGCTTTTCAATAGAAAGATCATAATATTCAATAGGCAAATCGACATAAGGCAAAATCAACTGGCCCTTAATCATGGCCCACATGATTCTAGCCATCTCATCACCATCAATTTCTACAATCGGATTTTTTACACTTATCTTAGACATATACCTACCTTTTTATTTTAAATTTAAAATTTAGAATTTAGTCACCCCTTACATTATTATTAATAAACTTAACTATATTATTAAACAACTCTTCATTTTCTTCTTTTATGATTACATGGTTTTTGAAGGCTGGGGTTACTAGTTCTTTTTGCTTAGAAGAGATTTTTTTGTATATTATGTCACCGCTTTTTGGACTAACTACTGGGTCTTTGTCTGCCTGTATAATCAGAGTTGGGGCTTCGATATATTTTAGGTTCTTATTACATTCACCCATTAAGTCAGAAAGCTCTTTTACGCCTTTTAGATAGTTCTTACTATAGTTAATCTTTGGGTTTTCCGGGGTATCAATGATAAATTCTTTTTTACCTTTATCAGCATTAACCTTGGTTAATAATTCATTCCAGAAATGCACAGTTGGCACTAGATTCACTCTAATATCATTTAGTTTTATTGCAGCATTTATTGATATTACTGCATCTATGTGATTCTTTTTCTTGGCGGCTAGTAATAAAGCTAACAGGCCACCTGTTGAAAAACCAGCAGACACAATATATTTACAGCGCTGCTTAAGAGCAGCATAACCTTTAAAAAAGGATTTATACCAATCTTCCCATTCAATATCTTTCATATTAATTGGGGCAGTACCGTGACCTTTCAAACGCACTGCATAAACATTAAAGCCTGCTTTATGTAAATAATTAGCCAAAACCCTAACCTCTTCTGGCGCAGCTTTATAACCATGAGATAAGATAATACCTATTTCAGAGTTTTTATTCTCCAAAAAGAAAGGAGTACCAAAATCACGTGGCTTTGACTCTGATTTAGAAAAATATTTCTCATAATCATCAAAATGTTCCTTCTCATCACTACGTAATATCAATTGGAAGCTTTTTTCTTTTAAAGCACTCTGCTTAGCCTTACCATTTGCTTTAAAGATTTTGGTTAACTCAGGAAATTTGACTAGTTGATTAACAAAAATTTTCAAAGTGTTATGCAATCTACCTTGGTGGAAATCTATAAAATCTTTGAATTTCTTACGATTGATAAAATAATGATCATGCTCTTTCGAGATAATGCCCTGATCTATAGCAAGCTTAATAATAGAATCATAGAAGATATTTTCTTTAGCCATAAATACCATCGCCAGATCTTTATCTATTGAATGATGCATTTCAAACTTTCCAAGCTTCTTTATATCTCTAGCATTGACATAGATTAAGTTTTTAAGGGCAGATCTATCTATTTCATCTTTATGATAATAATATAAAGAGCAAGCAAAAATATGATCCATATTGAGCTCTACATTACCATATATTTCATCCATAAAACTATTGGTCAGGCGATAGCGATAATAGTTAATGAGAAGGTTATTTTTAACCTCACCAGATACAAAAGGTAACTTATGAACTAATTGTCTCTTAGGCTTTATATAGTCATAAACATTGATAGCTTCACCAAATTTAATAATTACCTCTGAGTTGGTAATAATATTACCTTCAATCTCTAACTCTTCTAAAATACGATCTGAGAGCTTCTTAACGAAACGTTTAGTAATAGAATGTATAGAGTTATTACCAGGACGAATCGGATAATAGTTAATGGTTATAGGAACTATATGAAGATTTTTTGGTGAAATATTATCTTCATCATCTATGAAATAATGCTTTTTAAGTTTTGCAATTTCCTTACTGTTATTTTCTTCGCCTAGTTTAAAAAAATTCTTTTTCAACAATTCAGCTTTTATAGCTAAAACTGCCGATCCTGTTTTAATCCTTCTTTGCTTACCACCAGGCATATTAACATGGTAATTAGCAGCTTTTACTACATGCTTATTTTTAACCATGATTCCTTCCGGGTAAATTAGCCAGTCAGATTTACCAGTAAGCAAATCTCCAATAATTGTACGATTACGATTTGGATCGTTAGTAGCTATAGTCCCCATAGAAGAGAGATACTTACCCAAAGCTCCTACAAATATTTTATCATCTGCAAGCGAACGAACCTTACGCTTTACTGCTCGATGCATCATATAAGGAAGAATAAAAGTCTCAGCTCTGGTAAAATGATTTGCTACAAATAACACAGGCGCATCTGGTATATTCTCAGCACCTGTAATCTTTAAATTGGAGTCGAAAATCTTCTCCAAAAACTTCATCACAACTGTAGTAGACTTAAATATAAATCCGGTCACTTCTAAAAAAACTCCGTTTTTTAATTTTAAATTTTGAATTATTAAGTCGCCCCTTCATTGATTGAGTAAGGACTTACCTCAATTTAAAATTCAACATTCAAAATTGTCTAAACCATAGGTTTAGACATCTTATGGTTCATATAATCTTTAATTTCGAAAGAATTTACTTCTACTGCGTCTAGTTGCAGTTTTTCTACTCTTTCTAATTCTTTTTTCTCAGACGCAGTGATGATTTTTGCAGCTACAGCATCTTTATAAAGATTATCTGAGTTGCGATCTAAAGCTCCCTTACGAACTGCATCCTTAACTTTCTTAAGTATCTTGTCGCTTTTTAGAGTCTCTCTAAAACAATGTTCTAGACGAGCTAATTGATCATCTTTACTGCTTGAGATAAATACACCATCAGTTAAACGATCGCGCCTTTTATCATCTTCCATTAGAGTCTTAGCAATTTTATGACCTAATCTGTCATTAGTTGCATAACCGATTGGGTTTAAGCGATTATAGATACCGCCAAATACTCTAAAGATAAAACCGATTGGTCCTCTGGAGAAATTTCTAAATAACTCAGAATAAGCTTCTTGAATTTGACCAAAGCAATATTCCATAGACCATCTAAAATAATCTCTATCTTCTTTTTTCTTACCTTCGGCAACATAACGACGTATAATCGCTGATGCTAAATACATATGCGATAAAATATCACCAAAGCGACCATTTAGCTTTTCCTTACGCTTAATTCCACCACCATAAAGCGCAAGAGCCACATCTGCTAGATAAGCAAAAGTTGCAGAACACCAAGCAAGTTTAGCTTCATAACGTCCAACTAAACCAATATTTTTTGGATTATATAAATAACCTCTAGATAGACTTAACAATACTGATCTAGTTTTATTTCTAAATAAATGACCAATATGTTTGAAGAAGTAATAATCGAATTTAACTCGATCACCTTCCATTAAAGCTTTCATTTCAGCATATGAATAAGGGTGACATCTAACCGCACCCTGCCCAAAATGAATTAAACTACGCGTCATGATATTGGCACCTTCTACAGTAATTGCAATTGGCGTACCAAAATATGCATGCGCCATCAAATTACGCGGACCACGACAAATTGCAGCTCCACCAAATATATCCATACCATGGTTAATAATATCTCTAAAACGTTCAGTGAAATGATATTTAGCGATAGCATTTGCAACAGCCGGTCTGTAACCATTATCTATTGAACTCGCTGTAAAAATACGCGCTGCATCTAGCATATAAGTAAAGCCTGCAATCTCTGCCATAGGCTCTTCAATACCCTCAAATTTACCAATTGGCACACCAAACTGACGGCGAATAAAAGCATAATCACCAACTGCACGTGCCACCATTTTAGCACCACCAGTACTAGTTGCAGGAAGTGAAATTCCACGACCAACTGATAGGCACTCCATAAGCATCTTCCAACCTTCACCTACTTGCTCAGCTCCACCAATTATGTCATCAGGAGTAATCACTACATCTTTACCAATCAAAGTAGAATTAACAAAAGGTACCGCCAATGGATCATGCCTTCTAATGGTAATTCCTTTTAATTTACTATTAATTAAACCACAGGTAATTCCTGGCTTAGAGCCTCTTCCTAACAAGTTTTTAGGGTCACGCAATTGAAATGCTAGACCAATCACAGTAGCAACCGCACCAAGTGTTATGTAACGCTTACGGAAGTTAAGTTTTATTTTGACCTTACCATCTTTATCCTTATAAACCTCACCAGTTGCACCAATTGAGGTTGCATCACTACCAGCTTGAGGCTCAGTTAAACCAAAACAAGGAATCTCTTGCCCTACCGCAAGCCTTGGTAAGAAATGCTCTTTTTGCTTTCTAGTACCATAACGAAGTAACAATTCAGCAGGCCCTAAAGAATTTGGTACCATAACCGTGATAGCAAGAACTTGAGAACGAGTAGCTAGCTTAGCAACTACAGAAGAATGGCCTAAAGCTGAAAAACCTAAACCACCATATTTCTTGGGAATTATCATACCGAAGAATTTCTCTTTCTTTAGATATTTCCATACATCATCAGGAAGATCTCTTTCGCTAAACACCTTCCAATCTTCAGTCATTTCACAAACTTTATTAACCTGCTTATTCATGAAGTCATTTTCGGCTTTACTTAGCTTGTTATAAGGTTCGTTGATAATACGTTTAAAGTCAGGACGACCAGAAAAAAGTTCAGCTTCAATCCAGGTATTACCAGCTTGAAGAGCTATTTCTTCAGTCTTAGAGATTTGCGGCAACATGCCCGCTTTTTTAATCAATCTAACTAAATGATTGGTAATCACCAACCTTCTAAGTGGCCTAATTAGTAAAACTAAATTAGCAACAATAAACACCTGTAAAATAACAGGACTCACATCGAACACCATCAACACAAAAGTGATCAATAAAGAGAAAGCCAAAAGCGGTGCACCTTTATAACCAAAATAAAGAAATATGATCAATGATATTAGGCTAAATAAACCAACATCCATTGCTTGAAACAAATCTAACATTAATTACCTCAATTATAAAAGCTACGTTTCTCTTTTTTCAATTTTTTAAGATAGCTACAAGGCTTGAATTTATCACCATGTTGCTTACTTAATTTTTCTAACCTAGAAATTACTTCATTAATCCCTAAATGGTCAGCATATTTTAATAACCCACCTCGGTGTGCAGGAAAACCCGTACCCATTAGCATGGCCATATCTAAATATTCTGCAGATTTAACAACCTTCTCATCTAAACAGCGTGCAGCTTCATTTACCATGATCAGCATTAAACGATCTATAATCTCTTGCCCAGATACCTTTCCTTTCTTACACAAAGCTAAAACCCCTTCATTTACTTCTGTGTTTTTAGAAGCATAGCTGTAAATTCCTTTACCGGATTTTTTACCTAGAAGTTTTTTCTTATTATAAATCTCATCAATTAATGGAGATACTTTCATTCTCTTGCCATAGCCATCTTCCAGAATTTTGGCAACTTTGTAACCAACATCCAACCCTACCGTATCAGCTAGTACAAATGGACCCATTGGCATACCAAAATTTTCAATCACTTTATCAATACGCTTAACATCACCAACTTCGCTAAGTAAATAAAAAGCTTCATTAATATAAGTAAGTAAAATTCTATTAACTAGAAAACCCGCACAATCCCCAACTACGATTGGAGTTTTTTTCGCCTTTTTAGCAAGAGCCACAATTGTTGCTACTGTCTTAGGGCTAGTTTTTTCACCAGGTATCACCTCAACTAAAGGCATACGATTAACCGGGTTGAAGAAATGCATACCCACAAAACGCTCTGGCTTTTTAAGACCTTTGGCCATCTCAGTAATAGAAAGAGAAGAAGTGTTCGAAGCGATAATACAATCTGCACTAATATGCTTCTCTAAATCCTTAAAAACTGCTTTCTTAATTTTTATATCTTCAATAACAGCCTCACTAACTACATCGCATGACTTAAAACCAGTCATATCAGTAGTTGCCGATACTAACGCTACTTTGTTCGCAACTTCTGCTTTGGTTAATTTGCGAATCTTAAGTAATTGCTTATAAACTTTATCGATCTGTTGGTAACCTAAGGCAATTCCATCCCAAGCGATGTCTTTCATACGTACTGGGATATCCATTTTAGAGTAAAGCCAAGCGATACCACCGCCCATAATTCCAGCTCCCAACACTCCAGCTCTATTGATTTCTTTAGGTTTGACCTTACTAGTCACACCTGAATCTTTTTTGATTTCTTCATTAATGAAATAAAGACCTATAAGATTCTTACAAATATCACCAACAACCAATTTTGCAAAATGATCTAATTCTATTTTTAAACCTTTGTCTAAAGGTAAGTCATAAGATCTCTGCACTACTTTTAAAGCAGCTAATGGAGCAGGAAAGTTACCTTTAGTTTTTTGCATAATATTTTTGCGTACTTTCTTAAAAATTACTCCATGCAAAAACTTCAATCTTTCTGGTAAAGGGCGCTTAGCGCGTCTTCTTTTTAATTTATTTTGCGTTTCTTTCTTTAAAAGATTTTCTATAAAGGCTTTAAGGTGTGTCTTTTCGTAACCAAGTGGAAAAAAACCATCAACTAAACCAATGCGATAAGCCTTCTTAACATTAACCGGTTTACCAGTAAGAATCATTGGTAGTGAATTCATTAAACCAACTAATCTTGGCAAACGCTGCGTACCACCAAAACCTGGAATAATTCCTAAATTCACTTCCGGCAAAGCAATCATAGTTTTAGGAGATTCTGCTGCTACACGAAAGTCACAAGCAAGAGCAAGCTCTGTACCACCACCCATACAAGAGCCGTTAATATAAGCCAAAGTTGGAAAAGGTAAGTCATCAAGAATATTTAGAATATCCTGACCTTTTTTAACTTTACTGAAAGCTTCATCTTTTTTAGTGATATCTTTTATTTCGTTAATATCTGCACCAGCTATGAAGTTACCTTCTTTAGCGCTGCGAAATACTAATAATTTAATATCTTTATTTTTAGCTATTTTTTTAAGCTGCTTCTCAAGCTCTAAAAGCACAGAAGATTTCAAAATATTAACTCTACTATCAGGTAAATCGAAGTTAAGAGTCGCTACGCCATTTTTATCAGTTGTAAGCTTGAATGCTGTCTTTGTTACCATTATTCTACCTCTACCAATACAGCTGCTCCTTGACCACCACCGATACAAAGTGAAGCTATTCCAGTTTGTTTCTTTCTTCTTTTTAATTCACGCAAAGTATGAATTACGATACGTGTACCAGTCATACCAACCGGATGACCCAAAGCTACCGAACCACCATTTACATTAATTAAATTAGAATCAATAAGGCCAACCTTATCTTTTAAACCTAATTTTTCGGTACAATATTTTTTAGAATCAAGCGCCTGCTGACAAGCCATCACCTGCACTGCAAAAGCTTCATTAATCTCAAAAAGATCAATATCTTTGACCGTCATTTTATTCTTATTCAAAATATCTGCGATAGAATAAGCAGGTCCCAATCCCATACGTGATGGATCCAACCCATTAAAAGTAAAATCTTTAATGTAACCTAGTGGTTTTGCTTTTAAGGCTTTAGCTTTTTTCTCAGGCATTAACATTAAAGCTGCAGCACCATCAGTGATTTGAGATGAGTTACCCGCAGTAACTGTACCGTTTTTGCGATCAAAGAAAGGACGAAGCTTTGCTAGATCCTTCATATTTTGACCATTTCTGATGCCCTCATCATGCTCTAACATTTTAGCCTTCTTAAGATTTGCTGGGTAAGGAATGATCTCTTCGGCAAAAAAGCCTTTATCTCTAGCGTTCTCGGCCTTGTTATGGCTCGCCATAGCAAATTTATCTTGCTCATCTCTAGAAATACCGAAATCTTTAGCTAAATTTTCTGCAGTTAAACCCATGATCAAATTACAAACTGGATCGGTTAGACCAAGTTTTAAACCAATAACTGGGCTTAAAAATTTTAAACGAAATTTTATTAATTGCTTTAATTTAGCAGGTACTGATCTTGCTCTCATCATACCTTCTAAGAAATCTTTCATACCTTGGTTAAAAAGTAATGGCACATTACTCATCGACTCTACACCTGCCGCAACCACCGTTTCAGCATAACCAGAATTAATTTTACAGATTGAACTTGCG
>Ga0181585_10002474_pt1 | contig 16368 bp, 20 predicted proteins | sample 071ome_29_FD_132469 | JGI IMG/M metagenome (GOLD analysis project Ga0181585, IMG submission 132469) | Coastal salt marsh microbial communities from the Groves Creek Marsh, Skidaway Island, Georgia - 071407BT metaG (megahit assembly) | ecosystem: Environmental > Aquatic > Marine > Intertidal... | reverse complement strand
GCCTCGGCGGCTGGCAGCACGTTCACGAACATGCGCCCGCCCGACTTTTCCTTGAAAGCAACCTTGCCCTCGACAAGTGCGAACAGCGTATGGTCCTTGCCCATGCCGACATTCTCGCCGGGATGAACCTTGGTGCCACGCTGGCGCATGATGATGTTGCCGGCCAGAACCGACTCACCGCCAAATTTTTTCACGCCAAGCCGGCGTCCTGCGGAATCGCGGCCGTTACGAGAGCTGCCGCCTGCCTTTTTATGTGCCATGTTCCAGCTCCCTTCAGCTGTCGGCGCGCCGGGCGCGCCAGATCCAAATCACGTTCTAGGATTTCTTTGCGGCGGCCTTTTTCGCTGCCGTCTTCTTGGCGGCGGCCTTCTTGGCGGGCGCCTTCTTCGGTGCCGCCTCGGCCTTGGCGGCCGTCTTCTTGGCGGCGGCCGTCTTTGGCGCTGCCTTGGCCTCTGTCTTGGTTTCCGTCTTCGGGGCCGCAGCCTTTTTGGGTGCCGCCTTTGGGGCCAGCGACTTGCCGTCCTCGGCGATGGCGTTGATCTTCAGCAAGGTCAGATCCTGCCGGTGACCCTGGGTGCGACGATGGTTCTTCCGGCGCTTGCGGCGGAAAATGATGATTTTCGGACCGCGTGTCTGGCGCATCACGGTGGCGCTGACAGCAGCGCCTTCAACACGTGGTGTGCCGATTGTCACCTTGTCGCCGTCACCAAGCATCACGACATCATCGAGAATCACTTGCGCGCCCTCATCGGCGGAAATCCGCTCGACCAGGATTGTGTCGTCTTTCGACACGCGATATTGCTTGCCGCCTGTTCTTACCAACGCATACATGGCTTCCATCCTCGTTCCTCCCGCGCCCTTCGCAGGCTTGCCTTTCACGGCCTCGCCCCTGACAGCGTGTCGCCGGCTGAGCCGCGTTCCAGCTGTCATTACCCGCCAGCTGTCATTACCCGGGTGGAAAACAAAAACATACCGCTCTGGAACCCCAAAGCGGATTGCGGTGGAATATACGCCTCGATGCGCCGCTGTCAAGACCGCAATCGCCCCGTCCTGCCCCCGTCCCTGCAAGGATTTCAGGCGGATTTCGACCGGCCTGTCAGGCCATAGTCCGGCGCCGGTTCAGCCGCCGCCAAAAGGACCGTGCCGTTTCGGGTCGTGCGGGGCATCGCCCATCTCGAGATGCAGCCTGTCACCGGTCCAGGGATGCGCCGCGACGACGGCATCATCAAGCTCTATTCCCAGTCCCGGTGCCGTTGGCGGGATGATATAGCCATCCTCCCATTGCAGCGGCCGCTTCAGCAGTTCTGCGTGAAATCCGTCCATCTTGCCGATCGATTCGAGGATCAGGAAATTCGGAATGCAGGCCGCAAGCTGGATGTTGGCGGCGGCGACGACCGGTCCGCAATAGAGATGCGGTGCGATCTGGACATAACGCGTTTCCGCCATCGCGGCGATCTTCTTACCCTCGAGGATTCCGCCGGCCCGGCCAAGGTCCGGCTGCAGGATCGCCGCCGCCCCGCATTCCAGGACGCGGGCGAATTCGAATTTGCTGCACAGCCTCTCGCCTGTCGCCACCGGCACCGAGGTGCCGGCGGCCACCTTCGCCATTTCCTCCGGCATGTCGGGGGGGCAGGGCTCCTCGAACCAGAGCGGGTCATAGGCCTCGATCCGCTGCGCCAGCCGCAGCGCGCCGGCGGCGGTGAACTGGCCGTGCGTTCCGAACAGCAGGTCGGCGCGGTCACCGATGGCGGCGCGGAGCTCGCGGCAGAAGGTCTTGCTCCGGTCGAGCGCCTCAAGATCGGGCATGCGCCCGTCATATACGGTGTATTGGCCTGCCGGGTCGAACTTGACGGCGGTGAAGCCCTCGGCGACACGCGCCGCCGCTGCCTCGGCGCTGGCCAGCGGGTCATTATAGAAATCGGACGCCACCTGATCTTCGCCCGGATACAGATAGGTGTAGGTCCGCAGGCGGTCATTCACCAACCCGCCAAGAAGCGCATATACCGGCCTGTCGAGTGCCTTGCCGACGATGTCCCAGCAGGCCATTTCCAGCCCGCTCACCACCCCCTGGACCGAGGTGTCGGGGCGATGGGTGAAGCCCGAGCCATGCGCGCGCCGCCAGAAATGTTCGATCCGGTCGGGCGGCATGCCTTCGAGATAGCGTTGGAACATATCCTCGGCCATGCGGCAGACAACGTGCGGGGCAAAGCTGGCGGCGTAGATCTCGCCAATGCCGGTGATCCCGCAGGACGTTGTCAGCCGCACGAAGATGAAATAGCGGCCACCAAAACCGGGCGGTGGTGTGCCGACAATGAATGTCTCCAGTGAGTCAAGCCGCATCAGCGCCTCCCCTGCGCGCCGCGGCACGCGCGCGCAATCGTGATGTCGCAGGCAGGAACAGGGGCTGCCACGCTGCCGCCGCATCGGTTATCATGCCATGGATGCTGGCATATGGAATCGGCGACTGCAATCACGCGCCATCTTCGACCGCACTCCATCTTCGGCCGTGCACCATTTTCGGCCGTGCACCATTTTCGACAGGTCATCGGCAATTACCGGAGCTTTCCCTTCATGATCACATCCCTCCTCGATGTCGCGCGGCGGCACATCATCCTGTTCGGGGCCGCGAAATTCGGCGCCGGACTGCTGGTCGGCTTCGCGCTTGGTGTCTATTTCCTGCCGATCCTGACGGCCGAGAAGGGGTTGGACAATGCCGCGCTGGCACAGCGCGAGACCACCGCCGAGCGGCGTGGTACCTTCGCCCGTGACCTTGCCGGATCCGATGCTTTCCATTGGGGCGAGGGGGTTGTCCATGTCAGCCGGCAACGGATCTGGCTTGACGGGCGAATCGCGCCGGGTCCGGATTACCGGCTCTATCTGACGCCGGAATTTGCCGAGGACGAGGCCGCGTTCCTTGATATCAAGGCGCGGTCGGTCGATATCGGGCCGGTCAGGGCCTTCACCAATTTCGACCTAGCCGTGCCGTCCGGTGTCGAGGTTGGCGATTTCCCGGCGTTGCTGATATGGTGCGAGGCTTTCGGGGAGTTCATCACCGCGGCGCGGCTGTCCTGACCCGTGCATCCTGACAATATTTGCCAAGACGACAATGCCGAGGATTTCATGACCGTTTCGCTTGCCGGCCTGTGCATTCCGGCGCCGGATGCCATCGCGCTGGACGATGTTATCGCCATGTATGAGGTGCTGCGCCCGCATATGCCGCCGGCTGTGCCGCCGCCGGTCCCGACCCGCCAGGTTGACCGCCTTGTCGATATTCTGCCGCATGTCGATGCGCTGATTCTCGACGGTTTCGGTGTGATCAATGTCGGCGCCAGCGTGATCGACGGCATCCATGATCTGCTGCAGACAGCGGCGGCACGCGATATCGCGGTGATGGTGCTGACAAATGGTGCTGGCCAGGGAGCGGAGGCGAGCTGGGCCAAATATCGTGACTGGGGGCTGCCGATCATGCGCCAGCAGGTGGTGTCGAGCCGCGATGCGCTGGAGGCGGCGTTGCCGGCGGTGGCCGCCGGGCGGATGGTGGCCCCGCTTGGCCCGGCGGCGCGGCCGCTTGGTATCGGCAGCGAGGTCACGTTTGCCGCTGATCCGGAGCTGTTCGAAAATGCCCGGTGCTTTGCCTTTCTCGGCTCAGCCGATTGGAATGACAGGCTTCAGACTGCGCTTGAGGGCGCGCTGGCGCGGGGCGGGTGTGATCTGCTTGTCGGCAATCCTGATATCAGCGCCCCGCTGGGGGGAGCTTTCTCGGCCGAGCCGGGCTATTGGGCGGTGCGGGCGATGCAGGCTACCGGCATTGTGCCGCGCTGGTATGGCAAGCCGCACGCCGCCGCTTTCGATCTTGTCCTTGGTCGGCTGGAACAGGTTTATGGCCGGCCATTCGACCGCGGCCGGGTCGCGATGGTCGGTGATTCGCTTCACACCGATGTTCTTGGCGCGCGTGCGGCCGGCCTGCAGGCGGTGCTGCTGACAGGCTATGGGCTGTTCTGTGATGGCGGCGCGCATGATATGATCGAGGCCTGTGGAATCACGCCAGACTGGATTGCCGCAACACTTCAGTGAGGCAGGAGGGACATCCGATCATGCTGCATCGCCGCTTTCTTCTCGAGGGGCTTGAATGCGCTTGCCGCATCGGCGCCTATGATCATGAAAGGCTGGCACCGCAACGGGTGGTGATCGATGCCGAGATCCTGCTGGCGGATGAAAGCGAGCCGACAACCGACCGGCTGGAGGATGCGCTGAATTACGATATGATCCGCAGCGCAATCCTCGATATCGCGACATCGCGGCATTTCGATCTTCAGGAAACGCTGGCACGCCGGATCTTCGATTCGTTGTTGGCGCTTGCCGGTGTGACGGCGGTGCGGGTGCGAACCGCCAAGCCGGAGGCGTATGAGGATTGCCGGCAGATCGCCTATGAACTGTCGAACATGGGCTGAGCGATGTTCGAGGATGCCGATCTGCTTCGTGACTATTACCGGACACGCCAGGGCCGTCACGTCGCGATGCGGCTGCGCCGCGCCCTTGCCAATTTCTGGAACCGGGCCCCGAATGCCTGCAACGCGGCGCTCGGCTATGCGCCGCCGGTCTTCAGGTCCGAGGATCAACTACGCGCACTGGCGCTGATGCCGATGCGGCTAGGCCCGCGCCGATGGCCGAAAAAGGGGGCTGTTCGGACGGCGCTTGTCGACAGCCGCGCGCTGCCGGTCCAGAACGTGCAACTCGACCGGCTGCTGTTGCTTCACGCATTGGAGTTCGATCCGAATCCCAGCCGCCTCCTTGATGAATGCTGGCGTGTTCTTGACGGGTCGGGGCGGCTGATGGTGATGGTGCCGAACCGCAACGGCCTGTGGGCGCGCGCCGAGAAGACGCCATTCGGCCATGGCCGGCCCTATTCGCGTGGCCAGCTAAGGCACCTTCTCCTGGAACATGGCTTCACCCCGGTCGAGGCACGGACAATCCTGTTCACCCCACCGGCAGCGCCCGGCCTGTTTCTCAGAATGGGCCCGCAGATCGAACGGCTTGGCCGGAACTGGTCCCCCGGTATCGGCGGCGTTCTGGTGATCGAGGCCGAAAAGAATCTCTATGCGCCGGCCGGGCAGACCGGCCGCCAGCGCACCGCGAAATCCGCGATTGCACGCAAACTTGCACCGCGCCCGACCGGCGCGATCCGTGAGGGGACGGACTAACAGGCCCCGGCTTGTCGTCCTCATCATGATCGGGCACCCCGTCATGCCTTCACGATTATCTGGCACCGGCGGCAGTCTGTCTGCTATAGAGGCTGAGGCGCGACAGAACCGGAGACGAGCCCGGCCGGTGATGTGGTGTGCCACCCCGTCCTGTACCATGTTATTGCCTGACTTATGACCGACCATCTGAATGATCTGCGAGCGACCATCAACCGGCTGGATGATGACATCCTGGCGCTGGTGCGCCGCCGCATGACGCTTGCCGGCGACATCATCGCGGCAAAGCAGGGTGGCGCGGCCTATCGGCCGGGACGCGAGGCGGCGGTGATCGAACGGCTTGCGGCTGCCGCGCCCGATTTGCCGCGCCAGCTGGTGGCGAATGTCTGGCGCCAGCTGATGACGGCAAGCACGGCCCTGCAGGATAATTCGCTGGAGGTGGCCGTCCATGCGCAGGCAATGGCGGTCGCGGGCTGGCATTTCGGTGGTCTGGTCACGATCCGTGAATGCGCCGACCTCGACGCTGTCAGATCGCAGCTTGATGCCGGGGTCGGTCTTGCGCTGGTGCCGGAGAGCTGCGAGGCGGAAATGGCTTCATGGCTGCTGGCCGATACGGGCTATCACCTGATTGCCAGCACGCCGCCCTACCGGTCGGATTCCTTGCCGCTAACCTGGATGATCGGCCGTGACCCGGCGGACCCGGTCGAGAGCGAAATGACACTTGTTGCCCGCCAGGGTGATGATGGTGCTGTCCTCGACAGAATGCCGGGCCGCATCGAGGCGCCGGTTGCCGGCATTACGGATAAACATCGGGTCGTCGGCGTGATTGCCGCACCCCCCGACCAGGAACAGCCATGACAGAGATCTATAGCAGGGTGGCGGTCATCGGGATCGGTCTCATCGGATCGTCGGTGGCACTGGCCGCCCGCCGTGCCGGTGTTGTCGGCCATATCGTCGGGTGCGACAGTGATGCCGATGTGGCGCCGGAGGTGAAACGCCTCGGGCTCGCCGACAGTTTCACCACTGACGCTGTTGCGGCTGTCGCCGATGCCGATCTGGTCGTGATGTCGGTGCCGGTTGGTGCCATTGGCGCGTTGGCGGAGCGGATCATTCCGGCGATGAAGCCCGGCGCCGTGCTGACGGATACCGGATCGACCAAGCGGTCGGTCATCCGGGATGTGACACCGCATGTCGGTGATGACATTCACTGGATCCCCTCGCATCCGCTTGCCGGCACTGAACATTCCGGCCCGGCGGCCGGATTTCCCGACCTTTTCAACGGGCGCTACTGGCTGATCCTGCCGGGTGGCGTGCCGGAGGCCGAGGTGGCGCGTTTCGAAAGCTTTGTCACCGCCATCGGCGCCGTCGCCGAGCGCATGGATGCCGATTATCACGACAAGGTGCTGGCGCTGACATCGCACCTGCCGCACCTGATCGCCTATACGATTGTCAGCACGGCGGTCAATCTGGAAAGCCAGCTGAAGAATGACGTGATCAGGTTCTCGGCGTCCGGCTTTCGTGACTTCACGCGGCTTGCCGCCTCCGATCCGGTGATGTGGCGCGATGTCTTCATCAACAATGACGAGGCGGTGCTGGAGATGCTGCAGCGCTTTTCCGAGGATCTGTCGGATCTGCAGCGGGCCATCCGGTGGGGCGAGACGGACAAGCTTGAAAGCCTGTTCCATCGCACCCGCGAGATCCGCCGTTCGATCATCGATGCAGGTCAGAGCTAGGGCCGGAATCCGACTCCGCCCACGATATTGACCATCGCTGTTCAGCTTCAGATCAGACCGGGCCATTTTCAGACCGGGCCAGATTCAGATTCGAATTGTTTCCGCCAGATATTTCGCATATTCGCGGGTCAGCAACCGTATCATCGCGCGGTCCCGCCACCAGCTGGAGATGTTCAGATCGGCTGGCGTCACCGGCCATTGATACAGGTCGAATTCGGGCATTTCACGGGCGAAGACCAATAACGCCCTTGGCATATGATAGCTGGCTGTCACAAGTCGTAGTGAGTACATGCTGTGACGGAGTGCCCAGGCACGCGCCGCGATGGCGTTGCCGCGCGTGTTGTTGGCCTCGAAATCCAGCTCGACGCAGCAGAACAGCAATTCCGCCGCGCGATCATCAAGCCCGAGTTCCTGCACCAGCACCGCCCGGCTAACACCCTCACCAACGCCGGAGATCAGCATTTTTCCGCGTTTCTGGTCGGTGAGAAGACGCAGCCCGTCATCAAGACGCTGCTGCCCGCCGGTCATCACGACGATCCCGTCAGTGAATTGCAGCTTGCCCTGCGGTGTCTGGGGAAGTGTCAGCACAAAATGCTGCAGGCCGGCGATAAAGGATGCAAAGGCCAGCACCAGATAGAGGGCAAGATATTTTGCCGTCCGCCGGGATATCGCGTGGTCAATTGCCGTCATCAAGGGTGTGGCCCTCGCCGTTCCGGATCCGTTTCGACCGCCCATGACAGACCGGCCTTTCCGCATAATGACAACAGTCTAGCACATTCTGTGGTGGCCGCCGGCGCAAAATGACGGGCCGGCATAATCAGCCGAAATGACCGCACATGTGCCGATGCCGGGCTTTCCGAAAGGCCGGCTTTGGTGTATCGAGATTGAAGGCATGAGAAGGAGAGACGGGTCAATGCTTCTGACCTGCCCGAACTGTGACACGGTTTTCCGGGTCGATGGCGAGAAGATCGGCCAGGCCGGACAGGCTGTCCGCTGTTCGGTCTGTGCGCATGTCTGGCAGGCCGCGCCGCCGATGCTGGTCGAGGAAGCCGAGCCGGGAGAGATGGCCAGCGCCCTGCGCACGGTCCTCGGATCGTTCCTTGTCATGCTGCTGCTGCTTGGCAGCATCGTCGGCGTGATTGTCGAGCGGGCGACCATCACCGCCTACGCGCCGGGCCTGATCGGCGCGTTCGAGCAGATCGGCCTTTCGGTTCGCCCGGACACCGAGCATCTCCGCATTGTCGATCTGAAGGCCGATTATGCCGGTGACACCATGAGGTTGAGCGGCCGTTTGCAGAACAATGCCGCCTTTTTCGCGCATGCCCCGCTTCTCGAGGTCAGGGTGGTATCCGAGTCCGGCGAGCCGCTGGCCAGCCGCATCCTCCGCCCGGATGACGCCGTGATCCGGCCGGCGATGGCAAGCGGGTTTTTCACGCAGCTTGTCTTCGAGGCCAGCAACGAGCCGACTGTCACCGTGACCATGCGTGATGATCCGGTGGTGAGGCCCTAAACAGGGCGTGGTCATTCACAGACCCGGCGCGGCGTTTCAGGACAGGGCGGGAATGGTTTCCTCGGCCAGCAATTCTGTAATGTCACGTTGCCGCCGCAGCACATGGCACGTGCCGTCAAGAACCATTACCTCGCCGGCGGGTGGGCGCGAATTATAGCTCGAGGCCATGACCGCGCCATAGGCGCCGGCCGACATCACCGCCAGCCCGTCACCCTCGGCGAGCGCCGGCATCATCCGGTCCTGCGCCAGATAATCGCCGGTCTCGCAGACCGGGCCGACAATATCCGCCGGGCCTTCCTCCGGGCCAGCCGGGGCCAATGGCAGTACCGCGTGATGCGCCTCATAAAGGGTCGGGCGCAGCAGGTCGTTCATCGCCGCATCGACGATGACGAAACGCTTGTTGTCGCCATCCTTCAGATAGATCACGCGGGTCAGAAGCGCGCCATTATTGGCGACAATCGACCGTCCCGGCTCGAATCCGAGCTGGAACCCGCTATCGGCAAAGATGCGGCTGACCAAGGTGCCATAGGCGGTGAAATCGGTTGCGGTGCCGGCCTCGTAATCGACGCCGATGCCGCCGCCAAGGTCGAGTGTCGGCACCGGCATCCCTTCGCCGCGCAGCGTGGCGCCGAAATCAAGAAGCGCCGTATAGGCGCGTTCGAACGGTTCGAGATCAAGTATCTGCGAGCCGATATGAACCGCCAGGCCAACTGGCCGGATATGCGGGTCACCGGCAATCCGGCGATAGAGGTTGGCGGCCTCGTTCTGCGCTGTCGAGACACCGAATTTGGTAGAACGCTGGCCGGTGGAAATCTTGGCGTGCGTGTCCGGGGCAACATCGACATTGACCCGCAACGCTACCGGCGCGACAACGCCGCGCGTCGCCGCCACGCGGCTGATGGCCTCGACCTCGGCCGCGCTTTCAGCATTGATCTGGCCGATCCCGGCATCCAGCGCCGCGCCGATCTCGGCGGTGGTTTTGCCAACACCCGAAAAGACGATCATGTCGGCCGGCACGCCGGCGGCGCGCGCGCGTTGCAATTCACCGCCCGAGACAATGTCGGCGCCGGCACCCTCGGCGGCCAGCAGCGCGATCACGCCAAGCGCCGAATTGGCCTTCAGCGCAAAATGCACCTTGCCACCGACCGGTGCCACAGCAGTGGCGAAATTGCGATAATCGGCGCGAATGCCGTCGCCTGAATAGACATAGAGCGGGGTGCCGTGCGCCGCCGCAATATCCTCCAGCACAAGGCCGCCGACGGTCAGGCGTCCGCTGTCATCACGCGTAAAACTGCTTGTCATGCCCTGAAATCCCCGCCGGTGTCAGGAGGCGCTGTCGGCGGATTCTGCCGGAATATCGGATGGGCGATAGGGATCGCCCCGCTTGCCACAGGCGGTCAGTCCACCGGCGACAAGCGCCAGCACCAGCATTGCAAACCCGAAACGCTTCATTGTCATGTTCCTTCCCGCTCAGCCTTCATCCAGCGCATAGCGCGTCCGCGCCTCGGCAATCCGCGCGCGCACCTCGTCAGGTGCCGTGCCCCCGAAACTGCGCCGCATCGCGACCGCCACCTCACATGACAGCACCGCCAGCACATCCGCGGTGATCCGAGGCTCAACAGCCTGCATGTCGGCAAGGGCCAGCGCGTCAAGATCGCATCCCCGCTCGGCCGCGATGGCGACGATGCTGCCGCTGACATGATGCGCCTCGCGGAAGGGCAGCCCAAGGTCGCGCACCAGATAGTCGGCAAGGTCGGTGGCGGTCGGAAAACCCTGGGTCAGCGCGGCGCGCATGGAATCGGGCCTTGCGGTCATGTCGGCAACCATGCCGGTCGTCGCGGCAATGGCGATGCCAAGCGCGTCGGCGGCATCGAAGACGCCCTCCTTGTCCTCCTGCATGTCCTTGCCATAGGCCAGCGGCAGCCCCTTCAACACAATCAGCAGTCCGTTCAGCGACCCGATGATCCGCCCCGGCTTGGCGCGGACAAGCTCGGCCGCGTCCGGGTTCCGCTTCTGCGGCATGATCGAGGATCCGGTGGTGAAGGCATCCGACAGGGTGATGAAACCGAACCTGTCCGAACACCAGATCACCATCTCCTCGGCAAGCCGCGACATATGGACGGCGCACAGCGCTGCGGCAGCGAGGAACTCCACGGCGAAGTCACGGTCCGAAACCGCATCCATGGCATTTGCCGCCGGCCGGTCGAAGCCCAGCAATTCGGCCGTCATGTGCCGGTCTGTCGGAAAAGAGGTCCCGGCCAGCGCCGCGGCGCCAAGCGGTGATTCATTCAGCCGCCGGCGCGCATCAGCAAAGCGTCCGCGATCCCGTCCGAACATCTCGACATAGGCCATGAGGTGAAAGCCGAAGGTGACCGGCTGTGCGGTCTGCAGATGGGTGAATCCCGGCATCAGCGTGTCGGCATGTTCCTCGGCCCGCCGCAGCAGGATCCCCTGTAGTTCGGCCAGCGCGGCATCGACCGAATCGATCAGCTCGCGCACCCACAGCTTGAAATCGGTTGCCACCTGGTCATTGCGCGAGCGCGCGGTATGGAGCCGGCGCGCCGGCTCGCCAATCAGTTCGGCAAGCCGCGATTCAATGTTCATATGGATATCTTCAAGGGCGGCCGAAAAGGTGAAATCGCCGTGCGTGATCTCATCAAGAATGCTGTCCAGCCCGTGATGGATCGCGTCGCGGTCCGCGTCGGTGATGATGTCGCAGGCGGCCAGCATCGTGGCATGCGCCTTCGAACCGGCAATGTCCTGACGATAGAGCCGCCGGTCATAGTCGATCGAGGCATTGATATCCTGCATCAGCTGCGACGGCCCGCTTGAGAAGCGGCCACCCCAGATGCTAGACTTCGAGGGTCCGTCGTCGGGCGATATGTCCTTCTTGGTCATGGCCTGATCCGTCCGCGCGCCGGTTCGTCGGCGACCTTTAATCCGGAAAATTCCATGAGTTATAGACGGCTTTTGCCGATTTTACAGCCAAAAACACCGGTGTCGGCGCAACGGCTGCTGGCCCCGATCCTGTTGCTGTTCCTGATGCTGGCTGTCGGTCCGCTGGCGCTGGCGGCTGCTTCCGGCACGCCCGAAGCGCCGTCACGGGAAGCACCGCCGGACCTGACCAGCCCGATCATCGACGAAACGGGGGCCGAAATCAGAATCGCGGATTTCGCCGGCCGGCCGCTGCTGATCAATGTCTGGGCGACCTGGTGTGCCCCCTGCATTGCCGAGCTGCCGGCATTGTCGCGCGCCGCCGCCGCGCTTGCCGGTGACGAGGTCACGGTGCTGCTGGTCTCGATTGACCGCGGCGGCGCGGCAAAGGCAATGCCCTTTCTGGAAACGCATGGGGTCACCGGCGTCCAGCTGGGGTTCGATCCAAAGGCGCGGCTGTCACGCGGAATGCAGGTCCGCGGCCTGCCGACGACCATTCTGCTACCGGCTGCCCGGGACGCCGCCTGGCGCTTTGTCGGCCCCTTTGAATGGGACGATCAGGCGATGCTGACACTGGTCCGCGGGCTTCTGGCCGAATGACCTTGGATCTGTTCCATACATGAAAAAGGGCGGCCATGGCCGCCCTTTCGAGTTTCACGTTGTACCGGATCAGTCAAGCGTCGTTTCCAGCTCCGGAACGGCGTCGAACAGGTCCGCCACAAGGCCAAAGTCGGCGACCTGGAAGATCGGCGCCTCTTCATCCTTGTTGATGGCGACAATCACCTTGCTGTCCTTCATGCCTGCAAGATGCTGGATCGCCCCCGAGATGCCGACAGCGACATACAGGTCCGGCGCCACTACCTTGCCGGTCTGGCCGACCTGATAATCGTTCGGCACGAAGCCGGCATCGACAGCCGCGCGCGATGCGCCAACCGCGGCGCCAAGCTTGTCGGCGACCTTTTCCAGCATCGCGAAGTTCGCGCCATCCTGCATGCCGCGGCCACCCGAGATCACGATCGGCGCCGAGGTCAGTTCCGGGCGCTCGGAGCTTGACAGCTCGGATTTGACATAGCTCGACAGGCCGGCATCGGCGGATCCGGCGGCGGCTTCGATGGCGGCACTGCCACCCTCGGCGGCGGCGGCCTCGAAGGCGGTGCTACGGACCGTCACCACCTTGACCGCTTCGTTCGATGTAACGGTGGCGATGGCGTTGCCGGCATAGATCGGACGCTGGAAGCTGTCCGCGCTCTCGACCCTGATGATGTCGGAGACCTGCATCACATCCAGCAACGCGGCGACGCGCGGCATGATGTTCTTGCCGGTGGTGGTGGCCGGCGCCATCAGATGTGTGTAATCCGACGCCATCGAGACTATCAGCGGCGCCACATTTTCAGCGATGCCATGCGCAAGCGCGGCATCGTCGGCGGTCAGCACCTTTGACACGCCGGCGATGGCGGCGGCGGATTTCGCCACCCCGCCGCTGGAATCTCCGGCGACAAGAATGTGGATGTCGCCCCCGATCCGGGAGGCGGCGGTGACGGTGTTCAGCGTGGCCGGGGCCAGCTGGCCGTCATCATGGTCTGCAAGGATGAGAATGCTCATGATCAGATCACCTTTGCTTCGTTCTTCAGTTTGTCTACCAGTTCGGCCACGTCGGATACCTTGATACCGGCCTCACGGGCAGGCGGTTCTTCGACGCGGGTGATGGTCAGGCGGGGCGCGATATCGACGCCGAGATCGGCCGCACTCATCGAATCGAGCGGCTTTTTCTTCGCCTTCATGATATTCGGCAGCGACGCATAGCGCGGTTCATTCAGGCGCAGGTCGACGGTGACGACGGCGGGCATCCTGATCTCCAGATGTTCCAGGCCACCGTCAACCTCGCGGATGACAGCGGCGCTGTCGCCCTTGATCTCGATGCCCGAGACAAAGGTTCCCTGTGCCCACCCCAGAAGCGCAGCCAGCATCTGGCCGGTCTGGTTGCAGTCATCATCGATGGCCTGCTTGCCGACAAAGACCAGTCCGGGCTCCTCGCGCGCCACCACTTCCTTCAGCAGCTTGGCAACGGCCAGCGGCTCGATCTCGTGCGGTGCCTCGATATGGATGCCGCGGTCGGCACCCATCGCCAGCGCGGTACGGATGGTTTCCTGATTCTGGGTCGGGCCGATTGACACGGCGACAACCTCGTCAGCGCCGCCGGCTTCCTTCAGCCGCAGGGCCTCCTCAACGGCGATCTCGTCAAACGGGTTCATCGCCATTTTCACATTCGCCAGTTCAACGCCGGTGTTGTCGGCTTTCACCCGCACCTTGACGTTATAGTCGATGACCCGCTTGACCGGGACTAGCACCTTCATCTGTCACTCCTTACCAACAGAGATTGCGAGAGATTACACAGCCTTTCTACACACCGACTGTGCTTGAAACATCTCCCTGTCCGGAATAATACCCCGAACAGGGAAAAACTTGCTCATTTCTGGCCAGAATTTTGTCCGGGACGCCACAACACGTCGGTTTCACCATCATTGTTGAGAGTCCGGGCCAATACGAACAAATGATCCGACAGCCGGTTGATGTACCGCATCGCCGCGTCGTTGACCACTTCCTCCGACGCCAGCTCGGTCATCCGGCGCTCGGCCCGGCGCACCACCGTGCGGCCAAGATGGAGCCATGCCGACGCTGGCGACCCGCCCGGCAGGATGAAGGATGTCAGCGGTTTCAAGGATGTGTTCATCCGGTCGATTTCGGATTCGAGACGCGCCACCTGCTCGTCGGTGATCCGCAGCGCCGGTGTGTCACTTTCCGGTGTGGCGAGATCGGCGCCGAGATCGAACAGGTCATTCTGGATGCGGCCAAGCATGGCATCGGCGTCGCTGTCATCCTCGCAATGAAGCCGCGCAAGCCCGATCACCGAATTGGCCTCGTCAACCTCGCCGAAGGCGCTTGGCCGGCGTGATGATTTGGCAACGCGGCGCCCGTCGACAAGGCTTGTCTCGCCATCATCGCCGGTGCGGGTATAGATCTTGTTCAGTTTCACCATTGCGGAATGCGTCTCCTGTTGACGTCCGTGGTTTCGCGCCCGGCCTAGCTGCTGGCCTGCCGGAACCACATCAGGATCAGGATCAGGGCCAGCGCGATCGCCTGGAAGACAATCCGATAGCGCATGATCCGGTTGGAATTCTTGACGTTGTATTCACCGCCCCGCGCCATCGTGATCACCCCCCAGAACAGGATCACGGCGACGATGCCAAGTGCGGCAATGAGGATGAACTTGTCTGCGGCCATGGGAAAGGCTGCCTTGTGCAAGGGCTGGATGCGCGGGCGGATGCCAGATAGATAGGATGCCGCGCGGCAAAAAGCTAGAGATCGGCGAGCTCGGCGTCAAAGCGTCGCGCGGTGGCAACCAGCGTGTTGCGAAGAAGGCAGGCAATGGTCATTGGACCGACGCCGCCCGGCACCGGCGTGATGGCACCGGCAATGGCCGCGGCGCTGGCGAAATCCACATCGCCGGTAAGCCGGAATTTCCCCTCGCCGCGTTCCGGTGCCGGCACCCGGTTGATCCCGACATCGATCACCGTGGCCCCCGGCTTGATGAAGTCGCCAGTGATCATTTCCGGCCGGCCGACCGCGGCGACAAGGATATCGGCGGCGGCGCAGACAGCCTGCAGATCACGTGTCCGCGAATGCGCGATGGTCACCGTACAGCTTTGTTGCAGCAGCAGCTGGGCCATCGGTTTGCCGACAATGTTGGAACGGCCGACAACAACCGCGTTCAGGCCGGACAAATCGCCAAGATGATCCTGCAGCAGCATCAGGCAGCCATAGGGCGTGCAGGGAACAAGCGCGTCCTGGCCGGTGGCAAGCCGCCCGGCATTGACCACGTGAAAGCCGTCAACATCCTTGTCTGGCGAGATGGCGTTGATCACCGCGGCCTCGTCGATCTGCGGCGGTAGTGGAAGCTGGACAAGGATGCCGTCGACACCGTCATCCGCATTCAGCTCGTCGATAATGGCCAGAAGTTCGTCCTGACCGGTTGTCGCGTCGAGACGTCTTTCGATGGAGCGCATGCCGGCGGCGGTCGTGCGTTCGATTTTGTTGCGGACATAGACGGCGCTTGCCGGATTGTCGCCGACCAGCACCACTGCCAAGGCCGGTGCCCGGCCAATCTTGCCGGCCAGCTCACTTGCGGCAGCGGCGACCCGCGCCACCAGCCGGTCGGAAAAGGCCTTGCCGTCGATTACCGCGGCGCCGGTGGCTCCTGCCTGTGTGGCTCCTGCCTGTGTGGCTCCTGCTGCCTGTGTCATTCTGTCCCCCACATTAACCGGCGCCCCCACTGAACCCGGAACGCCCGCATTGTGGGCTGGCGCGACGGCTTGTCCCGCCGGATATGCGCCGTTTTGTTCGCCCGAGGCGACATGCCGCACACCAGCGGGCGCTGTCAGGTCAGGCCAGCCAGAAAGCTGATGACAAGGTTGCGCAGGAACTGCACCGCCAGAAGAAGGATGATCGGGCTGACATCAATGCCGCCCAGATCCGGCAGCACGCGGCGCACCATGCCCATCAGCGGTTCATGGATGCGGCCGAGGAACGTCAGTGCCATGCGAACAATGGGCTGCCATGGATTCACGATCTTGAAGGCGATCAGCCAGGTGATGATGATATAGGCCACCATCGTCCAGATATAGAGATTGACGATCTGGTCGATGAGAATGATGAGAGCGGTCATGCGATCCTGTCCGGGCTTGTCTGCCTGTCTTTCGGCTTGCCGTGCAGACTACACGCACTGGCCATCCTGATTCAATGACCGGGATCGGATCGGGCTCGAATCAGGGATCAGGATGCGGCGGGGATGGGCCAGGAACGGGTCGGCCCAAGTCCTGTCCTGTCCGCCTCGATTTCCTGTTGCGCCGGGCGGAGGCAGGCACTAAACCACGCGCCATGGGACATGCTGTGCGAAAAAATGGCGGCCGCGGGATTGTCATCGCCGCCATCATCG
>Ga0181585_10002472_pt1 | contig 16374 bp, 6 predicted proteins | sample 071ome_29_FD_132469 | JGI IMG/M metagenome (GOLD analysis project Ga0181585, IMG submission 132469) | Coastal salt marsh microbial communities from the Groves Creek Marsh, Skidaway Island, Georgia - 071407BT metaG (megahit assembly) | ecosystem: Environmental > Aquatic > Marine > Intertidal zone... | reverse complement strand
TTACTCATCAAGTAATCCATATTCTTACTTTAATCAGGGAGGACCTACATCCAATTCTCACTCGAAACATTCTCGTCAATCTTTCTTTAATCAAGGAGGATCTGTTAGTAGCAGTTACTCATCAAGTAATCCATATTCTTACTTTAATCAGGGAGGGTCTACATCCAATTCTCACTCGAAACATTCTCGTCAATCTTTCTTTAATCAAGGAGGATCTGTTAGTAGCAGTTACTCATCAAGTAATCCATATTCTTACTTTAATCAGGGAGGACCTACATCCAATTCTCACTCGAAACATTCTCGTCAATCTTTCTTTAATCAAGGAGGATCTGTTAGTAGCAGTTACTTTAATCAAGGAGGTTCTGTATTCAATGTTGATTCAAATAAATCTTCTTATTCTAACTTTAATCAAGGTAATAATGTCTCCAGTCATTCTGTTAATAAATATTCTCGCTTCAATCAAGTAGGTTCTATATTCAATACTTATTCAGATAAACCTTCTTACTCTGAGTTTAATCAAGGTAGTAGTATTTATTTTAATAATAGAAATAATAATGCGAATAAATCATTTAATTCGTATATTGGTAACTCAAGAAATCAAAGCATCATGAATTCAATGACTTCTTATAGTAGTCAACCAGCTTTTACTAACTTACCTAAATCTAATAATCCTTTCTCCGTGTCTAGAGATGGAGATCGCCCTAATAATAGATCTTCCATAAATCGCAATACTATTAATAGCCATTCTGATATAAATTTATCTCGCCCCATAAATAATGTTAGCTATCAAAACCAAAATTCTTCTTTTGATAATAAAAGTAACTACTTTAGAGATCAGTCTTACCAAAATAAAACAATGTACATGAGTAAAGGTGGCAAGGTTCACGGTCCTGGTGGGATTGACAAAGTTGGGCCAGTTATGCTTGATAAAGGTGAATATGTTGTTAAGGCTTCAAGTGTGCAAAAAGTTGAAAAGAAATATCCAGGATTTTTCAACAAATTAAACACTATCAAAATGAATCAGGGTGGCATAGTAGATAGTCCTGAAAGTAAAAAAACTGAAACCGTAAATACTCAAAACGAAAACCAAACTAATTCTAGCAATGTTACTGTTAATATTAATGTTTCACCTAATGGATCTGTATCTACTGAAGGGGGTGGCCCAAATGAGCAAGAATTTGCATCGCGAATCAAAGATGCAGTCATCAATGTTATTTCGCAAGAGCAACGAATCGGGGGTGTGCTAAGTGGCAGTTAAAAACGCTCAGTTCAACTACGATCAGGAATTCTTTCTTGATGGTTGTCAATTATCGGGGGTAGTTAGTATAGATGGTGGTTACAGTATTGATGAATCTCCTATTAATATCATAGGTAAAGGTCATACTTTTCCTGTAAGGCAAGGTTCTTTAGTTGGCAATTTTAATATTTCTAAATACTATATTGGTAAGGAAAAATTACTAGATTATACTGATGATCAACCAATTAGTGGTAGTATTAATTACGGAGACTCTAGTTTTGGTTTTCTGAGTGGTTTTCTAACTGAATATTCTCTATCTGCAGGTATTGGTCAAATTCCTACAGCTAATGCATCCATTGTAGTATACGGAGATATTGGTGAAGGTCTCAAGGACCAAGGTAACACAACTCATCCACCCATACAAATACCAAATCAAGGCTCAATACTTCTTGACGTTCATGGTTTTAATACTAATAGGGTGTCTAGCTTTGATTATTCTATACGCATCAATAGGGAGCCTATTTATAAAATTGGTGAACCTTTTCCAATTCAAGTACATACAGACTTCCCTATATATGAAGAGTTAAATGTTAGTATTGATGTTGACGACTACGAGGTTGATAAAATTTCAAGTTATCTAGAGTCTCCTATTGTGAAGGATGTTGAAATTTCTTTAAACAATCCCATTAATAATCAATTAATTGAATCTATAAAAATTCAAAATGCAAGACTATTAAGTCAATCTATTCAAAGCAGCAGTGATGCATCTTTAGCATTGCAGTTATCTTATCAGGGTTACATTAATAGATCGGATAGAATATAAAATAATGAAATTTATACCATACGAAGATGTACCTATTCGCTTATCGAATGGATCACAGCAAGAATTTTTGTTCGCCGAAAGCGCAAATTTATCAGTCCAACAGCCAACAGAGACTGCTCGACAGTTGAATGACAATTTAATTCAAATTTGTAGTTTGCAAGAATCTGACCCTACATCCACAAAACTATCCTATACTCGATTTACTTTAAATCCTGGTAAAACTTATTCTGCTGTTTTAGGTCCAACAAATGGACCCCCTAAACCTTTACCTTCATCGATATATAAAATACCTAAAGATACTCCTATTGTGTTCCCTAATCATAAGAGGTTGTTTTTTAAGCATGATGTCTTCCCGGATGGGCATAATTATGTAGTTGAATTATACTGTAACAGCGATACTTCTATTCCTGAGTCAAGTATACAAAATGGATATATCGATCCAATTTTTAAAAGTATACCTACGGGCCCTGCTGTTGGATCTTTAGATGTTAATTTTTATTTTAACTCATTTAATTTAAATAGGTTTTTTAATTTAACTGGATTATTTAATGTTAGTGATCACCCTCCAATCAATGAGCGTCACGTTCATGGCAATTTAGGCGATTTCTCTTTTGATAGAGCTTACTTAAATAATTTATCTTTTTCTCTTGCTCCAAATTCTATATCTCAGGCTACTGCTAATTTTGATATATATGGTCAGATCGATCATGATACTAGTTTAACTGAATCATATTTTAGTCGTGCTCAGTTTGATTATATGCGTAACAAATCCATTGCTCATGGCCAGAATAGTAAGATTATAGGTACTACGGAATTTGATATGGAACACCCGATTTCATGCTCTTATTCTATATCCTCTAATCGATCAGCTACATTTCAAGTTCCTGAGTCTAGCAATATAGATTCTCAAAGAAATCTCATGAATGTCCCGAAAAGGGTTTCTAATACCAATACAGTTATCAATGTTAAGATTGAGGGTGAGCATCTTGATCCATCTATTATTTCTGAAGAAAATGGATCTGAATATGCAAATTTAAAAATCTTACTAAAAGATTTAGAATATGATAACTTTTCTGACAACTCTGACGGACTTATTCAAACATTTAGCTGCTTTGGCCCAATCACCTCCAAATCATTGAGTGTTGATTCTCAAGGTTATTTAGTTGGGTCAATGAGCGCGTCCCAAACATTACGATAATGAATGTAAAAAATCCAAGTAATAATTCTAGTTTCCCCAACTTCCTTCCTTCCTTTGGTTGTACTGCATCTTTTAGTTCTGTTAATGAGTCTATAACTTTTGCTGATAACTTTAAACAAGTGTTACCTAAGGGAATAAATTCATTAACAATGAAGTTGAATTTAAATTTCAATCAGTTAACTAATATACAATCACGCGAATTAATTTCATTTTTCGAAAATCAATTTAAATATAAACCTCAATCAACAACTAATGATAGTCAAGGCAGGCCTACATTTGATAGTAAACGTTTGGATGCATTTCTATACTCTCCATTTTATCCATATAAAGCTAATCATTTTAATTGCTTACGTTATTCTGTGAATGTTAATAGGTTTAATGTAAATGATGTTTCTGCAGAACTCATTTCTATAAATAATACAATCTTGGATTCTATTGAGCCTAATGTTTTTACCACTCAATCTAGACAGCTTATGTCTGAATATGAATTAATTTGTACGGAAATTATTCCTAGCGATATTTCAAGTTTACATGGTTCAAGTACGGAAATTATTCCTAGCGATATTTCAAGTTTACATGGACATCATTCAAATTCCACTGAAGATAAAAATCATGTTTTTTCATTAAAAAATCAATCCACAGATGATGAGAAACTTTCCATATCTTTACAAGAAGGTAATTATTTATATGAAAAAGATACATATAGATCTTTTAAACTAAATGAATCATTAACGATTGGTAATAATTCTACGGAACAAGCTAGTATACAATCTACAAGCGAACATCCTTCGCAACATAGTTATAATAATGGTTTAACTGAAAATAATCAACATAGACATTCTATCTTTATTGATAACCCTAATGAGTGTTCTTTTTATCCTTATGCTCCTAGGGTTGGCGACGAACATTTAGATTGTAAGATGTTTGATTTTTATCCCAGCTATTCCACTAATATAGAGTTTTCTCCAAAATATAAAAATGCAAATCTTCAGGAGATTTCTCAAAGGTATGTCAAGTATGGATTTAATCCAAATCTATGCAATTTAAATCTTTCATTTAATAACCGCTCAAACATAGAAGCTAAGCGTATATTGTTATTTTTAGAAAATCATCTGGGATACAAGAAATTTGCATTCCATGTTCATAGTGATTATGTATCCAATAATAATAATACTAATTACAATTTAAACAACAAAAATAAAATACTATATTTTTATTGCCCAGAATGGACTCACACATTTAACTATTACAATAATCACAACATTAATGCAACATTTATAGAATGTTTGTCTTGATACATGTATAATATATTATGGCTTTCGAAGAAGATATAAAACAAGCAATAATGGATTCAGATCCATCTGCTCCGATTAGTCTATATAAATTAGAACTAAAAGATAAAAATGGCAGCTCTATAGGTTTTTATAAGTTTCACGGTGGAGAAAATGGATATCAAAATAATATACGTTATGGTGGAACTTCGAACAATAAAGACGAATATCTTTATGTTCCCCTGATTGCATCAGGTTTCGATTATGTTGATCAAACTTTACCTCGACCAACGTTAAGATTTGATAATACTGATAGTTATTTTAGCTTACGAGCTAATCACTTTGATAATTTTATTGGCTTCAGGATAGTGCGCATAAAAACCTTTGTTCGCTTCCTTGATGGATCTAATTTCCCAAACGGAGTCAATCCTTTTGGTTCTGGCAATGAATCTTCCTACCCTCAAGAAACCTACATTATTAACAAAAAAAATGTAGAGAATAATCAGGCTATCGAGTTCGAGCTTGTTTCAGTTTTTGAGAGAGAGGGCGGGTTAATTCCATCTAGAAAAATAGTATATAATGTATGTCAATGGAAGTATAGGAGTGAGCACGGGTGTGGTTACAATGGCAAACCTGTTGCAGATGAATCCAATAATATTAGTCAATTTCAGAATCCCGTGAATCGTGGAACTTATTCGGACAATGAAACATATAGTGCTAAAGATTATGTTTTTATAGACAATGGTGCTGCTGAAAAACAATTTTTCGTTTGCATCTCAAGCACAACAGCTGGTGAAAGTCCGATCACTCATCCTAAAAAGTGGGTCAAGGACTCGTGCTCGAAAAACTTAAAAGGTTGTCGATTGAGATTTAGCGAAACAGAACTAAATAGGGGGCTACCTTTTGGAGGATTTCCTGGATCTTGGCCAGCATAAACAAGCATTTCAACAATGCTTTCGTTACGCTTTATCTTCTTCTGATGCTGAGGTTTGTGGCTTTTTTTATCTAGATTTAAAAGATTCTAGTCTACGTTTTTTAAAAGTTGCAAATGAAAACCTAGTGGATCCACATTCATTCACGAGTTCCAATCCATCATTTTATACTATGTATTTAAATAATTCAGTTATCTCCCTTTTTCATAGTCACTTAACGGAAGATTACCCTAGTGAATTAGATATAGAATCAGCTAAATCTTTTAATTTACCTTCTTTTATTTTTAATATTAGCAATAAACATAGCTTTTTATATTACCCCAATAACTATCAACCAACTAATTTAAAATGTAGACAATTTATTCCTTACTTTCAAGATTGTATTATATATGTTAAAGACTATCTTTTGAGTAGGTTTAATATAAATTTACAAGGTTATGAAATTAATTGGTCGAGAAATTCACTTGATTCATTGAATCAATTATTGTTTTACCTTGACAAATTCTTTATTGAATCTTCAGTGAATAACATTAAAAGTGGTGATGTATTAATTTTTGAGCCCAATGTTTCTATTTATCCTCATATAGGTATTGTTGACAATAATTTATTTTTTCATCATCCAGTTTATGGATATCCAATTTCTGAATTTATTGGCCCTGAACTTTTAAATAAAGTGTATAAAGTATATAGGTACAAGGATTTATGAGAAAGTTTATTATTCATGGGGAATTAACTCGTTACATTGGTCGGACAGTTAATGTAAATTGTCATAGTGTAAGGGGATTTTTTGAGTATTGTTTTGGTAGATTTCCTGAATTCAGAAAATACTTTATCAATAAAATTTATAAAGGTGGTAATTTTATTTTTATTGATGATAAAAAAAATCATTTAGATGCTTATTGCTCTGATTTAATTTTAAATCAAGACTATTATCATGTATTCCCTAAATTAGAAGGTCAGGCAGGTGGTCCAATTATGGGTTTTGCTATGAATGCGTTAATGGGTTATGGCATGCAAAAGTTAGCTAATAAATTAAACCCAGTAAAATCGAGTGGTAAAGAATATGAAATTATTACAACCAATTCTTGGCTTTATTCTTCTAATGACAACCGAACTGAGCAAGGTGTTCCTATCCCTATTATTTACGGTCAATTAAAGGTTGGTAGTTTAGTCATTAATTCTAACATTTCTAACTTCGAATTTGATTATGATTCAGCTACTATTTTAAGAACGCGTAAAGTTGACTGTAATATTTTCACAGATAATCCAGGTAAAACATTTACTTTTGATCAAAGAATTCATCTGTTATCAACCATCAATAATTTTTCAATCCTTAATACGGATGAAATCGTAAATGACCATATAATTTCTTCCGAAAACAATCAAGAAGACCCCAGCAAAAGATCTCTATTAAGTGACTCTATAGTTGGTTCTCAAGCAAAAACATTTCAAGTTAGTCAAGGTAATGATAGTTATAACTCTCACTATTCTTCTACTCCATCTCAAGGTGGAAGCAAATTATCTTTAGGACCCTCTTCTTCAAAAGCTTCCAACTATAACTCAACTCAAAGCTACCTTGATAATGGTAGTAATAATTCAGCTAAACCTTACATTTTTCCTAAAGATGATGATTTAGATTCTTTTTTACGGCCCCAGTCTTCTAGTGATTCTTGTTTTCTTTTGGTTGATCAAGATCAAAATGAAGAAAAACTTACTCGCTCTAGAGTTGGGTCTAGAGGTAATTATAATAAATTGGAATCAATAGGCATTTATAGAAATTTAGATATTATATCTGAAGGCCCTATAGCCGGTTTAGCTCTCCCAATCACTGGAGACTCTAACTTCGATTTGAATACAAGTGCATTCTCTAACGATCATGGATTAATATCCCTAGGTTATAGTAAAAACGCTCAAATATTATCATCAAAAGATAATTCTGCGACCTTTAAAACTATTAGTTTTTCAAAAAAACATAACAAGTTATTACCTACTTCTCAAATTGATAAAGATAATCCCTCTTTCGAAATTGAGATTAATGATCCTGGATCCACCTATCCTCCCGATCTCAACGAGCATATGATTATAGGTAATATGCCTGCTTCAAATAATGAACATGAATTAGCGGTTGAATTTGATCGACCTTTATCTGTTGAGGATCCATCTATATCAGAAGGGAACATAGACCCAGACACAAGTCCCTCTCTTGATGATGAAGTTTTAGGGGTTTCATCTATTATATCTACAAACAAATTGTACGCCTTACTAGAACATAAACATAATAACTCAGACGATGGTTTTGCTATGCTTGGTACTTATTATGCATTCAATAGAATAAATTTACGTTTACTTTTAGATAACTTTCACGATCAATCGAGTTGGGATGATCTTGTTAACAGATTTTTAGAATCCAATCCGGAATTTGATGATAGTATAAATTCTCTCTCGATGACTACCTATACATTGCCAGACGATTTTCTAATTTCAGTTGGTTTGATAGCAAGTGTTCCCCACCTTGGAGTTTTGTCTTTAAATCAATTTAGAAGTGATACCTCTACATTTGATAAATGGAGTGCAGGTTCTAATATTGGACTACCTTCGAATTTGATAGACACGAATGAAAATTCAGTCTATGAATATATTCCAGTTTTTAATGACCTAAGTTGGATTTATTTTCTACCTTTTAATATTCTGGATATTTCTAATGATACTTTCGGTATGTCTTTTGAAAAATTTCACAAATGGTCTCAATTGCTACACATAGAAACTGATAAACCATTAGAACTAGATATAGAATCTATGTCTAATAATGAAGAATTTAAAAACTTAATAAACTTAGGTAATTCTTTAAGTAGTTCTATAAATGAAGATTTTCGCATTAATATTTCCCCCGACAACTTTCCTGCTCATTTGGATTTTAAATTTCGTGAGCAACAAGCTTTTTCAAGCCCAGAACGACAAAGGTCTTCTCAGCCTTATTGTTTAGATTTTGGATTCGCAACTTCCTCCTCTATACACACAGATGCTGGCTTGCAAAGTTATATGTCTGATGATCTTGATTTTGTCATTGAGTCTTTAAATGATGCAAATAGATTTAATGAGGAAAATTTAAAAGGTATGTTGCGACCATATGCTGATATTCGAGGTGACTCTTTAACTTTAGACGATATTAATAGTATAACTATTACTAAGGCATTATGGACTGGCGATGGACGATGGGAAGTTACTGATTTACAAGATCAGCAGCAGATTATCTTCGGCAACCCAGAAAACGGATGGCACACTATCAACAGAGGCTGGGCGTGGTCAACTTGCACGCGCAATTATTTGACTCGACAACGAATACATAATGTAGTTATTTTAAGGGTTCCATTGGCTTCACTACTTTTCCAACGACCAATCACTATTCAGCATGTTATAGTAAGAGGTGTCCAGCAACAACTAAACGATTTCTGCGGATCATTTGGATTTACGGATATAGAAAATACAGATGTAAATTTTGTTGATAGTTTTGGTAACACGTTTGACATAGAAAATAATATTTTTAGAGTTAACGGGGATTCGGGTGAATTGTTGGCTTCAGATTTTACTGATAGATATCGATATATGATTGATTATCCTCAAGGTGGTTTTGACGATTCGGGGGAAGCGGTTGGTGGTTTATATGCTAAAATTAATGCTTTTAGCGTTTTCTCTGGCGACAATGAGTTTGAGTTAACTGATCAACCCGACAATAAAGCAACAACTCATAATATTGGTTTTGGAGATAAAAAAGCCCCTATTTCACTATTTTTACGGAATGAAAATTTTGCTGATGATTTTATAAACAAAGCTCAAGAGCTTATTCGAAGTGAATTAAATAAACCTAATTTTTCATTTGAACGAGCTACCATAACTACTACTAAAGACGCTGAAGGGGTAGAGCATACCCCTAAACATATTAAAATCATACCAGGAGTTGGTTCTACATTAGCTAATTCAATAAATGGTAGCCCCGCATATATGTACAACCAGAACAATGCGTGGAAGCTTGACGACTTAAAAATCATAAATAGTGGTGAAAATATTCTAGAAAATACTGTACTAGATGAAGATATTATTGAATTTCTTAATATTGATGCCGCTGAATTCCTCGAGTCGTTTGGGTCCCTTTTAGAAGATCATGTTCGAGGATTTTACAACGATAGCTTACTTTATCGAGCTGAAGTTATAGTTTTTAGAGCACGTAATCTAGGGTTTAGCGGCACGGTTTTATCTAAGTATTGTCTTACCAACATAGATTGTTTTTGCAAGATATCAAGTTTAGGTAAAATTGATAAAATTTTTATTACCAAAATTCCTGACAATCCAGTATGGGATAATGATGGAAACAGTGGTGAAGGTATGTGGACACCAATTCATCCATTTAGTCACGAACGTCCAGCTCCCCTTAATGTGGATAACTCTAACACAGAAAATAGTGTGAAAATAAATAGCCCTTCTTACCAGGATTTAGGCATTTTATTAAAAATTGATTCCAGTAATCAATCTCAGGAAATAATAGTAGAGTTTAATAACAATGGAACTCTAAAAACTGCTTCTAGCGTTAATATCTTTGATGACTATAAATCATACGTTCAAGGTTTAGATCGACCTAGTTTATCTAGGTCAGGTCAAACAATTGCTCAAGGTATTATATGTAATAATATTGTTAATAATCGAAAAAAGTTTTCTTTATCTGTAAACAAAAAAGATTTAAATAATCAAGAAAATCTCGCAAATCCTACGACTGAAGCTAGGATAGATTGCTCACTTGAACAGATAACACTGGATAGTTCAGGTCAATATACTAAACCTGATGATATAGGTGATTGTGCAGCCCTCATTGTTCAAGAAGGAGATAGTAGCACATTTTTTACCGGTAGAATAACAGGTGTAACCATTGGCGATGCAGGCGTAGGTTATCTTACTAAAGCAGGGGGTCAAATTTTTGATCGTTCAAAAATTCAAATTTTCAATAAATTAATGGGGGTAGAAAATATTACCTTATCTTCTCTTGGTTCTAAATCGAATTTAGGTTATCAACCTAACAGTGTTTTTTATATTTGTGGATTTATTGCAAAATCCGATATTACTCCAGAAGAATTAAAACAAACACCTCCAAGCTTTGATAGCAATGATAAACATGATGACTGGTGGCAAGAAAACAGTAATTTTAGGAATGCATTTTCTGCAACTACCAATCATAGATTACGTGGCCGTTACTCACCATTAGAATTAACCTGCTTTAAGGCGGTTGCTTTTGTTGATAACTTGGGCTCTATCGATTCAATCAAAGTGATTGATTCAGGCTATCAATTAGCTAACGAATTTAAAGATATCACTTATGAACAAGATGAATTGTGTGTGCATTTAAACGTTTCCGAATCAGTACTATCTTTACTGAATGGAGTTAATTTTCAGGATACAAGTGTAGGTATTTCAATTTCCCCACAGTTAAATTATTCTTCTGGATTTTCATCTAAAAGCAAATATCGAGCAAATGCTCAATTAAGTTCGTTTGAAGTTGTAACACCTCAAGAATGGACGTTTTATAGTTTTCCTTATGATTTTCACTCTTTAATGTCCAGTCTGCTTTGGCCGGGATGTAATATGATAAAGCAAGATCTGATTCTCAACATTCCTGCTGATTCACTTAGGGGTGATAATTTCGGCAAGCTTTCCAGGATTCAAATGTTGCGTCCCGGAATGGGTTTTTCTAGAAATTTTAATGTTAACAATCTTTTTGAAGATTCTTCTTTTGATGATAATTCTAGTCAAATCAAGTTTTTTGTATCTACAAACAGCGATGGAGAAATAACTCGACTTACTATTGATGAAAATAATAGTGCTGCTGGATATGGTGAAGAAGATCAGAATTTAGAGCTGTCTTTTTCTGAACGCTTTACCTCTTCCTCTATTGAATTGGATGAAACTTCCGGGGAACTTGACTCTTTTTCTTGGGCATATAGTATATTTCTTAATAACACACCTATTAGAGATCATACTGGACGATTTAATTTTTCGAAATTTGATTTTAATATGTCTTGCGGTTTTTTTCAGAATGGAAATCAAAGAACAATTAATCAAATTAACAATTTAGATAATGAAGTGCTATCGAATTTACCCAATCAATTGAAAAAACCATTACTGGAAAACAATGACTTTAGATTGCCCGCACAAACTAAAGTCATTAATTACCCTTTATATGGGCCGAGAAATCATGAGGAACGTGATTATTATTACACTCATACAGTATCTAACCCTGATATATCTATGGTTGCTTTATCATTTAAAATTAATGAATTGCATTATATTTATGAAGGTGATGAGGAAATAGTGACTTTAAATTTAATGCCGATTATTGGAGCTATTTTAGGTTATGTAGGTGCCGGTAAATTAATTGAAATGCTTGGAGGCTTAATGCCTGATCCTCAAGTTCAAACCAATGCAGGCAACACTGGTCCAGCTTGTGGTACTGCAGTCACTGGTGGACCTGGATTTGGGTTGAATGTACCCACTGCATCTCACGCTAGTAAGGTATTATCAGTTACTAAATTCGCCAAGGATTTAATGTCGTTTGGCTTACAGTTAATCGGAGGAGTGCTTGGTTATGCTATAGCTAGCAAGGTGCCCTGCCCTAGTTTTTTATGTTTTAAAGTTGGAAATTTAATTAAAAACAGCGGTGAAATTTGGCCCGCCAAAATGAGCTTCAAAATAGAATACGGCATAGAAGGAGAAGATTCTCAAAATTGGAAAAGTTATACTCTTACTGTATCTGGATGCGCTACATCTCCCTTTATAAAAGATGTGTATCTTAAAGATTTTCCAGATCTAGCACATAAAAGTGATCCGAAAAATATTAAAAAAAGAGTAATTAAAGTCTATAGGCTTACTAGAGAAATGGATCCCATTCAATATGGAATAATGGAAGCTCGATTCAAAATGGATGCTGAATTATTTTCTGCAACAGAATATATAGGAGGGTTTTTCTCATACCCCAATACAGCATTATTTGCAATGAGAACTAATTCTAAAGACTTGCCAGATATACCCAAAAGAGAATTTATCATTAAAGGTAAACTTGTAAACATACCATCTTTTTATGAACCAAACACTGGTACATATGGACGAATTCCTTCTGATAATCAAGAATTTTTTAATTCTTCATTAACGTGGACTAGCAACCCAGCATGGGTTATATATGATTTATTAATTAATCCGATTTATGGGTTGGGTAAATATGGAGTCAAGAAAGAAGATATTGATGAATTTTCGTTTTTACGTTTTTCCAAATTAGCTGACGAACCAGTGACAACTACCCTCGAGGGCAGAACTTACAAAGAAAGAAGGTTTATGTGTAACTTGTACGTCGATCAACAAAAACCGGCTTATGAGTACATTAAAAGCTTGCTAAATTTATATAATGCGACACTAAACTTTAGTGGTGGTAGAATTTATATATCTGACGATTCGAAAAGGGACCCTGTAATGATATTCAATAATTCAAACATTACTGAATCTGGCTTCAGTTACTCGAGCACACCTAAAACAGAAAGGTTATCAGCCTGCACTGTAGATTATTTAGACGAGCGCGATGAGTATAGTTTGAAAAGCGAATACTTTGAAGATAATGAAAGCATTGCTGAAGTTGGTTATGTGCATGTAAGACTTGCCGGCATTTCTATCACCCGAAAGGGAGAAGCTCTTCGTTTAGCTAGAAGTAAGGTATTAACCACTCAAATGCAAAAAGAAATTATTCAATTCGAAACTGGCCTACCAGCATCTTATTTGAGAATTGGTGATGTAATAAAAGTTATAGACAATAACAGATTGCCAAACCAATCCTCTGGAAGAATATTAAAAATTAGCACGGACAGAAGGTCTGTAGAAATCGATATTCCTAAATCTGCTTTACCGAACTTCACCTCTCTTTCTATTCAATGCGTAAAAGATGAAGGTGATATGGATGATGACAGATCTCCCCAGTTCGAGGATTACGAAGTACAAAATGCTAGTGGTGGTTTTACCATTAATTTAGAACAAGCAGTTGACTCTAGCGTTCGGCCTGGATTTACTTGGATGATTAATAAAAGTTCAAATTCTACATTTACTCCCCAACAATATCAAATTAAAAACTTAAAAGAGATTGACGGCTTGAAGTTTGAAGTGATTGCAATTGAATACAATCCTGATAAATTTGATTTAATTGAAGTATAATAATATAATATTATTATGGAACCAACTGGAGAAATTAGCTTTACATGGCCTACTGGATCTTATTCTAAGTATAATGTTAAAAGTTACCTTAACGACTCCATCTATCAAAATATAACGTCATATAATCAACACTATACTGGATCAGGCTTGTATGAAGGTGATAGTATTTATATTGATGTTTATGGGTATATTGATGATTTTTTGATTACCCCTGCATATTATTCTAGTGATGTTGAGCTTGTGCCTATATCGAACTTTGGTGAACTTAATAATTTTAATGTTTTGGTTGGGTTTGACTTTAATAATTCTCCCACAAGTTTCAACAAAATTGGTTCATATTATTATGGTAATGTAGATTATTTAAATAGACTTAATAATATATCTCTATCAATCAAAAACGTAAGAGATGAACAAATTATTAAAGACTTAAATGAAGAACCTTTATTTACTTCAATTGGTTACCGTTTTATTTCTAATGATGAAACTTTATTTTCTGGAGTTTCTTTTGATAACGAAATTGAGTTTAATAATATTTATTCTGAGCATTTTATCTCTGGAGAATTTATACTTAACGATGTTCATAACCATTCAACTACTGGGTTTATTCAATTTAATAACTATCCTCCATTCATTCAAAAATGTACTCATAGTTTTCAGAATTATAGTGGCGACTATGTGGATTTATCTATCTCTCTGTCAACTTCATTAAATGATGTTTCTAGTTACTACTATAGTGTTAGTGATAATATTAGCCAAACTAATCCTTTTATTACTGGTGTAGCGACTACCAAAAACTTCAATATAGATTATCCCATAGGTCAATCCGGCTTCCTTGAGATAACTCCCTACAATTGGAATGGTAGTGGCCTCAATTTTACATACAGTAAACCTTTACATTATGTAATTCCAATCGATATTGAACCTACTAAACCGTCAAATATTATAAGCAATTTCACATTATCTATTGATGATCAATATATTTATAATAACTTTGCTTTTTCAAATTTAAATGACATAGGTTCCTATGGATTAATATCGATTGACTCAGATAAATCGTTAGCTTTTTCAGAAGATTCTTACTTCACTGGAAATCTTGATTCTTTAAATAGTTTACAATTTGATTATTTTCACAACAGAACTGGAGATCATGATACATTTTATTCTACGATTGCATTATATCAAAGCGGCTCAAATCAACAAGAGGATTATTTAACTCGCACAATTAAAAAACCTCTACCAAGTATAATCTATAAAAATTTAACTTTTGATTATATTAATGGCTATTCAAAGCTCTCTTTCAATACTAATCCTAATATTCAAAATACCGGATTAATTAAATTAATTTACTCCGGCCACAGCGATACTGGTTTCCTTGATTATAATAACGAAAGTATAATAAGTTATTCAAGTTATGCCAATTACGATTATAGACTTGTCAATGCATTAAATGAATCTATTGTTTATGAATCTGGAAATATTCAAGGTGAAGCCTTACTGCCTGAATTAAATATCTTCTTGAATGTAGAAGCTTCCCCTCAAGATACAATTTACTATACTATTAAAAATGCAAATCCTGTAAAAAATATAGTCGGTATTAGAGAGAGGCATAAAGCTGTAGCTGTTCCTTATTCTGGTAACTTTAGTTCTTCATTGACCGAAAATTTCGTTTTTGATGAATATGAAAGTTACCCTTACCGAGATATCAGTTTGGGTAGTCATCTTTTATACACAGATAATACTATTCAGAGAGACAAGTCTTATAGTGTTGAAGGTGATGGTTATTCAGGGTCTTATATTAGTGGTCAGTATTACATGTATCATTTCGAACCTTACAATGCCTTTACAACTGGTTCTGGTGTTTTTGAATTATTTCATTTTAATAATGATTCCATTAGAAATGTAGATATAAATCGCCAAGATTTGGTGGAAGTTAATGTGAGTAATTTAAGTGGAATTGTGTCTAACGATTTAGTTGATATTAATAATAGTCAATCTATTGTTGGTGAAAAAACTTTTGAGTCTGATGTCTACATTAGCAATGGTAGTAAAATATTTTTATACGATAACTCTGGAAACCAAAGTCATGCATCGACTGTTAGTTATGTAGATGAAACTTATAATTATATTTTAAATGAATTAAACGATCAAAAAGTTTATATTGCTAGACTGCCTCTTAATTCTGGTATCGACAATATATCTATTGATTATACTACTTTAAACTTAACTGGCTCACCTTGTGTTAATCCTTCTATAGTTTTTCCTAGTATTAGTAGTAGTTTTATTAGTGCTAATACATACGGTTTACCCACGACTGGTGAAACTAGTATAAAGTTTTCTGATACTATTCCTGAATCTGGGTATTTTTTAGATTTAATGATTTCGGACTTACATAAAAGTTTTGTAATAATTAAACCTAGCCCTAGTGTAACACCAACTCCTACCACTACCTCCACCCCCTCAGTCACGCCTACAGCTACACCTACAGCAACTAGCACCCCAACACCCTCAATCACACCTACAGTAACAACTACAGCAACTAGCACCCCAACACCCTCAATCACACCTACAGTAACAACTACAGCAACTAGCACCCCAACACCCTCAATCACACCTACAGTAACAACTACAGCAACCAGCACCCCAACACCCTCAATCACACCTACAGTAACAACTACAGC